>ERZ887942.854-NODE-854-length-23027-cov-5.753047_pt1 | contig 23027 bp, 23 predicted proteins | sample MGYA00521099_ERZ887942 | MGnify/ENA primary metagenome ERZ887942 (study PRJEB32303, sample SAMEA104408605) | aquatic metagenome | biome: Brackish water; feature: Pelagic; material: water | place: Baltic Sea | collected 2014-06-07T06:48:00 | depth 16,251 m ...
CCGTCAAAAAGCCGTTCGCGTATTTCTGCATTCGTCGCAAGCCCCGACGTGTTCTCTAGGAACGTGTCGGGTGTATGGAAATGCTGATCGACGTAGCGGAAGACGCCAGCAAACAAGGCAAGGAGCACACCGATGGTGACCAGTCCGCTCGCAACAATTCGTCGGATATCGCGACTCCAGCGCTCAGGGCCATCCTTACGACGGCCGACCAGCGCAGGTTAATACCCCGAGCTGACGAAATTCGGCACAGTAACTAAAGGACTTGTCCCTATCCCTTCATTCAGAGCGTCTACGGGCAGCCCTGCTTCGAGTTGTGGACCCACGCTCCACCCAACTGCGGAACTAGCGTGATCAGGTGAAGAAACCCGAGTCATCATGGGGGACTTGCGGTTGCCACCCTGGCACTTGCCGTGCTCGCGGTCATTGTCGCAACGTCGCTGTACCTCGGCCTTCGAGGCCTTCTCTAGACGGTCCTGTCGGCGCCTGTAGAGACAATGTTTCCGGCCATGTGAGCTCGCCACTCGCGCCACCGCATTCTAAGAGAACCGCAAGAATCACTCGCAAGCGTTCGAGCAACAGCCCGGCGTTGTTTACGATGCTCACTCATGGATGCAGCATCGACATGACAGTGGTAACGGCATGACTGTGGCATCGACGATCTTGATAGCCGAAGATGATCGGGCCGCCCGACTAGCGCTTGAGCGTGCGCTGAAGTTCGAGGGTTACGCCGTACTCGCGGCATCCGATGGTGGCGAAGCACTCGAACTGCTGGGCTCCAACGAACCCGACGCCATCGTGCTCGATGTCATGATGCCAGGTATCGATGGCCACACCGTGTGCCGACGGATCCGCGACAAGGGCATCCATATCCCCGTGCTGATGCTCACCGCTCGACATGAAATTGCTGATCGCGTTGCGGGGCTCGATGCGGGCGCCGACGACTACCTCGTCAAGCCATACGCACTCGACGAACTCCTCGCTCGCCTCCGTGCCTTGCTCCGTCGAACCAGTGTCACCGGCAGCGACGGGTCCACAATCGAACTCGACAATCTGGTTCTCGATGCCTTGGCGCGCCGGGTAACCCGAGACCAAGCCGTGATCGACCTGACCAAGACCGAATTCGACTTACTCGAGCTTCTTGTGCACAACCAAGGCATCGTGCTGACACGCGACGTCATCTATGAGCGCATCTGGGGCTTCGACTTCGAAACCGGTTCCAAGTCACTCGATGTGTACATCGGGTACCTGCGGCGCAAGCTCGAGGCCGACGGCGCATCACGTCTTATCCACACCGTACGCGGCGTGGGTTACGTCGCCCGTCAAGAGTAGACCGCCACCATGAGCCTCCGAACTCGGATTGCGCTGCTTGTCGGAGTCACCGTGCTCTTGGCGTCCGCGATCGGCGGTATTGGCACCACTATTAGTTCCCGAAGCGTGGGGCTGGATCGGGTGGACCGGGCGCTTGCCAACGATGCCGAGGCCCTTCCAGCACAGGGCCCTCGGCTGGCCGGCCAGCTGCAATTCGCGTTCGATGCGCGTCGCGCAACCTGCAATGACGACGCTGACGCAGACTCCGAAGAAATCGGATCAGGCGCTGCCCAATCCGAGACAGGACGCAGTGGCGGCCGACTGCGGTTCTTGCCCGAGTTCGCAAGCAACCTGCAACTCGTTCGGTCAAACGGCAACGTATTTTCCGCCTGTCAGACGCTGCCGATTTCCGCCGGCGAGATCGCCATTGCCACCACTGGCGAAGGCACAAACTATCGAACCGTCTCGATCGAAGGCGAGCGATTTCGGGTGTTGACCCGCGGGTTCGGCGACGTTGGTGCCGTGCAGTTCGCCCGCAACCTTGAGATAACCGAGGACACCTTGCGCAGCGTGGTCGTTCGCAGCCTGGTCTTCGGACTGATCGGAGCTGCCTGTGCCGCCGCGCTCGGATGGTTGTTCGCAAAACGGGCAACCGAACCAGTCCTTCGTCTGAGCCAGGCTGCAGAACGAGTCGCTCGTACCCAGGATCTCGGCGAACGAATCGCCGTCGATGGCGGCGGGGAAATCGGCGCGCTGGCGTCGAGTTTCAACACCATGCTCACCTCACTCGATACGTCCCGCGAACAGCAGAAGCGGCTGGTCCAAGACGCCAGTCATGAGCTGCGCACGCCATTAACCAGCATGCGGACCAATGTCGAGTTATTGCAGCGCCACACAAACATCGATCCCGAGGTTCGAGCTCAGGTTCTCCACGACATCGGCGCAGAGCTTCACGAGCTCACCGAACTGACCACCGAACTCGTCGACTCGGCCACCGAGATACCGGCCACCCTGCAACTGCGAGATGAGATTGACCTGATCGACCTAGTACAGGCATGTGCGGACCGTGCTCGACGACGGCACCACCGAACTATCCATGTCCACGTGACCCAGGACGTCCGCTCGACCATCCCCGGAGATACCGCACTTCTTAGCCGGGCCGTGACGAACCTGATCAACAACGCAGTGAAGTTCAGCGATCAAGGGACCGAGATCGATGTCGACGTATCGGCGACTGCAGTCACGATAAGAGATCGGGGACCGGGTATCCCCGATGCCGACTTGCCGTTCGTCTTCGACCGCTTTTACCGGGCGACCGCAGCCCGATCCGCACCGGGTTCCGGATTGGGCCTGGCCATCGTCAACCAGATAGTCACCGCCCATGGGGGCACGGTGCATGCGTCCAACCGCGCCGACGGTGGCGCCCAGATCGGCTTCTCGTTACCTGTCGTAACTACCGCATAATGTGACAGAGCAGGGCGAAGGCACGTAGGTCGGCTCGGCCGACTCAGCTGCTAACAGCAGGGATACGACACAAAGAGGCAGCCCGACAACGTTTGACCAACAGCCGCCCACTGTGCGAATGAACGGTTTGGCTTGGGCTTGCAGCGCGAGCCCGCCAGCCTTGTCCATACCAGCGCCCGTTGCGACATAACGTTGGATCTCCTCGACGGTGAGAGGTCGAAGCTCAACAACAGTCGTGACCATCTCAACCTGAGGCGTTGCGCCGCGATGTCCAACACAGACGGCGGTGGCGATCTCGAGCTCGCGACCTGACATCGATGCCAACATCGCGGTGAGTCGACGGTTGGTAGTCGGCTTCCCCATCACTGAGCCGTTGCACGCCACCAGCGTGTCAGCTGTCAAGAGCAGCCTGTCGGTGCCGTTCGCTGGGAACGCAGCAAACTTCGCCCGAGCAATGGTCTCGGCGAGGACCCGCGGGTCTCGTTCGAGCTCATCGATGAACGCGTGCTCGTCAAGTTCCACCACCTCGACGCCGAAGTCGACGCCGAGCGACCGAAGCAGGTCCGCCCGCCGAGGCGATGCTGACCCAAGGGTCACCTTGGGGGTCATCTGGGCTGGTTCAACCACCGCTGACGATCGAGTCTGCGCCGCCACCGGGTGGTTGATCGTTGTCCCGATCACTTAGCCAGCCTTCGGGAAGGTGTACTGCTCGGGGCCCGCCAGTATGGCTGCGAGGCTGGCGTAGTACCCCCGGAGGGAACGGCTCACTCGAATCGGCCTGCTCGACCAGCACCCGCAGCTCATCGAGTTTGGTGAACCGGGCGAACTGGTTACGCATCTCGCCGCCGATGGGGAAGCCCATCAGGTACCAGAGCGCATGTTTGCGGAACATGCGGAGCGCACCCTCGTTGCCGTACCACTCCACCAACATCTCTGCATGGCGAAGCATCGTGTGGCTCACTGCGCCAAACGTTGGGAGCTCGGGAAGCGGCTGACTGTCGAACGCAGCTGCGAGTGCACTGAACAGCCACGGCCGTCCGAGGCAACCTCGACCAATGACGACGCCGTCGCAACCAGTCTCGCGCATCATGGCAAGTGCGTCGGCCGGCTCCCAGATATCACCGTTGCCAAGCACCGGGATCGAAGTCACTGCCTGTTTGAGTTCACCAATCGCATCCCATCGGGCATGCCCTGAATACAGCTGTTCGGCGGTGCGGGCATGCAGCGCGATCGCTGCACAACCTTCGCCCTCGGCGATGCGGCCGGTCTCAATAAAGGTCATGACATCGTCGTCAACGCCCATACGGAACTTGATGGTGACCGGAACATCACCAGCACCGGCGACGGCCGCCTGCACGATGCGACGCAACAGTCGATGGCGGACCGGCAAGGCTGCGCCGCCACCATGTTTGGTCACCTTTGGTACCGGGCAACCGAAGTTCATGTCGACATGGTCAACAGCACCCTGCTCAACCAACCGGCGCACGGTTTCACCGACCTCTTCGGGAACCGTGCCGTACAACTGGATGCTGCGAGGCGACTCGTCTGCACCGAACTCGGCGAGCTTGAGTGTCTTGGCATTACCTTCGAGCCACGCCCGAGCGGTGATCATCTGATTGACGTACAACCCGGGTGCTGCATCGGCTCGGGCAGACGACGCGGAACCGATCAGACGACGCCCCTGTTCACCATGCTCACGACACAGTGCCCGAAACGGCACGTCGGTCACACCGGCCATGGGAGCCAGAATCACCGGTGGCCAGACAGCCAATGGACCGATCCGCAGCTCAGGAAATTCGCCAGGCGCCGCCGATGCTGGGGCCATACCAGCCGCGTCGGGCGGCGACTGTGGGGGAAGCGTCTCTACCGATGTCACCCCACCAGCTTTACGGATCGAGCCTCCAATCACACCCTGTTCTTACACCCTGCCGTAAACCTTGCACCTAGACCCTGTTGCATCGCACCGATTGCAGGTGGCCCAGTCGGACCCGAAACACGTCGTACGATGCAAAGTTGATGACAGCCGTTTCCGAGACCTCCGGCACCCCCGAGCCACCCGACAAGCCGCCAGCGATCGGCTTCGGTCTCCAAAGTCGCGACGTGGTTCCCGTGATTGCCTTGCTCGCTGGCGTCGCCGCCACCTTTAGCGGTAACCAGCCAACCGGAAACTCCGCTGCGGATTACGCGCTCAGTTTCGTCTTCGCTGCGGCTGTCGTGTGGTTCGGTCAGTTCGCCACCGCACAAGCTGTCACAGTGTCGGCTGCGCTTGGCCTGTTCTTCACTGGATTCAGCATCCCTGCCATCGCCTTTGCGGCTTGTGCGCTTTTGGTAGCACTGGCGATCACTATGTGGCGCCAGTTGGACCGCGACAGTTGGGTAATCAGCGCCGCCTTTGTGGCCGCGCTGACGACACAAACCGTCTTGTACTTGCCCAATATCGGCTTCAACACAAGCGCTTCGATTCTGGCAGCGATAACGATTACACCCATCGTGATCACCGGATTTCGCAATTTGCCGGAGCGCCAACAACAACACACCCGCCGTGGCCTCGTTGCGGTCATGACCTTCGCAGCCGTAGCAACGGCACTCACTGCGGCAACTGCATTGTCTGCTCGGGGGCAGGTTGAGCGTGGTATCGACCAGGCCGAAGACGGTGTCACCGCAGTGGAACAAGGTGACCGATCCCAGGCACTCGTGTTGCTCGATGCCGCACAGGTTGACTTCGAACAGGCGCACAACCGGCTGAGTGGCCCGTTGACCTGGCCAGCCCGGTGGGTCCCGATTGCAGCACAACACAGTCGCGCACTCGAAACTGCGGCAGCTCAGGGAGCCACATTGGCGGGCACTGCAAAACGCACTGTGCTGCAAGCCGACGTCGACAAGATCCGGGGCCAAAACGGCGAGCTCGACCTTGACCTTGTTGAGGCGGTGAACGCCGAACTCACGCTTGCGAATCGTACGCTGCGGGCAGCACAACAGTCGTTGCGCGACGTCAACACCCCGTGGCTGTTGCCCATGCTTGGCTCCCGCCTCGACTCGGTGAACGAGGAATTGGTGTCGACCGCCGCAGATATCGATCTGGCCAACCATGGCACGTCAGTGCTCCCCGACATGTTCGGGGCAAACGGACTCCGGCGCTACATGGTGCTGTTTCTCCAGCCATCTGAGTCTCGTGAGTTCGGTGGTTTCGTGGGTGCCTACGGTTTCCTTGAAGCCGACCAAGGTCGCTTTGAGTTAACCGAGTCTGGTTCGGTCGATGTCGAGCTTGGCAACGGACCGGCGACATTCACCAACCCAGAAGTGTTCCCCGAGTCATTCCTGTCCGCCGTTCCCAGCTTGCGACCGCAGAACCTCACCGCGACCCCGGATCTGTCCACAATCGCCGCAGCGGTCCGCGACCTCACCCCTCAATGGCGACAGGACCCCGAATTCCACATTGACGGGGTGATCACAATCGACCCATATGCGCTGGCAGGGATGCTCGAACTAACCGGACCGATTGTTGTCGACGGCCGCACCGAACCCATTGATGCCGACAACGTGGTCGACTTCTTGCTTCGCGACCAGTACGTCGAGTTCGACCCCGTAGACCGAGCGCAGCGTCAAGATGTACTTCGGGTGCTCGCTGGCCAGGCCTTCAATAAACTGTTAGCTATCGAGATCCCCGGACCCGAGAAACTCGGCGCTATCTTCGGGCCAGCTGCGCGGGCAAACCGCTTGAGCATGGTGACGTTCAACGAACAAGAGAACGCCTTCCTGGATCGCATCTGGTTATCTGCTGATTTCCCTGACGTCGGCACAGCTGTCGACATGGTCGGCATCTACGGCCAGACGGGTACTGCATCAAAACTCGACGGCTACGCAAGCCGCACTGCAACGTACGACGTCATGGTGAACCCCGAAACGGGAGCAGTCACGTCGGAGCTAGTGATGGTCGAATCCAACGATGCACCAGCCGATGCTGGTGACTATGTCCTTGGACGCGGCGACGTCGGCGGCCCTGCCGGTGGGACACTCGGTTTCGGCAGCAACTTCCTGGCGCTCGGGTTGTACACCCGATCCACAGTTGAATCGTTGGAAGCAGATACTGCGTACCGGATCGAGGATGCGCAGCCTGCCTTTAGCTACGACCGCCACCGCATCTTCTTTGAGGTCCCCCTCGGCGACTCTGCTCAGGTGACCGCAAGAATGTCGTCTCAAGCCGAACCCGGCCGGTACGACGTGTATGTCCCTGCCCAAGCAACCGCGCTGGTTGGTGAGTTCACGCTGACCGTTCGGCCATCGCAGGGTTGGCGGATCAGTGGCTTTCCCACACAACAAGATGGCAGCTGGACCGAGACGTTTGCGCTCGACGAGGCCCATGGTTTCACGCTTATCTTCGAACGTGGTGAGTAGAGACCTCCGTGGCTGCGGAAGTACATACCTCGCGTTTTTATAAAGACCTTCGCTCAAGAAGTTGACGTGGAACTTCAGTTGTCTATACTTCAATCCGCATAGCGCAACCGCGCAAACCTTTGGAATACTGAAGAGTCAAATGGCTCTTGCGAGGAACTTATTATGATTCGTAAAATGCTGACAGCTACTACTGTCATCGCAGTTCTTTTGTTGAGCGTTCTGTCTTTCGGTGGTCTCACCGCTGACGCTGGCCCTACGTGCAGCTACGAGCAGGCCATCAACTCAGAGTGCGCCGACGCCCAAGCTTACCCTGGCCCGTTCACCAACATGCCTGCATCTCCTACTGGGCCTTACGGTCTGGGCACACTTAACCCAGCTGCTGGTGCGGCAGCTCCTGCTGCCAGTGACGGGGTTGCTGGTCTGGCTCAAACCGGTAGCGAAAGCGCTGTCCTCGCATACGCCGGTGCCGGCCTCATCGCCTTCGGTGCGGTAGCTCTCGGCAGCCGTCGCAGGTTCTTCCAAGGTACGCTCGAAGTCTGAGCGTGTGCGCTGACGTAGCGTAAGTTGCGTCGATCTTCAAGAAACCCTCGAAGCTGACGACGGTCAGCAACGGGGGTTTCTTGCCGTTTTGCGCTGAAATTCACGCCCAGCTAGTTGTGCGGACCATCACTCCAACTGACTGCCTGCACCTGCTGGTGCAGGCAGTCAGTGTCGTTCTACGTAGAGATCAGGATCTCTACATCTGCAGCGGCGAACGAGAAGAGCCGACGGAAGCGCGGGACCCAGATACAGGGGAAACAAGGTCCGACGAAGGCCGGCGGCAGACGAGGGGTGCACCACTGTCGCACCTCCGTGCCATGATGAGCGGTGTGGATCCCAACGTTGACGAGTTACACCCAAAAAACTGGACCTCGAGACTTTCCACATATGGCTGTGCAAATTCCCCATCTCGACCACCACAATCCCCATTTCATCGGGTTGTATCCCCTTTTGCCTTATGGGTTTTCCCCTCTTATCTGTGGAAATCAACAGGCAATCCACTACTGATCCACAGCCAAACGCGGGCAAGGTGGAGCAGTGAATCAGCCTGTTGAGAACTACGGCACGTCGAGCAACGTTCGACCCATGCCCGTGCCCGTCACCGCCAAGGTGCCGCCACAAAACATCGAAGCCGAAGCCTCGTTGCTCGGTGCCATGCTGCTCACCGTCGACGCCATTATCGACGCCACCCAGATCGTCGAAGCCGGCCATTTCTACAAGCCAGTGCATCAATCGATCTTCTCGGCCATCACCTCGTTGTACGGTCAGGGCGAAGCTGTCGACGTCATCACGGTCAACGATGAACTCAAGCGTGCCGGCGTCGATGATTCGGTCGCCAACACCGGTGCCCTCATGTCATTGTCCGCTGGCACACCAGCGGCTACCAATGCATCCCACTACGCCCGGATCGTGTACGAACACGCGATTTTGCGCTCGCTGATCACCACTGCCCATGAAATTGCCGAGATTGGCTACTCCCAACCCGTAGATGTCCAGCAGGCAGTCGACGAGGCCGAAACTATGGTCTTTAATGTCGCTCAGGGCCGGGTCACCGACTCTATGGCGTTCATGCATGACCTACTGGGCGAAACCCTCGATGACATCGAGGCGCTGTATGACCGAGGCGATGCCATTACCGGAACGCCAACTGGTTTCATCGATCTCGACGAACTCACTGCGGGACTGCAGCCGAGCAGCCTCATTGTTGTCGGCGCTCGCCCGGCAATGGGAAAGACCAGCTTTGCGCTCAACATCGTGGCTCATGCTTCGATGGTTGAACAACGACCGGTTCTGCTGTTCTCACTTGAAATGAGCAAACTTGAGCTCAGCAAACGCATGCTGGTCTCCGAGGCCAAGGTCGACGCCACCAGCATCCGCAATGGCCGTCTCAAGGACGAGGATTGGACCAAATTGGCCCAGGCGATGGGACGACTTGGTAAAGCCCAACTATGGATCGACGATGACCCGAACATCACCGTCATGGATATCCGAGCCAAGGCTCGGCGGTTGAAGAGCAAGGTTGGCGATATGGGTATGGTCGTCGTCGACTATTTGCAGCTCATGTCGGGCCGAGCCAGCGCAGAAAACCGTCAGGTCGAGATCTCCGAGATCAGCCGTGGTCTGAAGATCCTTGCCCGTGAACTTGAGTGCCCGGTGATAGCGCTTTCGCAGCTGTCTCGTGGCCTCGAACAACGAACCGACAAGCGACCCATGCTTGCTGACCTTCGTGAATCAGGCGCGATCGAGCAGGACGCCGACATCGTGATGTTCCTGTATCGCGACGAGATCTACAACCCCGACAGCGCCGACAAAGGCCAGGCCGAAGTCCTGATCGCCAAACATCGTGCTGGCCCTACCGGGGTGGTTCGCCTTGCGTGGCTCGGCCACCAGACCCGGTTCGCCAATATGGCACGCACCTAACAGCTCGCCCTACAATGGCCTCTCGCAGACCTCGGGGCCGATACTGCCCACGAGTGTGCACCGGCCACTGCGAAGTGGTGAGCGGGCCCCGAGGCTTACTACCGCAGCTTTGGGTAGGCATCTGCTGCGGCGCATCACCGGGGAAGGGCCTGCGTGCCCGATGCTCCCGGCTCCAACAGCACAAGTACCTGCGGTTTGTCGCCGATAGCAGGATAGAACGGATCGAGCGTCGGCCGCTGACCTCTAACGCAGAAAGGCTGAGTACGCTTCTTTTCGATGATCTTCGGAGAGAATCTGCTGGCGCTGCTTGTGCTTGCTATCGGCGCAGCGTTGGCATTCGGCAATCTCATGGCGCTGCTGCGGCCGCGACCTGAGCATGAGCGCAGCGAAGACGAACTTGCACGACCCCCTCTTGGTCGATCACTCATGATGATCGTGTTTGGGTTGTTGGCCGCAATCTGGGCGCTGGCAAGCCTTATCAACGCTGACGAAGCTGACTCCGCACCTGTTGCTGTGTCCATGTCGAGCGAATTCGTCATCACAACTCACTTGGCAGCACCCGCTTAACATCAGCCAGGCACTCCCCCACCGACCACGCCAGACCCCCAAAAGCAGCACACCCAGGCTGCACGCCGGCCCTGAACACACCCGAAAACGGCGACGGCCCGCCTGGTGAGAGGCGGGCCGCGTCGATTGTGTACAGAGCAAATGCTCTGTGAAGGTTTCAGGCTTCGTCGGAAATGACCGAAACGCTGATAGCCATCTTGACCTCAGGGTGCAACACGAGCGTCACGGAGTGATCGCCGAGTTCCTTGATGGGTTCATCCATGGCAACGACCCGACGGTCGAGCTCGAGGCCAGCGTGAGCGGCTGCTGCGATGATCTCGGTAGGACCAACCGAACCGAACAAACGACCTTCGTCGCTGGCTCGGGCTGCGATAACCATTGGTGTTGCACCAATACGTTGTGCGAGTGCATTAGCTGCATCACGACTTTGTGCGTTGCGCTGGTCTTCGACACGGCGCATAGCAATAGCCTCGGCTTCGGCGCCGGGGGTAGCTCGCATGGCCAGACCCTGTGGGATCAGGTAGTTGCGGCTGTAACCATCGGCAACATCGAGAACTTCGCCTCGTTTGCCGAGTCCATCAACATTGTCGCGGAGAACGATCTTCATTATTCGCCCTCCGTGGCTTCGACCTCGGTGTTGGTTGCGTCGGTTTCAGTGGCATCGTCGCCCTCGGCACCAGGACCTGGCGGAGGACCGCTCGGACGTGGTGCTGGACCATCGGCCCGGCCGCCACGTTCATTGTCACGACGGTTGCCACCACGCTGGGTGGTAACACGGTTGGTGTACGGAACGAGCGCCATTTCGCGAGCGTTCTTGATCGCACGGGCGATCTCGCGCTGCTGCTGGGTGTCGTTGCCGGTGACACGACGAGCCCGGATTTTTGCCCGGTCACTCATGAACCGTCGAAGGACGTTGACGTCCTTGTAATCGACGTACTCAATTTTTTCTTGTGTAAGTACAGAAACCTTCTTTTTACCGCGATGTGGTTTATCGCGTGGTTTCATCGTGCGCTTTGGCTTACCTCGGCCGGCCATTAGAAGGGCTCCTCGTCGTAGTTGTAATCCTGCTGTGGTGCAGGTGCTGCTGCTGGTGCCGCCTGCTGAGGTGGCTGGTTCTGCATGGGGGCGCCGCCGCCACCACTGAAGTTGCCGCCACCGCCGCCGCCACCGCCGAAGTTGTCGTCGCGTGGGTTACGAGCGACTTCGACTGATGCCCAGCGAAGGCTCGGGGAGACTTCATCTGCGGTGATTTCGATTTTGCTGCGCTTTTCGCCCTGGGGTGTTTCCCATGAGCGCTGGTCGAGACGACCTTCCACAATGACGCGAACGCCCTTGGTGATCGACGCGGCAACGTTGTCGGCCAAAGTGCCCCAACACACGATGTCGAAGAAGTTGACGTCTTCGACTTGTTGACCGTTGCGTTCATAGCGACGGTTCCATGCGATGGAGAAGTTGGTGACCGAAGCGCCGCTAGGGGTGTAGCGAAGCTCAGGATCACGGGTCACGTTGCCAACGACTTGTACGTTGTTTCCGAATGCCATTAGATGCTTCCTCTCAGGATGCGGTACCGATCAAGCCGCGTTTTTCGGCTTCGTGATCGGGGAGACGCAGGAGTTTGTGGCGGACGACATCGTCCGCAAGCCGGAGTGCCCGGTCAAGATCGTTGATAAACGACCCGTTCTCTGAGATCAACTCGAGGACGAGGTAGTAACCCTCGACCTTGTGATCGATCTCATAAGCAAACTTGCGTCGACCCCACCAATCGTTCTTTTCGATTGATGCACCGAACTCTTCTGCTGAAGCAGAAACACGGTTCGACGCCTGAGCAGCGTTGGAATCATCGAGATCGCCATCAAAGATGACCATCAATTCATATGCTCGCATGAGCAACCTCCCTCTGGACCTGAAAACAGGGTTGTGGACTTCACAACAGGGTCAAGATGTAACCGTGCAACGATAACGGCGCTGATACATGTTTGCCTCACTCCATCCATAATGACAGACGGGTGCGACAGAGTCGCCGCTCGTCTTCGGCTGCTCCAGGCATTCGCTTGACCGATACAACCCGTGCAACGCCGCCGCTCGCCCAGCCTTCGTCGGACCCTTCGCCAACCCAACTCCACCAGCCGTCGTCCCTCCGGCCTACACACAACGCCAAGAGTCCCCGGGACCCCAGACTCGAGAAACCCAGACTCGGGAAACCCAGACTCGAGAAACCCAGACTCGGGAAACCCAGACTCGAGAGACTCAAACTCGGGAAACTCAGACAGCGTTTCGGTGAGGAACGAGCTGAAACCCGAATTACCCGAACTACCCGCCGTAGAGGCCTAGGGCTTCGACTTGATCATCGGCGATGTGGAAACTCTCGCTGTCGTCGGGGAACGAACCAGATCGCACATCGGCCACATACGCACTGATGCCAGCGATGCCGTCGGCTTTGAGGTTGGCGTACTGTCGCACAAACTTGGGTACGAAGTCGTTCTGCATGCCCAACAGGTCATGCAGGACCAGCACTTGGCCATCGCAACCCGGGCCAGCGCCGATGCCGACAGTTGGGATGTCAAGTGCAGCGGTGACCAGATCGCCGACCTCGCGGGGCACACCTTCGAGCACAATCGCAAAGCAGCCTGCGGATTGCAGCGCCTTGGCTTCGTCGACCAGGAAGTGGGCTGCCTCGGCACTTTTGCCCTGAATCCGGAAGCCACCCATTGCATGCACCGACTGCGGCGTAAGCCCGATATGGCCCATGACCGGGATCTGGGCATCGACCATTGCAGCGATCATTGGAACACGTTTGGTGCCGCCTTCGAGTTTGATGGCGCCAGCGCCCGCTCGGATCAGCTTGGCAGCGTTACGCACGGTGTCTTCGACAGATACGTGGTAGCTCATCCATGGCAGGTCGCCCACGATCAGCTGTTTTGGTTTGGCTCGGGCAACAGCAGCTGTGTGATGGGCCATGTCGTCGACCGTGACCGACAGGGTGTCGCTGTAGCCGAGTACGACCATGGCCAGGGAGTCTCCGACCAGGATCATGTCGGCGTCGGTCTCGCCGATCATGCATCCCGATGGATAGTCAGCTGCAGTAACCATCACGATCGGTTTTGCTCCGTTTGCGACCTTGCGTGAGATCAACGCGGGTGCCGTCAGCCGTTTCGCCATCTCGGTTCTCCTTGCTGCACATTCCTGTGCGTCGATGCAACACCGCCAGACGCCTTGTGGCCGCCCGCCGTTGCAACGATCTTATGCTGCCGCATTGCTAGTCGGGATCGCTGGTCGATTCGGTAGCCGGGTTCGGCTCCTGAGACTCGACTGACCGTTCGAGCGTGGACCGCCGCACGAGATGGTTCCAGCTACAGGCCTGACAGACTTCGACGATGTAGGCAACGTGTGTGCCTGGCCGTTTCGCCAGTCGAGCGAGTTCACCTCGGAGGCTTATGCATCGGCCGTATTTCGGTAGTCGGGGACCGAACACGTAGGTGACATGCACCAGTTTGGCTCGTTCACAGATCGGGCAATCCCCCTGGACTTCACGACCTACGGCACGAGCTGCTCGCACCAGTTCTGGGTGGGCGTCGCAGACGTCGGCGAGATCCAATACCCCGCCGCGAAAATCGGCCAGCACCGACGCGCGGGCGAGCCGATAGTCGACATGGCCTTCGGAGCTACTCGTGGCAGCCGGCGGTACGCGAAACACAGCACTAACGATCGTAGATCGTTCGTCGCCAATCGCGCCTACGTGATGCCTAACACGCCGTCTCTCTGCGGGGTACGACACAGAAACTTCTGGCAATCGTGGCGGAAAGTACGTGGTCGGTCGGGGGTAGAACGACGGATATCAACAGATCTGCGGGACGGACGCGACCGTCGGCTGCCGTTCGTGCCCTGATCGACTCACGGTCGTTTCTCGCTTTCCCAGACACAACATTTGTGGTCAGGCGGTTGGGTGATCTGCCCACCACGAGGCGAGTCGGGCCTGTTGGTCCTCAGCGTCGAGCGGGCCGTGAGCGAAGTAACAGTCCTTCAGGAACTTCTGCGCATGGCCGATCGCTGGACCTGGCGGCATGTCGAGCACCGACATGATCGTTTCGCCTCCGAGGAACGTGACCGCGCCGGGATCTTCACGATCGATCAAGTCGTGCACCGCGTCGTCAAACGCTGCTACCCAAGATGGGTCATCAGCAAACACTGCGGCGAGCGATAAGGAACTCGACCGATCTTCGCAGCCATCGACCCACCGACGGACGGTCTCGTCGTCGACCGTCATCGCCTGAAGCACCTCGATCGCCGATCGACTCATGCGCACAATCCGGCGTTCGTCATCTCGCGCCAACCGGAGTCGATCACACATGGCCTGCACGCCGTCGACGGTCGTGAACACGCTGATGCCGATAGCCGCCAATCGCTGATGCCAGTCGGCCGGCAACCGGTTAGCCACATCGATCGCAGCGTCTAACGCTGGGTTCACGACATCGATGAGCGCCGGTTGGCCATAACTGAGTACCTCGGCTAGAGACCCGGTGTCAGCGAGAAAACGCAACCCGATGTTGGCCGCTTCCAGGCTGAGTAGTCGTCGTAGTTCAACGCCGATGCGTTCGATGGCGACGATCCGCAGGCGCGTGTGCAGGCGGGTGGCCGAATCGATGAGTTCTTCGTCGGGAACAAGGGAGAACTTGGTGGCGAACCGAGCCGCTCGCAACATGCGCAATGGGTCGTCGGTGAACGAAACATCGGCGCTCAACGGAGTGCGCAATAACCGAGCGGAGAGGTCGTGAGCGCCGCCGTATGGGTCGACGAGGTCGCCATCTGGCAGCTCGATGGCCATCGCGTTGACCGTGAAGTCACGACGCGACAGGTCGACATCGATGACGTCACCGAAACTCACTATCGGCTTGCGCGAATCGCTGGTGTACGTCTCGGCTCGATGGGTCGTGATTTCAAAGTCGCGTCCGCTGGATCGAAGGCCAATCGTGCCGAACTTCTCGCCTTGTGTCCACAGGTCCTCGGCGAACGGCGCCACGATCCGTTTGATCTCGGCCGGTAGGGCATCGGTTGTCAGATCGATGTCGCTGCTTGCGATGAGTGGTTCGTCAAGCCACTGATCGCGCACGATGCCGCCGACGAGAAAGAGGCGATAGCCCGCGTCGGCAAACAGCCTGCCGAGTTCCTCGACCTCGTTCAGCACATCGTCGAGATAGGTGAACGTCATCGAAGGTTTGCGAAGTGGGTGACCGCCATGTCAACGATTTCGACTCCTGGACCACCGTTGGTCACCCGCTCGGTGTCGAAATGCTGATCGACGAGCGTGGCCATCACCGCTGCGGCACACTCGGTGAGTGCCGGCAGGTCATAGCCGCCTTCGAGAAAGACAATGCGGTGCCCGGCAGGAGCGATCTCGAGGATCCGAGCGGTTAGCAGCGCGTAGTCGCCTGCACTCAGCCCCATGTCGGTGATTGGATCCGCGCGGTGTGCATCGAACCCAGCCGAGATAAGGACCCACGTTGGAGCGAACGCGTCGACCTGGGCAGCAACATGGCGATCCCACGCCTGGTTGTACACGTCGCCTGTCGCTCCCGGAGGAAGTGGCACATTCACCGTGCTGCCGATGGCGTCGCCTGCTCCCGATTCTCCAATGCGACCGGTGCCTGGGTAACACGGCCATTGGTGAAACGACACGAACATCACTCGTTGGTCGCGGTAGAAGATGTCTTGGGTGCCATTGCCATGATGGGCGTCGTAGTCCACGATCAAGACCCGCTCGCCTGCGTCGGCTAATGCAGTTGCGGTCACCGCGACATTGTTGAACAGACAGAAACCCATCGATTCGGCCTTGGTCGCATGGTGACCTGGGGGCCGCACGGCGCAGAAGGCAGTGTCAGCCTGGCCCTGACGAAGCCTCTCGATCGACTCCAGGCCCGCACCAGCGGCGTAACGCGCCGCGTCGAAGGACGCTGGCACAACCACGGTGTCCGAATCGATGCGACCACCGCCGCGGGCGCTGACGCCCTGAATGAGTCTGACCAGACCCTCGGTGTGGACATCAGCCAGGAGTTCAAGCGGGGCAAGGGGCGCCTCGACCAGAGTGACCGCTTCTCGCAGATCAGCGCGATCGAGAGCGGCGGCGACAGCAGCGAGCCGCTCGGGACTTTCGGGATGCATCTCGCCTGCGGTGTGTTCGATACATCGGTCGTTGGTGACAAACAGCACGTTAAGACTGTAGGCCCTGGAGCGACGGAGCGATCGCCGAGAATCGTCACCGTGCAAACCATCGGTCAAATCGGTGGGCAGAGTCGTCGGTCGCGAGCAATACTGTCTACATGGCGACACGAACCATGGTCTATGTCGGGCGCGACCGCGTCCAGGTCGGACCGTGGAAGGTAACGGGCACGACCGCAAACCTGATTCCGTATCCAGAGCGAGACCGGTTGTCTGTCGATGCAGTACACAAGGCGCTCGACGAGGCCGTCGGCCGGGGCTTCACCAGCGGTTATACGGCGGCGCTCAGCCCCAGTCAGGCAGAACCGTTCTTCGAAGCCGGATTTGTATTACACGAAGAACTCCATCTGTTGCGGCGCGAACTTGGCGACGAAGTCAACGTCACTCGGGGCGCGACCCGACGAGCCCGTCGCATCGATTGGGACGAAGTTCTGGAACTTGATGCCCTAGCGTTTCAAGACTTCTGGCAGTTCGATCGGGTCGCTCTGGCCGACGCTGTTCGAGCCACACCCCGTCATCGCTTCCAGGTAATCAAGTCCGCGCCGGTGTTTGGTTATCACATCACTGGTCTTGCTGGACTAAACGCATACATCCAGCGAGTCGCTGTCCATCCCGACGCACAACGTTTGGGATACGGCGCTGCATTGGTGAACGACTCATTGCGGTGGGCGTGGCGCAACGGGGCGACAACGGTGCAGGTGAACACCCAGATCACCAACGATCGAGCGGTTGGACTGTACGAACGATGCGGCTTTACCTTCGCACCCCATCGGCTGCTGGTGTTGCACCACGATTTTGTGCGAGACGATCGCGGCGAAGCCGCGACTCCACCGATCTACACCTAGCCAGTCTCAGCTCCTAGCCAATTGTTGGCAGCCGCGACGGGACGTCGTTGGGGAATCGAATGGCACCTTGGCGTGTTCCTCTTTGTATGCCAGCCCAGACCAAATCACGTGCCCTAACCAACAAGACCTTCGACGAAGCCATCGCTGATCACCGTGTGGTTCTGGTCGACTTCTGGGCTACGTGGTGTGGGCCGTGTAAAACGATGGCACCCGACCTGGATCTCATCGCACGCGAGAGCGAGGACGATGTGCTGATCGCCAAGGTCGATGTAGACAAGGAGCGCCAACTCGTCGAACGTTTCGGCATCCAGTCAATGCCCACAATCATCACCTTCCATGAAGGCGAAGTACACAGCACCTATGTAGGTGCGGTCCCTGCTGCTGGACTTCGGGCAGCACTGGCCGATGCACAAAAGCCAAAACGCAAGGGCCTGCTGCGTTCTATGTTTGGCAGCTAGCCGAGCGCTCCCCTAACCGAGACATCAGACATCAGACATCAGACATCAGACATCAGACATCAATGATGGCGGCGCATTTCGGGTAACAAACAGTGGCAACTACACGACGCCATGGTCCTCAGAACCGGCGTCGGGGGCGGCTTGTGGTTGCGACACTGTTCCCGAGTGTGCTCGAGGCGACAGATAAGCGGCGACGAAGGACATACCCCAACTGTCTGCTTGGCGACATCACCCATGGCCCAGGTCCGTCAGAGTGATCTACATCCCAACTTCCTACGGAGATGATCATGAAGAACCAAGCACCCACCACAACCCTGGCAGTGCTCCTTGCTGTCTCTCTCAGCGCACTTGTTGCGCTGATCGTAAGCACCCAGGTAATCGGCGGACAGACCGTGGCCGACCTACCAGCGGCGATCGAGATCGTCACGCCCGAGGCTCCTCAACCGCCTACTGGCGATGCTTCGACAAACGACGACGCTGCCGTACCGGTCGATACCGACGAAGCGCCAACTCCGAGCAACGACAACACCAGGTCGCCAGCTCCAGCCACGAACACTGACCAGGCCACCGATGACCAGACCACCGATGACCAGACCACCGATGATGCTGGACCGGTGCCAGGCAACAACGACGAACCAACAACCGGCGAACCGCCGTGTGAGGGTGAGATTGTCGATAGCGAATGTGTCCCACCGGTTCTGATCCTGTGCCAGCTCGGCTATGAATACGTGGGCGACGAATGTGTGTACATCGGATGCCCGGTCGGATACCTACTTGAAGACGGCATCTGTGAGCTGCTCGTGTTCCAGGCTCCATGCGACGCTGGGTTCCAGCGAATCGGCGACGTCTGCCTGCCAATCCTGGTGATCGATCCAGGTCAGTTTGAACCGCTCTGCTTTGTTGGCCAACACGTCGAGAACGGTGTCTGCGTTCCTGATGACAAGGTCAAACCCGACCTTCTGCTTCCCGGTCTAGAACTCGCAACCAACGGCTGATCCCAACAATTAGCCCACGGGCCCCCGAGGCCCACGACCGCCGTCTCGGTTGAATCGGCGCAACGATTCACCCGACACGACCGTTGTCGTTTTCGCTGGTCTAGCTGGCGTTCGGCGTCACCGCAGCTTCGCCAAAGGCTCGCAGGCGATCCATACCGCCGTCACCACCGAAGAAGAACGCTGGCACCATGACTCGGCCAACACCCAGGTCACGCATGATCTCGACGCCTGCGACCGGGTCACGCATGTGAGCGCCAAACATGGCGTTGATCTCGACCTCGCTGGGGTCACGGTCTCGCTGTTCGCAGGCCTGACCGACCGCAGTGATGAGTTCGGCGAGCCGTTCCGGGTCACCCTCACCAGGGAAGTAGCCGTCAGCCAGACGCGCGGCCCGACGGATCGCCACGTCGGTGTCGCCACCGACCAGAATCGGAATGTCGGCGCCCTGATCTGGCCGTGGCGTGCAGGTCAGCGGATCGAAGTCAACGAACTCGCCGTGATACTCCACGTGTGAACCGCCCCAGATGAGCCGCATCGCCTCGACATACTCATCGTTGCGCCGGCCGCGGCGCTCCCACGGCACACCAAGGGCATCGAACTCTTCCTTCATCCAACCAACACCGATGCCGAGCTCAACTCGGCCGCCAGTGAGGTGATCGAGCGTGGCCAGCTCTTTGGCCAAGACCAACGGGTTGCGCTGGGGCAAGATCAGGATGCAAGTACCCAACCGCAACGTTGGCGCAGCAGCAGCCACGTAAGCAAGCCAAATGAGCGGGTCAGGAATTGGCGTCTCTGGAGTCGCTGGCACCTTGCCGTCGGATGTGTAGGGATAGGCCGACTCGATCGTCGACGGGAAGATGACATGTTCGCCACCCCACACCGATTCAAAACCGACCTCCTCAGCTACCCGCGAAATCTCAAGTGCACTCTGCGGGTCAGTGCCAATGCTGCTTGCGAATGCCAGGCCAAATTTCATAGAGACAGCCCATCACGGCCATGTGGCATTCTCCAAACGGCACCCATGCACAACCCAAAACTGTCCCACCGAAGCCCCCGGTTGTACAGCTGCTGGGCAAACCTGGCGCTGCCACCAGTGGCCTCGCCTCCTATCCATACAACGAGACGAGTGTGAACCCTTTGGACGACGATTTCAGTCGATCGGTTCAGAAACGTTGTTAAGTCAGGGTGCGGCGGGCGAAGTATTGAGCAGCGGTGAAACCCGCTGTTGCCAAGGTGAGTGCGCCAAAGACGATGCGGCCATCGCTGGTCATGCCGCCAGCCAGAACGATCCACAGCACTGCGACCACGATCAGGACGACGTTGATCTTGATAACCCGTTCCACCTCGTTGCGACGCGAAACCCGTCGGTTGGCGTAAAGCGTGACCATGAACGACCACAGCAACACCAACACGCCGAAGAGCGTCAACAGCCAACCAGCAACGCCGAGCCATTCGGACATGAACGCGCCGGTCAACGTGAAAACCAAACCGACCACGTTGCACATGGTTGCGTAAAGACCAAGCGACATGTTCGCAAATCGTGTGGTCGCCGGGCCTTGTTGCACCGGAGGAGTCGACAACCGACGCCGAGCCTGCAACGGCTTCTCAAGACGTGGTTCCTCGGGGTTACTCATACGGAGTCTGAGGATACGGGCGAAATGAAGGGACACGTACCGCTTCAAACCAAGCACGCACACGTCCTTGGCCCGCCTCCTCCCAATGAGGCGGGCTGAGTGGCACCAGGTCGGGTCGTGGGCGAGACTGTCGGCATGACCGAAATGACCCCGCCGCCGCTTTCAATTGCGATCGCACTGTTCGATCGCGTCACCATGCTCGATGCAATCGGCCCGTATTCGGTGCTGGCCGGTTTGCCAAACAGCGAAATCACGTTCCTAGCCGAGCGGCCTGGACCGGTACTCGACTCGAACGGACGGATGGCCGTGGTGGCACACGCGGCCTACGCCGACATGCCAGACCCCGACGTCATCGTGGTCCCTGGAGGGGTGATTACCGTGCAAATGTCACGCGAGGAGACCCACCCGATCCTCGATTGGATCGCTCAGGTTCATCCCGGCACAACCAGGACCACGTCGGTGTGCACTGGTTCCCAACTGCTCGGCGCAGCTGGTGTCCTCGAAGGTGTTCCGGCAACCAGCCACTGGTACGTGCGAGACACGCTGTCGGAGTTCGGCGCCATCCCCACCGACGAACGAGTCGTCAAACACGGCAAGATCATCACCGCCGCGGGCGTTTCGTCCGGCATCGACATGGCGCTGCAACTTGTCGCCGACGTGCAGTCCGACGAGGTTGCGCAGGCCATCCAGCTCAGTATCGAATATGACCCCGACCCACCATTCAATGCAGGCCACCCTCGATGTGCTCCCCCGGCAATCACTGAAATGGTGTCGGCTGGCTTCGGCGGCGCACTCGATCGCCCGACCGGGTCAGCTGCGACATGACCGTGACCAAACCTGCGACATCTGCCAGCCACCGTCCGGCCCCGCCCGTAGATCTGGGCGCACTCGTCGACCAGGCGCACGACCGCCATCGAACCGCTCGACCCGAGACCCCACCGCATACAACCAAGAGGTGCGCCAGCACGGCTCATACGTGACACGAGGTAATCCCGGTGCTCTCTCCTGGGACAGAAAGGACCGGACTGTGCGCTTCGGGCTACCAGTCGAGTGCCTAGCTGAAGGCCTGTTGGTTCGAACGCCGATGACACCTACGCCTGACACGTAAGCCGAACGACTACCTCTTGGCCGAGCGACCGAACCATGTAAGAGTGCACCATTCGTCTAGCTGGGAAGAACCTCCATGACCGCGCCACTGTCGCTTTCGCATTACAGCCCCGATGGCTCCGGCCCGCCCCTTCGGCCTGACATCACCGTCGGGCAGGAGTTGCGAAATGCAGCAGCCGATGCTCCTCATGCCGATGCTCTCGTCGAGGGCCTTCCGGGTGGTAGCGGCCGCCGCTGGACATACGCAGAACTGCTTAGCGACGCGGAGCAATGTGCCCAGATGTTGCTCGACTACTTCGAGCCCGGAGAACGCTTCGGCATGTGGGCGCACAACCTGCCCGAGTGGGTCATCATGGAGTACGGCGCAGCGCTCGCTGGACTCACTCTGGTCACGCTCAACCCGAGCCTGCAGTCGAAGGAAGCGGCCTACGTACTTCGTCAGTCGAAGTAGTCGGGTGTATTCGTTGTGCCCGAGGTACGAGGCAATCCTATCGCCGGGTACGCGGCCGAGATCCAGGCCGAACTTCCCGATTTGCGGCACATTCTGCGTCTCGACGAATTGCACGATCTCATGTCAGCTGCGACCGCTGACCGCGAACTCCCGCACGTCAGCGGCTCGGATCCAGCACAGATTCAATACACCAGCGGCACCACCGGTTTCCCCAAGGGAGTGGTTCTGCGACACCACTCGGTAGTTGACAATGCGCGGATCTGGACACAACGCATCGGTATCGAGACGGGTGCGTCGTGGATTTCACCGATGCCTCTGTTTCACACAGGCGGTTGTGTGCTCGGTGTGCTCGGCGCTCTTGCGTGCCGCTCCAAACTCGTGGTTCCTCCAGGCTTTGAGCCTGGCCTGTTCCTGGAACTCATCGAGCGCGAGCAGGGTCAGTTCTGCGGAGCAGTTCCTACGATGTTGATCGCAGCGATGGAGCATGCCGACTTCACATCGCGTGACTTGTCGTCGTGGTCCGGCGTGGTCTCGGGCGGTTCGCAGGTACCCGAAGCGCTGGTGAACAAGATCGAAGAAGCCCTCGGCGTCGACTTCACGATCGTCTATGGCCAGACCGAGTGTTCTCCGGTTCTCACGAATACGTTCCCTAACGACAGTGCCGAAGACAAGGGCACAACCATTGGACCGCCGATCGGTCATGTCGAACTCAAGGTCGTTGATCCAGAATCGCTCGACACCGTGGCGGTGGGAGCCCAGGGCGAGCTATGGGCGCGTGGCTTCTTCACGATGATCGAGTACTTCGAGAATCCCGAAGCAACGGCTGAGACCTTGTTGCCCGATGGCTGGTTGCGCACCGGCGACCTGGCAACGATGGACGAACGTGGTTACTGCCGCATCGTCGGGCGGCTTAAAGACATGGTCATCCGAGGCGGCGAGAACCTATTCCCGGTCGAGATCGAAGAGGTCTTGATGAAACACCCAGCAGTGGCCGAGGTCGCGGTGGTCGGACTTCCCGACGAGCGTTGGGGCGAGGTCCTCGGCGCATTCCTGCGACTCGACGAACAGGTCGATGCTCCTACCGTGTCTGCGCTACGCGACTACATCCGGGCCCAGCTGTCACCGCAGAA
>ERZ887942.859-NODE-859-length-22981-cov-6.618599_pt1 | contig 22981 bp, 18 predicted proteins | sample MGYA00521099_ERZ887942 | MGnify/ENA primary metagenome ERZ887942 (study PRJEB32303, sample SAMEA104408605) | aquatic metagenome | biome: Brackish water; feature: Pelagic; material: water | place: Baltic Sea | collected 2014-06-07T06:48:00 | depth 16,251 m ...
CTCAATGCTTTGGATACACCCAGTCCTCTTGAACCTGGTGGAGCCGATGCTCTCTCCCTAGCAAAAAGCGTTGCCGGAACAGATCCAGTCCGTGTCCTCGAATTTCGGCGCAATGAAGCGGGAGATATCATCGGGGAGGTTTACAACAGCGAGAACGTAAGCTTGAACGAAGAGCTCATGAAAGCCGGGTTAGCCTGGTACTACGAGCCTGACGCTCCCAACAACCCTTACTACCGGGAATTGAACACGGCAGCAGTTCAAGAAAAACGAGGTTTGTGGGAAAACGAAACGCCACGGCCCCCCTGGGAAACAATTCCACGCGATACAGCTAAGTAGTTAGGGTAAGCAACCCGGCCTCACGGTTTAAGCGTAACAACCGGCGATCTTCGATTCGGAAACAACTCGATACACAACGGACATTGAGTTCCATTGCACCCCCTGGCAGAACAATACTCCCGCCCATAAAAGATAATTTGCAGGTGCAATCGATTCCAGGAGCTTTTTGGAAATAGCTTTTTAAGATCTCGCTCGGTCTGAACCACACTCTTCCCTGATGTCAGTTTCCAGCGCTGAGCAAGCCTATGAATATGGGTGTCGACGGGAAAAGCAGGAACACCAAAAGCCTGAGCCATTACCACAGATGCAGTCTTGTGACCCACTCCCGGCAAAGACTCTAACTCTTCAAAGCTCTCAGGCACTTGCCCGTCATAAGATTCAATCAGTATTTTCGAAAGCCCAGAAATAGCCTTCGCCTTTTGCGGAGATAGCCCACAAGGGCGGATGATTTTCTGAATCGTTTCAATCCGCTTACGGGACATGTCCAAGGGATTGTCAGCGAGGTCGAACAGCGCTGGCGTCACTTGATTCACCCGGATATCCGTGCATTGAGCAGAAAGCAGAACGGCTACCAGCAAGGTGTAGGGATCTCGGTGATCCAGCGGAACGGGCGTCTCTGGATACTTTTCGTTGAGATATTTTTCGATAAATGCCGCGCGGTCTTTCTTAATCATGATGAATTACTTTATAGAAACATTTTCAACCTCTGCGCTGAAACAAGACTATTTCTCTTTTGCTTTTTCACTAAAGGTTATTTCCCTAACAGGCAATGGCATCGACATCCGAATCCCGCCCTCCCCTTTCATATAATCCAATAGTCCTTCCGAGAGAGCTCAAAGAATACTACATCTCAGCTTCGCAGGAAGATATCGAGGCTATGCTACAAGCCATCGGAATTAAGTCTCTAGACGATCTGTTCAGCCACATCTCGGATGAAGTCAAATTCGCAGAACCAATCGACCTTCCAGACGCACAAGGCTACGAAGAGCTTCAAGAAACCTTATTCAATTGGTCTCAAGAGAATAATTTACACACCTCCTTCCTAGGAGACGGACTTCCACAGTTCGAAGTTCCGGAAATCGTTCCTTATGTGTGTAATATCCGTAACCTGACCACTTCCTATACACCCTACCAACCGGAAAGAAGCCAGGGTACCCTGCTAACCCATTGGATATACCAATGCTGTATGAGCGAGCTTACAGGTTTCGAAGCAGTTAACTCGTCTCTCTATGAAAGATCCACCGCCATCTTCGAAGCGATTTGCGCCGCCCTCAGGATGATAAGGAAGTCGGATACGGTTATCGTATCAGAAGGCATTTACCCAGGAGACAGAGAGGTCATCGAGACGCTCATTCAAGATACGAAGATCAACGTTATTTGGATTCCTCTAGACCCAGCTTCTGGAAGGACTGCGGTCGCTGCTGTAGAAGCAATCGCAGCAAAACTTGGCAGCCAGTTAGCGGGTGTTGTATTTCCTCACGTAAACCACCATGGGCTCATCGAGGATGTCGATAGCCTAACCGACACCATTCGCGCCATCGGAGTTAAGAGTATCGCGGTCATCGATCCCATGCTTCTCGCATACGGTGGGTTAAAGCGGCCCGTGGATTTCGGAGCTCACGGCGTCGACATGATTGTCGGTGAAGGACAACACCTGGGCCTCGGCGCCAACTTCGGTGGTCCAGGACTTGGTCTATTTGGGGTTCGCCTGAACGATTCGGTCAAGAATGATATCCGCCAATCTCCAGGGAGGTACGTCGGCAAAGCCGTCGACAATCAAGGCAAGGAATGCCGAGTGATGGTCCTATCCACTCGCGAGCAACATATCCGCAAAGAGAAGGCCACTTCGAATATCTGCTCCAACCAAGCCTATGTCGCCACAATCGTTGGTTCGGCAATCCTTCAACGCGGTGACGCCGGCATGACATTCGCCTGCTCAAAGGCCCGCTCCAATGCAGTCCAAGCGTTTCAGAAACTCTCCCGACTAGCCAACATCTCATTCCCGTTTTCCAAAGAGACCTTCTTCAACGAGTTTGTCATACAAATTCCCGTAACGACGGCAGACCTCATCGCGAAAGGCTCTGAAGCCGGACTCCATATTGGAATCGATGTAGCCGACCGCCTAGCTTCCCGAGAAGGTAATTTCCTAAAACTCTCCTTTAATGACCGGCAATCCAACGATGACATTGAGACCCTGGTTGCTTTCTTCTCAGAGCAACTCGGAAACGACACCCAGGATCCGGAGTCAGCCCCAGCTCTCAGATCCGATCAAACGCGCAAGACCCACCTCACACTTCCACAAGTTTCACTCGATGAGTTGAAAGCCTATTACGACCACTTGGGAGATCTTAACATTAGCCCTGACGATACTTGCTATCCATTGGGATCCTGTACCATGAAGTACAATCCCTACATCAACGATTGGGCTGCAGGGCTCTCAGGATTCGCGGATTCACATCCCCAAGCACCCATCCAGGATATTCAAGGAAATCTCCGTCTTCTCTACGAAACCCAAGAGTGGTTTAAAGCTATAACTGGACTGGCAGGAGTCACAACTCAACCGGTTGCCGGAGCCCAAGGCGAGCTGGTAGGCATCAAACTCTTCCAAGCCTACCACACTCATCGCAACGACTTGAATCGCGATGTGATCCTCATCCCTAGAAGCGCACACGGCACCAATTTCGCAACCGCCACTATGGCCGGCTATGAAAACAAGACCGTCGACGGACGAAAAACTGGGATCGTGTATTTAGAAGCCGACGAAACAGGCCAAGTGGACATGGATAGTCTACGGCAAATCTTGGCCTCTCAAGAAGGACACGTGGCCGGCATCATGGTAACCAATCCAAATACCGGTGGAATCTTCGAAAGTCAGTTCAAGGAAATGGCGGATCTGATCCACCAGGCCGGGGGCCTTGTCTACATGGATGGAGCGAATATGAACGCCATCGCCGGCTGGGTCGACCTCGGTAAACTCGGTGTAGATGCGGTTCACAACAATCTCCATAAGACTTGGACCATCCCTCATGGCGGAGGTGGCCCAGGCGATGCGATCGTCGCCGTCAGCGACAAACTCGTGGACTTCCTGCCGGGTCACCAGATCCAAAAGAATGAAGGCCAATACCTACCGGTAAAATCCGCTCATTCAATTGGATCTTTTCACAGGCACTGGGGAAATTTTGCACACAAGATCCGTTGCTTCACCTACCTATTAAGACTCGGTGGTCCGGGAATCAAACAGATGTCAGCGGTTGCGGTTTTGTCCGCTCAATACCTCTACAAGACCTTGGGTTCACACTTTCCCTGCCTTCCCAAAAATGCTGACGACATACCACGCATGCACGAATTTATCCTCACTCTGGAGGATGCCGATTTCGAAGCCCTCGAAGAAGCTGGTATTCCCAAGGCCGTTGTCATTCCAAGAATCGGAAAACTCTTTCTCGATTTCGGGTTCCACGCACCAACCGTAGCTTTCCCAGAAGTATACGGGCTGATGTTTGAGCCCACTGAAAGTTACTCTAAAGCTGAACTCGATCGTTTTACCGAAGCCGTTATCGCCATTAGGAAAATCATACGTGAGGCACCGACGCTCCTAAACAAGGCCCCACTGTTCACACCTATCGATCGGGTCGACGAGGTGGCAGCGAATCGACAACTGCAGTTGAACGAGCCTCTCTCGAAGTTACCTGAAGCACCCACAAACCGGATAGCTGCCAAGGAGCTTCAAGCGAGCTCCATCCAAGACATTTACGATAAGCTTATCGCTTTAGCCTAATTTCAAGCACCCTTCCGCACTAGATGAACGTCCTAATCTGTTTCGACAAATTCAAGGACTCGATGTCCGCTACTCAGGCAGGAGCTATACTGGAAACTGTCCTTGCTGAGAAACATCCAGATTGGGAAATCGAAACGATCGCTCTCGCTGATGGTGGCGAAGGCTTCTGCGAAATACTTACGACCACTCAAAAGGGGAAACTGGAAACGCACGAAGTATCCGGTTCACTTTTCGACCCTATTCAAGCTCAACTCGGTTGGGTTACAGGAGCCAATTTGAGCTCCGAAACAAGGAAGGATTGGAACCTCGAGAGGACCAGCAAAGTTGCCATCATCGAGATCGCCCAAGCTTCAGGACTACAGGAACTACCCATTGACGCCCGCGATTGCTGGAAAACATCCTCACTCGGAACCGGCCAATTGATACGAGTTGCGGTCGAGCAAGGAGCCGATTGTATCCTACTTGGCGTAGGAGGTAGCTCGACCAACGATCTAGGCTTGGGCGTTCTCGAGGCCCTCGGACTTGAGTTCTACGACCGCGATAACCTATTGCTTCAATCCATTCGCCCCGAACTTTGGCAACAGGTAGATCAAATCCAGGGATCATTACCCACCAACATCCCACCGATCAAAATAGCCTGCGACGTTCAGAATCCCCTCTTCGGCCCGCAAGGTGCCGCCGCTATTTATGGCCCTCAGAAAGGACTTAAACCAAAAGACCACCCAACGATTGAAAAAGAGGGTAAACGCATTGCGACGCTCCTCTGCAACTACCTCCAGCAACCCTGGAAACTCACCGAAGTACCAGGAAGCGGAGCAGCTGGAGGAATCACTTTCGGCCTAAGCACGTGTTGCAATGTCGAGCTCCTCCCTGGCTTTGACCTCGTTTCCCAGTGGCTTAACATACCTGAAAAACTTGAAACCTGTGACTGGCTGATCACAGGCGAAGGTAAATTCGACAGCAGTTCCCTCCAAGGGAAAGGCCCAGGCACCCTCGCCCAAACCGCCCTCACCAAAGGTAAACGCGTAACCATTATGGCTGGCCGGATCGATATAACAGCAACGCAAATTGGCAAAGAATCTAAAACTGAGCTTATCGAAATTTCCCCCAGGGACCTTCCCTTGTCATTAGCACTTGAAAAAGGCCCAGAGTTACTCGCCAAAGAAGCGGCTATTCTAATTTAAGGATCCTTCAGGATAGTGTCTGGATGCTCAACGCCGAACCAGACGAATAGAAAAATACGGGTATTTCTCAAGCCACTTCTCGAGTGTCATCCCAAGGGAATTCAAGCCGGAATCCTCACTCCTGAGGAATAGCAATGAGGTTAAGATTCCCCCATTTGAAAATGATTTGTTAAATACTCCGGTCGGCTTGCAAAGGCTCTAAAACGAGTCCCCATTGAACGCTGTGATCACGGTACCCTCAGACTCAGAAAGACTCGGCAAAACAGAAGCTCGCAAGAAAAGTATTCGAAAGCTTCTGCGTCTGCGTTACGTGCTGAGATGGCTGCCCAGAAAAGCATCCCTCAAACGTTATCCATTACTGGGAAATTTTGGTCACCAATTACGCAATCGAAAGTATTTGTGGTCCTTCAAACAACCCTATGTCGGCCCCGCGATAGTTATCGGATCGATCGTAGCGTTCTTGCCTTTATTTGGCGTTCAGCTTTTGACCGTAACCGCCCTAGCGCTTATTCTAAAAGTAAACCTTCCCGTGCTGGCCGGTCTCCAATTCATCTCCAACCCACTGACACTGGTCCCCATCTACTTGGTCAACTACAAGATTGGTTCCTGGCTATTGGGCACTGTCGGGTTTGCACCGACTTCAGAGTCGACGGTCGGAGCGGTTTTTTCAGGCGTTAACTCAACCATGATAGGCGGAGTTGTACTAGGCACGCTCGTCGGAGTGCTCCTTTATGGGACCTACCGCTTTCGCCTAATCTGGGAAGAACGTACTTCTAAAGTTGCCCTCTAAGAAACATACCTGCTTATAGATGTCCAAACTAGCAGGTATGCCAAAACTCATAAATACTTTCATCAGTTACGTCCCAAAATATGTGTGCCTGGCACTCGGAATTCTGTGGGTCAGTCTTTCCAGCATCCACGCTGCCCCGAAGATCATGCTCGGGATCGACGTCCTGGAATCGACTCAGTTCTCCATCCTTAAAGGCAAACGAGTTGGTCTGCTCACACACAAAGCAGGCGTAAATCGTAACGGAGTAAGCAGCATCGATCTGTTATATCGTTCTCCCACGGTAAACCTACGAGCGCTCTATGGGCCCGAGCACGGCATAGACGGGGTCGCCGAAGCGGATCAGAAAGTTAAGAGCGGCACCCATAGCCGAACCGGACTCCCGGTCTATTCATTATACGGTGAGTATCGGAAACCTGCACCGTCCATGCTGGCAGGTATAGATGTCATGGTAATTGATCTTCAAGACGTGGGAGTTCGATCTTATACTTACGTGGCTTGCATGAAGCTTACGATGGAAGCCTGCTTTGAAAACAAGAAACAGGTGATCGTACTGGACCGCCCCAATCCACTTGGAGGGATCAAGGTTGATGGTCCTCCGTTAGAAGAAATCTGGGAAAGCTATGTCGGCCCTTTTCCAATGCCCTACGTGCATGGACTCACTATAGGTGAAATTGCCAGGATGGCCAAGGCAACCAAAGGCTGGCTCGACGTTGAGGATACGGTACGTCAACGAGGAATGTTGACCATTATTTCCATGCGCGGTTGGAGTCGCAGAATGCTATGGCCAGATACCGGACTTCAGTGGGTCGCTACCTCACCAAATATACCAGACCTCTCTGCCGTATTGGGCTACCCAATGACAGGTTTGGGCGCCCAAATCGGGGGCTTCAGGCACGGTATTGGGACCGAGTATCCCTTCCGTCTGTTGACCTTTGAAGGCGTGTCACCCAAGCGACTTAAGGACCGACTCACCCAGATGAATATTCCCGGACTCTTGTTTGAAGAAAAAAGCTATATCCAATCGAATGGTAAACGCGGGGTCGGCGTCTACACAACCGTAACCGATTACTACAGCCTGCGTCCGACCGAACTCAGCTTTTACATGATGAAGCTGTCAGCCGAATTCAAAGGAACCAATCCTTACGCAAACGTTCCGTTCAATAAAGAGCGACTCTTCAATATACACGTCGGTTCAACCGCTTGGTGGAATGCGCTGTCCACCCAAGGCGCCCGCGTAAATGTCGCTGCCTGGGTACGCGAATGGGAAACTCAAGCTCACGCGTACCGGGAGAAGACCAAGCCCTACTTTTTATACAAATAGCGCAGAACTAAGCCTGCCACGCAGGTGACCAACAAGTAGTTCGTCCACCGATCGTCTCACGCTTAAGGGGTTGTTTCGTCTTGGGACAACTTCCCCCATCCTTCCAGCGATGGTTAAACAACCAGGTATTTGGGAAATCACCCCAGTTGTCGGCCACCACCTTCAGGGCATTACGACATACCCAAAGCAACTGTTTAAACAGAACCCGTTGTTCAATTTCCGAAAGGCTCTTCGCCCTTCTCCCCGGAGCCAACCGGGAACGCCAAAGAATCTCATCCGCCATCCAGTTTCCCACTCCGGGAAACAGCTCTTGCATCAGTAGTAAGGGCTTCAGAGGCGACCTCTCACGACGTTTCAACATTACCTGAAAACGCTCGAAACTGAATTCTGTTGAAAGCACCTGCGGCGGGAGGTTTGCCCACCAATCGGGAGCCGCCTGACTACGCTCAAACCGCACGCGACCAAACTGACGTGGGTCATTAAAAACTAAGAATCCTTCCTCGGTCTGAATAACCAAGTGAGCATATCGATCATCGTAGTCTGGCTCTTCGGTATAACTAAGAGCCCCCGTCATCCCCAAGTGGATCCCCAACCATCCCTCCTGATCACTTCGAAATAGCATCTGCTTCCCGTGGGTCTCAGATTCAACCATCCGACTTCCAGGAAGCATCTTAGCCAGGTCGACAGAAGACATTCCCCGAAACAATCGTGTCCAAGGATGAATCGTCACCCGCACAATAAACTTCCCGATCCCGGGCGCCCATTGCTTTCGAAAATAATCTACTTCAGCGAGTTCAGGCATTACTACTCTTCCAAGACGATGAGCCCTGACGAAGGATCGTAAAGATCACGGTTGCTGGCATTAAACTCTAGCTTCAACTGGCATTCGAGGCCGTAGAGATCCAGAAGCTTGAATCCGGTTAACGAATACACACCTGCAGAGATCTCTTCTGTAGAGAAGGCGAGCAGAAGATGATGCGCATCGCGGGTCACTTTAAAGTCTTCGGAGGGAGAGATGTAAAACGTACGCTGACTACTCCTTAAGGTTTTAGGAGAATAGGTTTTTATCTCCAGGTAATAGTAATCATCACCACTCGTGGCAAAAAGATCAGGGTATCCTGCCGTCTTCTTTCTTCCCGATGGCGGAGTTGGGCGGCCTGTGTTCATACCTGCCTCCGCAAGCGCATCCAACACGAGTAGTTCAACGGCATTGCCTACTTCGTTGATTCGGTCGGCACGAATAGGCGTTTGGGCAATTTCCTCAAGAACCGCTCTAGCCGCCCCTTCAAAAACTTCTCCACCCGTCTCATCCCAATCATAAACTTGGTATCCAGTGATCAATTGAATCAGTTTTGGTAGCGCAATCCGCTTACCCTGATGAGCCCCCCAGTCTTCCAACGACTCAGCACACAGCTTCGTCGCCGCAGTAAAAACGACGAACACTAGACAGGCTTTTGGCAGGAATGAACGCATGGCAGAATGTTGAGCAACGACCGAAGCAGGCGCAATAACGGGTTTTAAACATTTCACACGACGTTTTTGATTTGCCAATCGACGCTGCAGAACCGCTTACTAAAGTCTTTTCTCAAAGTCTGAGTTAACTCAAAACTACCTCCAAATTTATGCCTAGAACAGTAACCTTATTCACCGGCCAATGGGCAGATTTGTCCTTGGAAGAACTCGCACCAAAAGCAAAAGCCATGGGTTATGATGGCCTCGAACTCGCCTGTTGGGGCGATCACTTCGATGTCAGCCAAGCCAACAAGAGCAAACGCTATTTAAAAGAAAAATGGGAGCTCCTGCAGGACAATGGTCTCACGTGTTATGCCATTTCTAATCACTTGGTCGGGCAAGCCATCTGTGACATGGTGGACGAACGCCACAAAGCGATCCTATCCGATAAAATTTGGGGCGATGGGAAACCGGAAGGCGTTCGTAAACGTGCGGCCCGCGAAATGATCGCATCAGGCAAAGCATGCCGAAAGTTCATGGACGCGAAGCCGGGCAAAAGAACGAAGAAAGACTTCCCTGCCGTTGTAAATGGCTTCACCGGATCCAGTATCTGGCACATGCTTTACGCATTCCCACCGACGACACAGGCCATGTATGAAAAGGGGTTCCTGGATTTCTCAAAAAGATTCCTACCCATCCTCGATGCATTCGACGCTGTAAACGTCAATTTCGCGCTGGAAGTACATCCCACTGAAATCGCATTCGATATCGCATCTGCTGCCAGAGCGATCGATGCCGTAAAAGGTCACAAGCGTTTCGGGTTTAACTACGATCCCTCCCATTTGGGCTACCAGGGCGTAGACTATGTTAAATTCATTCGTGATTTCGCCAGCAGAATCTACCACGTACACATGAAGGATGTTTGGTGGGGTCACGGTGACGGATCCGTCGGCGTATTTGGCGGACATACCGATTTCACAGATCCTCGCCGTTATTGGGATTTTCGATCACTCGGCCATGGCGATATCAACTTCGAAGAGATTATCGTTGCCTTGAATGACATCGGCTATGCAGGACCGCTTTCAGTCGAATGGGAAGATGGACGCATGGACCGTTTCCACGGTGGGGAAGAGGCAGCCGACTTCGTAAAAGCGGTTGATTTCAAACCCAACGAAATGGCATTCGACGCCGCATTTGATAAATCAAATCAGTAATCAATTACCAAACTTTCCAAAATCATGAGTATTAAAGTAGGAGTCATAGGAGCCGGAGGAATGGCTCAATATCATATCGCCGGATTTCGGCAGGCTGGAGCTGAAATCCTAGCCATTGCTGACATGAATGAAGCAGCGGCCCAGGCTGCTGCTGAAACATACAGCATCCCAACTGCACTGGGAAGTGTGGAGGCGATTTTGGCGATGGATGAACTAGACGCGATTTCAGTTATCGTTCCCAACAAATTCCATGCGCCCTTAGTGATCCAGGTCCTTGAATCAGGAAAACACGCGTTCTGCGAAAAACCCCCAGCCATAAACGCAAGCGAAGTGGCAGCTATGCAAGTAGCAGCGGAAAAGGCGGGAAAACACGTGATGTTCAATTTCAACAATCGCGCCCGCCCCGAGTCTTACGCGATGAAACAATACATTGCTGATGGAACCGTCGGTAAAATAAATTCTGCCCAAGCTAAATGGATTCGTAGGACTGGTATCCCAGGTTTGGGCGGCTGGTTTACGACTAAAGCACTCGCAGGCGGAGGACCGTTGATCGATTTACTTCACATGGTCGATCTCGCTATGTTCCTAATGGACTATCCAGAACCCGCATACGTTCTGGGCGCAACCTATGATGACTTCATCACTGACAAAAACTTCAAAGGCCCTTGGGGAATTCCTGACAATGCAGAGGGCACTACTGACGTCGAGAGTGCCGCTCATGGATTTGTTACTTTCAAGACCGGTCAGGTTTTGAGCATGCAGGTATCTTGGGCAGAGATGGTAAAACGTGAAGAAGTCTCCGTCGTATTTCAGGGAACTGGAGCTGGCGGAAAAATCGAACGTCTCTTCGGCAGCGATGGCTTGGACGAAACCTGTATCGATAGCTGTGAGCTCTATGTCCAGGAGAATGGCAATTCAGTGAACCGCGACGTGATTGTGGAGTCTTGCGAAGACATGGGACGGTCACGATCCGCAGCCAATTTCATCCTGACGATCGAGGGTAAAGAAGAGCCGTTGAACACCCCTGACCAAGCGCTCTCACTCATGAAGGTCATTGATGCTCTTTATGAATCCGCCAGCACTGGAAAACCAGTTGCGTGTTAACCCCAAGACACCATTAGAGTCTTTATGAATAGAAAATTAAGAATGGGAATGGTCGGTGGTGGCCGCGGAGCGTTCATTGGCGCAGTGCACCGTATGGCTGCAAATCTGGACGGTAAGATCGAACTGGTTGCCGGTTGCTTCTCGTCCAATCCGAAGACCTCACAGCTTTCCGGAAAAGACTTTTTTCTGGATCCATCGCGCGTTTATAGCTCCTACGAAGAGATGGCCAAGAAAGAGGCGGCATTGCCCGCTGACCAGCGCATCGATTTTGTAAGTATAGTAGTACGCAACAATCTGCACGTTCCTGTTGCAAAAGCATTCCTCGAAGCGGGGATAAACGTAGTGTGCGATAAGCCACTTGGCTTCGACCTAAGGGAAGCCAAAGGCCTCAAAAAGGTGGTAGAAAAGACCGGTAAGGTATTCGCGCTCACCCACAATTACACGGGGTACCCCATGGTGAAAGAAGCCCGGGAATACGTAAAGAAAGGCAGACTGGGACGAATTCTGAAAGTGGTGGCAGAATACCCACAAGGTTACGCGGTCGGAGATGTAGATCGCAAAGGCCCTACCAAGATTAACTCCTGGAGAACAGACCCTGCAGTCGCGGGAGCATCCAATTGTATGGGAGATATCGGTACGCATGCTGAAAATCTTGGACGCTATATCACCGGCCTCGATATCGAAGAAGTGTGCGCGGAACTCACCGCATTCATTCCCGGACGTGAACTGGATGACGATGGGAACGTCCTCATACGCTACAAAGGCGGCGCAAAGGGAATCCTCTACGCTTCCCAAATCTCGAATGGAGACGAGAATGCTCTCAGCATCCGCGTTTACGGAACCAAAGCGTCACTCGAATGGCATCAAGAAGAACCCAATGATTTGATCATTAAATACGCCGACAAACCTCGCCAGATTCTGCGCCGGGGAAACGATTATCTGGGTTCAGCCGCGCAAGCCAATAGCCGGACTCCTTTCGCACACCCTGAAGGGTTTATCGAAGCGTTTGCCAACGTATACTTGGCAGCTGGTGAAGCAATAGCAGCCGAAGTAAGCGGGAAGAAGCTGAAGAAACGTTATGACTTTCCCAATATCGATGATGGAGTTTATGGAATGGCGTTTATTGAGGCCGTCGTAAAATCGAGTAAGTCCAAAGCTAAATGGACAAAATTCCCAAAGCTCTGATTTCTCTGCATTAGAGACGAACTTTAAAACGCCTTGTCGGAGATTTCTGACAGGGCTTTTTATTACCGACTTTGCTACTTTCCACTTTTACTCCACGTATCTTCCGAAACATGCCTGGCGCTTTTAAGTAGCCGTATCAGAGGCTTAACGGCCCTTGAGGAAATCCAAAGTAATATTACTAGAGACTGGAAGTTCATGAACTCTTTGTAGGAAGTATCCAAAGCGTTACTGAGGATAAACAATACGGTCGGGAACATTATAAAACGCACCAGGTAGACCTCATCCCCAGGCCAGCTTTTTCGACTCCACCGATAGAGAAAATAACCGAAAGAACGGGAAAAAGCTTGGCATAATAGGGCGACTGCACCCACCAGATTCGACGTACTGATAGTCATAAACATAAGTGACTTAAACGACTGCAAGAACGGATTGATCCAGGTACGAGTCATTTTATCAGCATAATTATAGAGGCGAAAAACAAATCGTTGCGCCAATAGGACTATTGCCCAGGTTCCAACAAGGAGGTAGAGAGAGCTATGACTATATACGCTGCCAAATATATCGAAAATCGGACTAGCTAATACGTCCGGAATGGAAATTGTACCCTGTGACGCCAGCACATCTATCGTTTTAAAAATACCCGCACCGATCACGGTCATTGTCAGTGCCCAAAACCAGGGTTCTACGTAACTAATATAATCACGTTTTTCTTCAAAATTACTTCCCAGTACCGGCGAAGTTTCCAATTCATAAGCCACTTCATCGTTTTCCATATAACCGATCTCGTAGATCAACAGAAAACTCATAAAGAAACACGCGATCCCAATACCATGAAGAAACGGAACCGGACTGACCCATGAAAAGGCAAGCAGCAACAAAATAAAATCGACTGAAATAATATCACGCAAAATCGGGGCGAAGCCTTTATGCTTCACCTTATACATATAATAAAACGGGATATAATGCGAGGTAACGGAGCGGACCTCTGACGTCGGCCATTCCACAAGCAAAGGTACATCCACATACTTGAGAAGAGTTCTGTCGTCTTCTGAATCGGTAATGACTGCAGACCGATTTGTTACAGTATGCCCAATCATATCCCTCACACGGGTTACCTTACTCAGCATTCGATCAGCATAACCTCCGATCAATCGACAGGCATCAATCTTACCAAACTCAATATCCATATGCTTCAGCACCGGCATAATGATCGGCATAAACCCTTGGGAACTAAGAATATTGTAACGGGTCTCCCGTTTTCGGATGACATTCGCCAACTCCTGATTCGTCCAAACCTCTGCCATTTGTTTCGCTTTGGATCGCCAGATGATCCAAGTCCAAGGGAAAAATATCGTTATTACCCAGACATGAAACCAATCTCGAGTTTCAGAGCACCTCTCAGACTTTGAGAACCAAGTCCAAGGATGTAATATCTCGACGAGCTTATACAGAATCGAACCAAAGAGATAGGGCCTGGCCATTCGAATAAACTCTTGGCTGGAGTTTCGAAGGAAAAGCGTCTGATCAAAATCGACCACCAACCGTTGATCGGAGCCCAAATTCTCCATACACGTTAGAGCCTCGTCTCGATCAACGAATTTTAATTCATTTGGAGCCATATCGTTTTGAAACACACAATAGTACCTGGTAAGTCTGGATAGGATTAAGGTTGAGATTAAGCGGCACCCTTAACCCCAAAAGAATGGTAATCCTTATTCCTCCAGCAATACCCAATTCGTACCAACCTCTTTCATTTCTTCTTTCTAACCATCGTTTTACAATTATTGTCAGTTTTTTTTGGATACTGGGGACTATTCACTCAGAACAGGAAACACTTACAGAGGCTTCCAATTACCGGGCCAATGACCTTAAGCTTATCCAAAAACCAGGAATTATTCTGGCTCATTTCAATGAACAAGAATCTCACAAGATCAGCACTCAATCCGAGGCTGACTAATCTTTTCTCAGCGTCACAGAACCATCTCTAAACTGCGCGGATACTTCGTCTCCAGATTGGATCGATTTCTTGGATAATATCGGACGTCCCATCGTATCCCGAACGATTGCATAGCCTCGGTTTAGAGTAGCATCTGGACTGAGAGACCTCAGAAGTAATTCTGATTGAGAACAACGGTTTCTGAAATTAGACATCCTCAACGAAACACTCGAATCCATTCTTCGAGATAAACTTTTTACTTCCTGAATGTGCTGTGAGATTTTATGGGATGGATCAGAGGAGGAAATTACAAACGAGAGCTCCGTGAGCATATGCCTCTTGGCCAACAAGTCCGCATCAAATAACTTGCGGAACCGATTCGTAAGCTCATCTAGCCTGAGCTGTCCCCATTCAATTTTCGAATCTGGAGACAGTAACTTCAATCTACGATCAGCTGCTTTCACTGCATCTTTTCGCTCGATGGTTCCTTGCTGCACCCAATAGGCAAGGTTATCAGATGCAGTATCGAATCGGTCGATTAAGTTGAGATAGTCAGAGCTTATTACTTCAGCCGCCGCCGAAGGCGTTTCAGATCGGTAATCGGCAGCAAAATCGGTCAATGTGTAATCGATTTCGTGACCCACAGCAGAAATTACAGGTATCACAGAACGATGGACAGCCCGAACAACCACTTCCTCATTAAACGCCCATAGGTCCTCCAGACTACCACCTCCTCGACCAACTACCAGGAGCTCCAACCCTGAAAGCTTTTGTGCATACTCGATCATCGCTGCGACCTCCTCAGCAGCACCCTCGCCCTGCACCTTACACGGCAATACGATGATATGCCCCATCCACTCACGCCGCTTCAGTATCCTAATAAAATCTTGAACCGCCGCACCTGTCGGAGAAGTAACGATCCCCACAGCACGCGGGAATCTCGGAATCGATTTCTTGTTAGCTTCGTCAAACAAACCTTCTTTCTGCAAACGGTCTTTTAGTCTTTCGAACTCTTGCTGAAGCCGGCCTAAACCATCCAATACCACAAGTCGGACTATTAGCTGATAATTTCCCCTGGGTTCATACACGCTTATCTGACCGAACACGATCACCTGCATACCATCTTCCAGATCAACGCTTTGTTTATAAGCGTCGTTTCGGAACATAACCGACGTTAACTGACTTCCAGAATCTTTTAGTGAAAAGTATACGTGCCCGCTTTGTTGCCGGCGAAGATTGGAAACTTCTCCGCGAATCCACGCCCCACCGATCTCCGTTTCGAGCAGATACTTTACCTTTTGAGTAAATTCAGAAACCGATTCGATTTCATCCGACGGGGGAATCAGTAGATCCTGCTTTTGATTGGGCATAACGCTTACGGAAATATGAAAGAGCGACCGTTGCGATCACCAATATTGCGATTCCAGCCAAAGCCTTCCCTCCATTACCAGACAAAAACGATTCACCAAAAACAATCATCCCAATCACAACAAGGGACTGGGTCGCCATAGATATGATTAGGTATGGCCAAAATGGCACCGAGGCCAACCCGAGGATGTAATTCTGCAGAAACAAAGGAGCTCCCGACACACGAACGACGAATATCAGTTTATTTGCGTTCTCTCGACTGACTTTCGGGATTGAGTACTCCCAGCGCAGCACAATCCGTTGAATGAGCTGGTGAAGGAGTTTGGTGCTGATCCAGTAAGCCAAGATCATATTGCTCGCCAGAGCAGCCAGAGAAAATGGGATCGCCCAGGCGATCCCAAACCGCACACCAGCGATGATGAACAACGGAGATACAGGAAATCCAAACAATGGCAAAATCGCCACCATCAGAAAAAATAAAATGGCCGGCCAAGAACGAATCTCTTCGATCCAATAATCAAAAAACGCTCTTAGATCGTCCAGGCCGAGATCAGTCAACGAAAGCAGTATCAACAAACAAGTGCCGCCCAAAACGAGCAGAGCCACCAGCGACATCACCCGGTGTTTGAGGATCCAGTCTTTCATTGTTCAACAACCCTCAACAAGCACCCATTTGAATACGTCTTCTGTGTTTCACTCATCAGGACTTCGATCCGTCGGAGAAAATTTGATTTTCCGCAATCCAAAGAATGTCATTTTCAAAAGAATCCAACCGTGACTAAAGCGAGAAATATTTGTGTCTCCATAAGCGCGATCCTTGTAACGGACCAGAATATCCCGAATCTTCAAATCCAGCATTGCGCTGCCAAACAGCAGGTTAAAGTCACCGAACGGGTCAAAATCACCAAGCACTTCAATCCGTTTCAATAACCGCTGGTAATCACTCCTAAGCATCATCTTGGTACCACACAAACTGTCTTTGAAATCCTGACCCAAAACAAAGCTTAACGCGACTGCGAAGAACTTGTTGCCCAATAAATTTAGAAACCGCATGGCCTCAGACTCCATGGGGTAAACCAGTCGACAACCATTTGCAAACTCAGCCCGCCCTTCTGCTATGGCTTCATAGAATTTTGGTAAATCCTCTGGCGGAGCCGTGAGGTCGGCATCCTGGATGACTAATACATCCCCTCGGGCCACCGTAAACCCCGCAAAAACCGCATCCCACTTTCCTTTTCCAGGTTGTTGAAGGGTCTTGATCTTGTGAGGCCCTTCGTAAGCTGCCGTTTCTCGCTGAATAGCTTCCCACGTATCGTCGGTGCTGTTTCCTTCGACAAATATGACTTCAGTTTGTTTTCCCAGTGTTGGAATCCGGTCAAGCGCCGCCTTTACATTCCCAGACTCATTCCGAGCTGGAACGACAACGGAGCAAGAAATATCACCCTCCAATCGTGGCTTGGCAACGGGTCTGGCTACGATGAAGTTCGACATGCCAAAATGCCTGAAAAACGGCAAACGTACCAGGAATCGATTAAAGAAGGCACTCAATAAAGGAATCCTGAAAGGAAGCATTTGCTCAGTCGTCTTGGTAAGTACTTCAAAGCCATTCAGCTCTAAAATATTACACAGGTCTGTCTTACTCAGCCAGTTACTCTCGGGCTGTTTCATCGCGAGCCCCAATGGTTTGGCCAAGGCCAGCAAGGGGCTATACACATGATTCAGTGAGAGGATATAGAGTCTGCTACGTGGGTGGCAGGATTTCCTAAGATTTGAAATACTGGCATGGATATCCTGTAAATAGCCTGGAAGATAATCCAGGATGATGGCGTCGAATTCCTCATCAATCTCGTCTGAGTGAAGGTCTCCTTCACGAAACTCCAGATTGGCATGATCACGCTCATCCTTTGCTCGTTCGACCATTTTCGGACTCAAGTCGACACCCAGTCCGCGCGATGGATTCAATGACTCCAAAAGTTCACCCGGTCCGCAACCCCATTCAAGAACTTTCGACTTTTCCGGAATATGATAACGAAGAATACCTTGGATCTGTGAATGAAAGGAACGCTGCGCGTTACGGGGGCCGGTATCATTCTCGGCGACCCAATCAAAGTGCTCTTGGAAACTCATAGATAAAAGATAGGAAGGATGAAGGATAGTAATGGACCCTGTTCAACAAGCTTCAAGGAGATTTCCCGAATTACAGGTGGGCGGTAAAATGAACAGACATTCCCTAAAAATTGGTTTTCTTAAAAATCGACTCAGGGATTGAGCGGATAATAAACATTACAAGTCGCCAGTATCCAGGCACATACGCAGTGGCTTTTTTCTTATTGATCGCTTTGACAATACCGTTGGCAACCGTTTCTGGGGATGCAAACAGCGCACCTTTTTTCAGATGCTGAGTCATGGGTGTATCCACCATCCCAGGCTTAATGTTAACAACATGAACATTTGATGCAACCAATCGCCCTCGCAATCCATCAGTAAAAGTCGCAGCGCCTGCCTTGGCCGCACCGTAGACGTAATTACTCTTCCGTCCGCGATCACCCGCTACCGAAGTGATCGAAACAATGGTGCCTCGCCGGATCGATTCGAAGTAGTTCGCCAATTCCGTTAGCAGCGATACATAGCTTATGAAGTTCGTGTGGATTGAAGATTGAATCCGTTCAAAACTCTGTTGAACGCTTTGCTGGTCCGGCAGCACGCCGTGGGCAACAATGGCCACATCAAGCTGCCCCGCTTCGGAAACCGATTCCTCGAGTGCTTTTGCATGTTGCTCACAATCATCTAGATCTATCTCACTCACGTGAACTTCACTCGCTCCCAAGACCTTCAGATTCTTGCCAATGCTTTCCAGATGCGGCTTATTCCGACCCCAAAGAACCAATCGATGACCTTGCCTAGCATAAGATTTTCCAACTTCTTCCGCAATCGCTGAGGTTGCTCCAATTAAAAGTATCGTTTTCATAGTCGCTCAGGATTGAGAGGTCACACGTCTCCAGAACGATGATGAGAACTTAGGGTCAACAAATTCTGAAAATGCCTCCCACTGAGGGTATCCTTTTTGGAAGAACGTCGGGCTCATCCGAGCATCTTTGGCCGGGTACAAAAGTCCACCTGACGCATCGACTAATGCATCCAGCTCTTTAAACAGTTTAAGAGTCGAAGCACCGCGGTTTGGGAAATCAAGAGCCAGTGTAATTCCCGGCTTAGGGAACGACATCATCCCCGGAGATTCTTTGGCCCCAAACGTTTTGATCACCGCAAGAAAAGATCCCTGCTTGGAAGCTGTAATCATTCGCAAGATTTCATTCATCGTTTCAAGTCCACCTTCAAAAGGGATCACGAACTGGTATTGAAAGAATCCCCGTTTCCCATAAATCCGGTTCCAATCATTGACCGCATCCAGCGGATAGAAGAACGGATCGTAATGGACGCGCGTCTTCGCTTTCTTGGCGCGCTGTTTCCCATAGTAGACCGTATTGAAAGCTTTGATGCTTAGGGAATTCAGCATCAGGTTGGGACAATCAAACGGTGCTGTAATCCTGGGCTCATCGTGTACTTTCCGAGAAAGCACGCTTGCGGGAGAATGATTCCCTCGCATGAAGATTCCGCGTCCCATGCCCTTGCCCTGGGCAACGCAATCGATCCAGGAAACGGTATATTCCCAATCTTTATCGGAAGATTTGGACAATTCTAAAAACTCTTCGATCCCTTCGAACTTTATGGATTCCATATCAATCCAAGCATTGCTGACTTTCTTTAGTTTAAATTCCGCCCAGGTGATCAGACCCGTTAACCCCAAACCTCCAATAGTGGCCTTGAACAGATCTGTATTGGATTCAGAAGTACAAAGGTGGCGGGTCCCATCGGAACGCAATAGCTCAAACCCTATGACGTGGCATCCGAATGTACCGGCGACATGATGATTCTTTCCATGGATGTCGTTGGCTATCGCTCCCCCTACGGTTATAAATTTTGTGCCCGGGGTCGTAGGGAGAAACCAACCTTTCGGAACTATGAGTTTTAAGACCTCATCCAGGCTCACACCCGCTTCGCAACGAATAGTCCCTGCTTCAACATCGAATTTGATGAAGCGGTTCATCCCCGACGTTTCTACAAGCGTACCTCCATCATTGAGGCAACTGTCGCCGTAACTTCGCCCCAAGCCATAGGGCAGTAGTGTCTTCCCGCCAGACTCAGGGACAGCGGTATCCAGCCAGCGCAAAGCACAGACCTCTTGATCAGCATTGGGAAAGCGACCCCAACTTTGGAAACGGTTCATAATTCTAGGATGAGAAACGACTAAGCTAGACGGGGCCTGAAAAAGGTTAAGCAGATATCCAAGGCAAAACCGTTTCTTGACGTTTTTTTAAATGGGAGACGCAAGAAGAGCAATCAGGCCCAGCGAGAGAAGCGTGCCGTAACTAAAGGCATCTTTGACTGCAAAATGGATCGGGTCTTCATCCATAGAACCTCGGTGGGTAACCAACCACAAACGCGTCACCCAAACCAACATAATGGGGCAGACTAACAAGATCCATTTCGGATGATGGTATAACTGAGAAACCGATTCGCCACTCACATAAAGTGCAAGGACCAGTATAGAGAGGTAACCACTACTAGAACCCAGCATCGCCATGAGATTTAGGTCAGCAAGATAGTAGCCCCGACCGGCCACTTTGCTGCGATTTTCCTCTTTGATATTGTAGAGCTCAGAAAAACGTTTCGCCAGCGCCAAGCTGAGGAAGAAGAAAAGTGAAAATGCCAACAACCACTCGGAAATCTCCACTTCCACCACCGCTGCCCCCAAAGCTAATCGTATGGTGTAGAGGCCCGCAAGAAATACGATGTCTACGCCAGCGACCTGCTTTAACCAGAAGGAGTATAGACAGGTAGCTACGAAATATACAGCCAACACCGGCGTCCCCGACTGGTAATTCGCAAATACCATGATGAGGAAACTAAATACTAACAAAAAACCTGAACCTATAAGTCCATAATAGAGCGGTAAAGCTCCGGACGCAAAGGGACGGTTCCGCTTGGTATTATGTAGGCGATCAGATCGTAAATCCGCCAAGTCATTGATCAAATACACAGCTGAAGCACAACATGAAAAGGAGATAAACGCTAGAAGAGCGGACATCCATGATTGAGGCTGATGCCATACATGCGCAGTCAGTAACGGAACGAAGATGAGAAGGTTCTTCATCCATTGGTGCGGTCGGATCGCCTTCAGAAAAGCCCTCGGCAGACTGATACGGTCTTCCATAATAACCAGCCGTTTACCCTCTGGAACTTTTTCCAATAACCGTTTTGGCGGATGCACCATGATCGCGGTCTTGGACTTCTCCCAAATATGTACATCGGAAAAATCATTGCCTGCATAATCGAACCCACCTTCTCCGAATCTAACTACCAAGTAGTCCGCTTTGTTTCTCCCCCGTAGATTAAGCCCTTCACGGCTTCCTATCGATTCTTTAAATATCCCAAAATTATCGCCAATGGCGCTCACTAGTTTTTGGTCGCTGGCGGATACCAGATACAAATCCCGCTCGAGAACGACCTGAGTCGCTAACCAGTTGATAAACTGAGGATTTTCCGGAAGAGGAGCGACATCGAAATCAGCAAACCGCGCCAGCTCATTCTTCAGGTTCGCCCTTCCTTTCAAGAGCCAAAAAGGCACCAAGAACACAATAAACGGATTTTGTTTCAGGCCTTGAACGAAACTTTCCCACAAGCAATCGGTTGCAAGCAAAGTTCCATCCAAATCGACACACAGCGGCAAAGGATTCATGTATAGGAGACCAACTTCTTAAGAAGGTTCTTTCAGAAAGCAAGAAACTAACCGGACGACTGGTTTCGAAGTCTTCTCTATTTTAGGCTTCTCAGTCTCTATCCCTCCGAATCCAGATTCAGAGGGGATCAGTTGCTTCTATCAAATGAGACACGCTCACACAGGTTGAAACCAGTACCTGAATCATGAACCTATCAGAACCTATGCTAACCCTGGGTATAAAAAGTAAATCGAGCAATTCTTCTAAGCTGATAGTGTATCCAAAATCGCAGAGTCGCTAAATATCAGAGCCTTCGAAACGAACCGGAGACTGGTAAAATCTCGTTTAATATTGGCCCATTTTACTTCATTGCTGGCACACTACTGCCGATCGATCAAGAAACCACCACAGGCTCGCTCTAGCTTATCGCGCTCACTCCGATAACTTCTTTCGAAAACTCGTATATTCTCAGGTCAGTTACATGAATCTGCATTCATTGCGCAACCCCAGATCCTACCTGGCCATCTTGGTTCTACTGTTGGGTGCCATTTACCTAGGTAACTCAGACGGAGAGATCATGTTTGATGATAGTCTTCAGGTTCACTTGGTGCGTTCTTATCAATCTCTTTCGGAGGTTTTATCGGTAGATTGCTTTGACCTGTTTCGCCCGGTCAAAAATCTGGTTTTTTATCTTTGGGTTTCCTATCTCCCCGACCAGATTCAAATTTGGCGCGTATCGGCTATACTTATTTTTCTAGGGCTAATCCCGTTAGCCTATAGATTCTTCGGTCTATTTTTCAAAAACAAGCCTTGGAGCCAGCTGCTTTGCACCGCAGCATGGGCCATAGCTCCTGCATCAACCACCGTTGTAAGCTGGATCAGTAGTGTAAACATAATCATCTGCGCCTACGGGTTCTTTGCCTATTTCATTTTATACGAGAAAGCACAGAATGACGCATCGGAGAAAAGGATACACGCCTCCTATTTCGCACTTTGTCTCTCACTCCTATCCCTCGTGGTAGCCTGCTTTTCCTATGAGGCAGCCATGACGGCGCCCTTCCTTTGTTTCCTGAAAGATTTCCTACAACATCCGAAAAGGTACAGATCCAGCCACTCCCGGATGTTTTATGGGCTCTCTCTTAGTTCTAGGAGTATATTTCGTAATTCGAGGAATGTATGGAGGGGCCAATACAATTGACTACGCTCTGGCAATACCAACTGATTCGTCGATATGGATCAGTTTGAGTTCGGGCTGGTTTTATATCATTCATGCACTGCGTTGGATTTATCCGTTTGGGCAGCAAGGACTATCGATTGTATTTATTCCAGAAGAGCAGAAGGCACTGGTCATAATTTCGGCTTTTATCGTGGTAAACCTGGGTATCTTCATTGTTTGGTTACGAACCCGCCAGCCCAGGCTGGCGCTTGGATTGGTTTGGTATGCGATCTCACTATTCCCGATGGCAAATGTCGTCCCCCTGAAGAATGGCCCCATTTGTGATTACTATTTGTTCTTTCCCAGCATTGGGCTGATTCTCG
>ERZ887942.860-NODE-860-length-22972-cov-6.212724_pt1 | contig 22972 bp, 23 predicted proteins | sample MGYA00521099_ERZ887942 | MGnify/ENA primary metagenome ERZ887942 (study PRJEB32303, sample SAMEA104408605) | aquatic metagenome | biome: Brackish water; feature: Pelagic; material: water | place: Baltic Sea | collected 2014-06-07T06:48:00 | depth 16,251 m ...
GGCAATCAGTCGCTTTTATAGTGGTCACTCTGATCGGGGCCTGTGTTTATGATCCTGAAACTCTGAATTGGTTTACGTCGTTGTTTGGAGGAGTGGGCGGGTTCGTTCAAAACCAAACGGTGAAATTTCCGATTTATCTGACGTTCGGAATGGCGATTGGCGCGTTGATTACGGCTTTGAAGATGCAAGAACCGGCCTCAATGCGGCCGAAATCAGATCTTCCGCTGGGGGAAGCCATCCGACGCAGTTTTAAGCGCACGTTCGCTGCGGGAGGATGGATTTTACGAACGCCTGTCGCGCTGATGCTGATTCTCGTGGGACTGTTTTACGACAGTATCATCCGGCTGTATTATACGGTCGGGTCAATTTGGTTGGAGGTGATCGGCTACCAACCAGCTCAATTTGGAATCATCAGCGTGGCTGGATCGTTCATGGGGATATTGGCAGCGATCCTGGGTGAGCGACTGATCCGGAATCACACGCCGAATTTTAATTTCCGGTTGCTCGCTGTGCTTGTATTTGGAGGAATTCTGAGCCTTGCGTTTCCGATCCAATATTGGTCGGTTTTGTTTTTGCCATTGTTGTGGATTGCCATGCGGTTTCTCCATTTTTTCCTCTCGAATTATCTAAATCGGGTCACTGATTCCGAAAATCGGGCCACCATTTTGAGTTTTAAAGGTCTGACTATGAACTTGTCTTACGGAATCATGACGTGGGCTTTTGGACTTCAGACAAAGATTTTGATGGAAAAACTGGGCCCGGCGAATCCAGAGGCAATGCTAAAAGCGGAGCGCGATGAATTGGGTCATCAGGTATTTGCGGAAGCTGCCAGCTGGTGGTGGATGTATATCCTTCTTGCTATGACTGGTTTGTGGCTTTTCCGCTGGCTGAAAATCAGAAAATCATGGAATAATCTGATCCCGGCTCCAAAAGCTGAGTGATGAGGTGCTTTTTTCGGTTTTGAAAAGCAAATGCCCACAAAACTCATTTTTACGCCGCTGAGGCCCTGTTTTCGGGCTTTTTGTAACGAATTTGCGAACCATCCGTGAAAAAAGAAAGTCACGTTTTTTGCAAATATGAGATTTTTACTTTGCAATTGTTAAGTAATCTGTAATATCTGAGAAGATAAACGTCATTTAGTTCTAAGTTAAACTCAAACCGCACCCAACCCATGGCAAAAATTCTCATCATTGACGACGAAGCCGGCATCCTCAACTTGATGACCAAGTTGTGCCGTCAACAAGGTCACGACGTCGTCCCCGTTCAAACAGGCCGTGAAGGTCTCACCGCTCTCGATAAAGAGAATCCTGACCTCATGATTGTCGATCTCCTGATCGGTGACATGACAGGTATTGAAATCATCGAATATAGCCAGGAGAACCACCCTGAGACTCAGGTGATTATGGTTACCGGTCATGGAACGATTGAGACTGCAGTTGAGGCAATGCGTCTTGGTGCATTTGATTACCTGACAAAGCCGTTCGAACTCGCTGATCTTCAGCGGACAGTTGAACTTGGGCTTCAGCAGAAAGGTAAGCCTAAGCAGACTGAAATCGCTGGAAACTCCGGTTTTGATCTCGCGGTTGCTCCAAGTGAGTTGATCGGTCAAAGCCCGAAAATGAAGGCGATTTTTGAGATTATCAATAAGATCGCTGACAGCGACTCTCCGGTTTTACTTGAAGGTGAGTTTGGTTCCGGTAAGCAAATGGTTGCTCGCAGTCTTCACAACACAAGCGAGCGTAACAGCGCTCCGTTCAAAGTGTTGCAGTGTTCTGCGCTTCCTGAAAACCTTCTTGAAGCTGAGCTTTTTGGTTCGGTTGGCAGCCGTGGCGAAACGATTTTCTCTCGTGCAATGGGTGGAACCGTTCTTCTCGAAGAGATTCACATGCTTCCACTTCGACTTCAGTCGCAGCTTGAAAGCTATCTTGAAGAAATCAACAGTCGCCGGATGACCGGAGCACTTCCGAATCATATGGACGTTCGCTTCATTGCTTCATCCGCGAAGCCGCTGGAAGAGTGCATTGAAAAGGGCACGTTCCGTGAAGATCTCTTCTACAAGCTTTCGGTTATCCCAATTGCCGTGCCACCATTGCGGGGGCGTGCTGAAGATATACCGCTTTTGGCTGAGTATTTCCTCAAACGTCACGCTGAGCGGACTGGAACTCCGATTCAGGAGGTCGACAAATATGCGCATCGTCTGCTCGAAGGTTACAGCTGGCCAGGCAATGTTGGAGAATTGCAGAACGCAATGGAGCGTGCCTGTTCATTTTCAGAGAAAAATCGGATCCGCCCCGTCGATCTTCCGCCAAAAGTGGCTCAGAAGGTCGAAATTACTGACGAAGACGAGAAGACCACGCATCACCTTCCAATCGGGAGCAAGCTCACCGAATACATCAAGAAGCAGGAGAAAATGTTCATCCGTGAAACCCTAAAATACAATGGTGGTTCGCGTGAGAAAACGGCTTCGATGCTTGGAGTTTCCATTGCGACGCTTTACCGCAAGATGGGGCTTAAGCTCGAGCGTGATAAGATTCTCGGCTGATTTTTCAGCTTCAAAAACTTCTTCTATTTAGAAAACGGAGTCCGGCTTTCAACAGTCGCGGCTCCGTTTTTTGTAGGCAAATGCCGGGAACTCATGCGGCCTGAAAAAACTTCCGTCATCACGCACTTCACAAAAAGTGAGCTTTCCGCTTTGCTTGAAGGGCTTCTATGAATCGATTGCTGAAACTTTTCGCCCTGATTTCAATTCCGCTGTTCGCGCAAGAGCCAGTCGATATCGGCGGACGCAGGGAGCTTTTCGTCGATGATTTATTGATCGGGAAAATGGAGGGCACAAAGTTGAAACTGCATGAACCGACCTTGCTCAAGCCGAAGTCGCCACCGCGCCCGAGTGGTCACTACGCAACGGTTTTCAAAGATGGGGACCGCTATCGGTTATATTACAGAGGTGACAAAATCCCGGGCATGCATTGGCGAAACGGCTGGGGGAAGTATCACGAAAACGAGGTCACGCTCTATGCTGAGTCGAAAAATGGTTACGACTGGGTTGAGCCGGACCTCGGGATCTATGACATTGAATCGATGCCGAAAGGAAATGTGGTTCTGGATGTGGACGAAGGCACTTTTCTAAAGACACACAATTTCTCGCCCTTCATTGATAATCGTCCGGGTGTTCCCAAAGAAGAGCGCTATAAAGCCCTTGGTGGTGGCCGTTATCCTGCGGAAAATTGGGGAAGCTGGAAATCTGAAGATGAACGCGCCAAGCTGATTGAAAAATACGGGCCGGGCGGATTGTGCGCCTTTTCTTCGCCGGACGGGTTGCGATGGAAATTGATGCAAAAATCACCCGTACTTCCCGAGGCCATCGGAAATTTTGATTCGCAAAATGTGTCATTTTGGTCGGAAGCGGAGCAGTGTTATGTCTGTTATTATCGGTGGTTTCGAAATGGCTATCGCTCGATGCGTCGGGTGACGAGTAAAGATTTCATCACGTGGTCTGATCCGACTGAAATGCAGGCGAATCAACCCGGTGAGCATCTTTATACCAGTGGAACCCAGCCTTATTTTCGGGCTCCGCACCTTTATATCGCATTGGCGACTCGATTTCAGACCAAGCGAGCTGCGATCACGGATGTCGTTTTTATGAGCACGCGACCGGGAAGCGATCACTATGACCGTCCATTTAAAGAAGCGTTTATCCGGCCAGGGCTCGGCGCTCAAGGCTGGGGGAATCGCTCAAACTATATTGCCTGGGGCGTGGTTCCAACCGGTCCAAGCGAGATGTCGATGTACATGTATGGCGGCGGGCATTACGTTCTCCGAACGGATGGGTTCATTTCTGTTCATGCAGGCTACGAACCCGGAGAATTTATTACCAAACCGCTGATTTTTTCAGGTAAGCATCTCGATCTCAATTACTCGACCAGTGCGGCAGGGCGGATGCGGGTGGAAATTCTCGATGCAAAAACCGGCAACCCTTTTCCTGGATTTTCTGAAGCCGATTCCCGTGATATTTATGGCGATGACATCAGCCGTATCGTCAAGTGGGGCGAAGAAAAAGAGGGGAACACCGACGTCAGTTCACTTGTGGGTAAGGTGATTCAGCTTCGATTTGTCATGAACGAATCCGACCTTTATTCGATTCAATTTGTCGATGGAGAATGAATTTTTAACGGAAGTGAACGGCTCTGTGATTGACGGACGCAATGCTGTCCCGCAGAAAATGCTGTAGCACGATCCAATAGTATTTGATCGATGAATCGACCCTGTTGGATCGTGAAATATCTTTTTACTGATGAATTATTTTTTCCCCGACGGCACCGCCCTGACAATTGCAGAAATCCGGGAACGGGTTTCAAGCGGACAGATCGATCCCAATCAATTTGTGATCCCCGAGGGGCAGAGCGAAGCGTTAACTGTATTGGGTCTCCTGGGGGCGCCCACAGCCCCGCCTCCGTTGCCTAAGGCAGGACCAACGACAATTGCTCGCACAACTCCGCCGCCGCTCCGGCAACAGACGGCCACTGTGAGTGCGCCCAAGAAGGGTTCCCTAAAATGGCTATGGATTTCGTTGGCGATTGTTGGAGTGCTCGTGATCGGATTGATCGGGCTCGCATTCAAATCGTTTTCGGATTTAATGAATGCCGCGCAGATGGTGGGTCAAGCACCTGTCGCGCTATTGGAAGATCGCAAAGGGCACGACACAGAATGGCTGGATCCCGATGAGGTTGATTTTGAATCTGATGGCGAGGCGCCTGCTCCGCCGGACGAAGAGAATTTCGATTTGATCAAATATACTTCGCCCGCCGGTGAAATGTCGGCCTACCTCACTCCGGACCCCGGTGATGGGAAACGGCATCCCGCCATGGTCTGGGCGAAAGGTGGATTCGGGGGAATTGGCGATTTTTTATGGGGTGAACAAAATCGTCTGAATGATCAATCGGCTCAGGCATTTCGAGATGCGGGAATCGTTTTGATGTGTCCATCGTTTCGCGGGGAAAACGAAAATCTGGGTCAGTTCGAGCTTTTCTATGGCGAAGTCGATGACTTCATCGCTGCGATCGAGCATGTTAAATCGTTGCCCTACGTGGACCCTGAGCGAGTCTATATCGGCGGACATAGCATCGGTGGAACGATCACGTTGCTAGCTGCGGTATCCGGTTCCGAAACGGATTTTCGTGCAGCATTTTCTTTTGGCGGTCGCCCCGATATGGGTGCGCTGATGACTGACGGCGAAGAGGGGGAGGGCTACGGCTACGGAAATACTCCGTATGATCATAAGAAAAGTCCGCGTGATACCGAATTGAGAAGCCCGATTCGATATACCAAATTAATCACCAGTCCCACGTTCTACTTCGAGGGTGAAGAAGATTATTACTACGATGCTGATACGATGCTGATACGATGCAGACTCGGGCCAACGCAACGGGAACACCGTTTACCGCCTTCTCAGTTGCGGAAGGTGACCACTTCAACATTCTCGCATCGACGACTGGATTGATTGCAGAAAAAAATTCTCGAAGATACCGGAGAGTCCTGCAAGATTAGTTTCACCTCGGCCGAAATAGAGTCTGCCTGGAAGGTATTGAACGACATTTCGTTAGCTTCAGAAGTTGCCGAATAGCTGGCGCGAAGTGGAAGTCCGGAAGATCTGAAAGGCGTCTTGAGTAACCTTAGTGTGGATGCCGCCCCGACAACGGCAGCAGATATCGCGCAGCTAAAGGCAGCCGTGAAGCGGTTGGCCAAAGTTGATTCGGTTGCCGCAACTCAGAGAATTTCTGACCTGGTCGATCTCGGTTACAACATCGAGGAAGAATCGATTATTCGGCAGTTTGAAACAGAGATAGTGCCTCTTTTCCATGATTATGTTCGCAGTGTGGCTACACGAAAATCGCAGCAGTCGGAAGAGACTGTAAACTTCACTGTGTGGACACTTGATACCCTGATGAATGTAGGGACTGAGGAATCTGGTGAATTGGTTGCGGAATTGATTGCCTCAAATTTCGGTGCGGAATCTTCGATTTGGAGTGAGGTCTTTTCTTCATTAGATCCCGAACTTCCCACCTTCGAACCCGTTGATATCCTGCTTCGAAAGAGTCCACCAACTGGAATGATGGGAGCACGATCGCTCGAATGGAACAATGATTTATTCTTTGAAGTCGAGCCGGACAACCTCCATTTCTTTGACTCAGAACAGGGGATTGAGCAGCTGAAAAAATGGCTCCAACCTGTGGGCCCTGATGAAATGGATCACTCGTTTTCAGCTGCGCTCGCACTCGGGTTCATCAAACACAAAAGTAGTAATAGTGCCTTCGAACTTGGCTACGCCCATCCTGGATATGACATTCAACTGGAAACGGCGTGGGCAGAAGTGAAAAGCGCGGAGGCAAAGCGAGGGCTCAAAGTTCTCCAGGATGCCACCTTAAAACCCTATTGGTCGGAGACCGCAAAAAACTATTTGATCGAATTGGATCACGAAGCCGACATCCCCGCGGCGGCGCTCGAACCCGACTTCGCGGCGAAGGCGGCCATGATGGAATGGCTTAGTCATCCAAATGGACTTGGTGGCGCGCCGGAGACGATTGAGCCGTTTGATACGCGCGAGATTTTTTGGCCGCTACTTGAGGAAAAAGTGCCGCTCTATCTATTCAAATTCACTTATCGATTTAACGATAGCGACCCGTTCGAAACCGCCTACAGACTTCAAGGAGGTACAATGACCTGGTCGTCGTTTGAAGAGTTTGAAACGCCTCCCACGCCCGAGCAGCTCTACCTGAATCATTGCGCTCTTGAATTGTCGCGAACTCCGGGGCTCGACGAGAGCGAGGCGCTTCCGGTTTCAAAGGCGGAGGCATTGAAAATACTTCGGGAAAAAAATCCCGGGCAGTTCACCGGAGAAATCGATACCCACGAAGAGTGATCTTTTCGAACGAACAGGGTGTGTTTGGCGAGCCAACCCGGTTACTTCGTGTCACCCAAAATTGTGATAAACACTGCCTGAAATTGCTCTGGATTTTCGACTTCGAATCCAGGGATGATCGTTGTCCCGATAAATTCTGCGACACCAACAGCGGCAGTGATTGTGGTCTCAATTTCGCCCTGATGAAAAACCGGCATATCGAGGTGACCGGGATCTTTTTCGACGAATATTTTGGGAAATGGATAGCGCTCGTTCTTCAGTCGAGTGGTGTCTTTGAATTCCAAGTCGAGTAAAAACCGGTCGTCTTCCCGCGCTAGTAAATCAGCAGTGAAGGACGTCCCGAGGTCCTCTTTCATCCATTCGTTGGGCGCCAGCTTTGAGTCCGGCTTTTCTATTTCATTCCTCAAAACGGGTTCAAAATTAATGGGCACGTTGAGATTATTCTGATCCGAAACGGTAAATTTTGGAGGTTCACCTTTTCTGCTGACGGTCGAAAGACTGGCAATGAAAATTGGTTTGGTAGTCGCCTTGTTTTCCGAAACGAGTTTCTGAATCCCGTTGTGAAGTTCGCTGACGTTTCCGTTTTCAAGCAGCGTGGAAAAGTCTTCTGGCGAAAGAAGAAAGCGCTCAATTTTTGCTGTTAAGTTGGCTTCGCCGAGATCTCGAATGCTCATCGAGGATCCCCGAATGAGCAATCGTTGGTCTTTCTCCAACTGTAAAACCTGGAGGTCCATCTCTTGATCTAATGACTCAAGTCGCTTGGAAAGGAGCTCCACTTCGGTTTGCAAAAGCGTTTCCTTCATCGCTGCTGAATCACCGTTCTCGCTACAGCTAACTGAGAAGATCGCGCAGCCGATTAAGAAAAGGATGGAGGGAGAATTTTGAAAAAATAGATTCATTCAGTTCACTTCGATTGCCTTGAGAAAATGAAGGGTAACCCGATTGGGGTTGTTAGATAAGGGAAGAGTGGATGATATCAGCCACTGAGAGATTGGCACCCGGACAGTGTGCGTTTGATGGGTTGAGGCTTTCGGGGCCGGGATTGCCATTTCGAAAAATTCAGGGGAAGGTGAGTTCGTTCGATCACGGAAAAGGATTTTTTCGAGGGCCGGATTCGAGAAATGGTTGTGAGAGATTTCCAATTGAACGACTTGTTGGTCGGGATCAAACGCGGCGTTAATTCGTAATGTATTTCCGTCCGGCACCACGACAAATGATTGAGTTAAGATGAGTTGATCGAGAGGGTAGCCGAACACGTCACGGAATTGCTGGATTGAACGATTTCCATCTTCTCCGGTCGAAGGCTTGACAAAAAATTGGCGATTCGAATTTGAAACGGATTCAGAAAATTGGAAATGATCGGCGGGAAATCGGGTGCAGGCTAGAGTCTCAAGTTTGATTTTTTCATCGAACTCTATTGCGGCAAGCAAATCCTCGCCGGTAACGTCGTTGTGAGATTTCAGCCATTTTTTATCCACTTCACATCGCTTTTGAAGCAGTAAGAAGTCCATCCGTTCATCGACCCGAAAAAAAGTTCGGGAATTTGATCTTACTTCAGGTTGAGCTTCGAAAGCGAGCGGTTGATGGCTCTTGATTTCGGATTCGGCATTTGCGATTGATTCGTTCAGATTCCGAATTTTGTCGAGGTGATTATCAATCTTTGAATTCAATTTTTGTTCGTAAAATCCCGGTTCGCAGCCTGTCAGAAAAGTAGCGATGAGAACGATGAAACTGAATTGTAAATTCTGATTGTTCATTCGACAGCGGGTTCAGCTTTACCGTCATTGTGAAAATCCACCTTGGTGAATACCAGCATCGTCCCCTGGTTTTGGCCTGAACTGGAACGATCTCCTGTTCTCACTTGGAATGGGCTTGAACCGATATATTGAAACCGATTCGGTGCAACCGGAAGCTGAGTGTCGAGCTGAATTCGATAGACCCATTTTGGATTTTGGAAGGGCTCGGCAATACGGTAAATCGACCAGGTCCCCAGAGTAAATCCAGCAGACTCGCGGAGTGTGAAACTTATCTGGCTGGTCACTTCGTTGCGTTCAAGTGCAGTGTGAACGATGAGCTCTTCCAGGCCGCTGGCGTAGCTACCTTTGGTGTTCCGGGCATGCTGAATGGGTGAAAGCTCACCGACAGTCGTGTCTGAGAAGGAGGTCGTGAATTCCCCTTGCTGGCCGAACTCAAAAGAGCGGCGGATTTGGTTTTTGGCGGTCAAGGCCGGTAAAACAACCGTTTCGAACCGGTGTTGAAAGCGGACATGATTGGGTCTTGCCAGAAGTTCTTCGCGCATCTCCTGGTCCAAATCGCGCCGATCAAATTTTCCTAACAGTTTCTCTGCAGTCTCCCGGGGGACAATGAACTCCTCGACAAGAACGGTCGCTCCCGTCGCCCATTTCACCTTTGAATCGGGCTCCGGCTCCTTTCTTAGCGTCTGAATTGCAGATTCAAGTTCGTTCCGTTTCTCGATTGAGTCCTGCAGTTCTTTACGATGTTCCGAAGTCGTTCGGAACTTGGCGGCGAGATCGTCAACGTAGCGGCGGTTGATTTCCAGAGCGCTTGAATAATAGGCGAGTTTTGCTTCGGTTGCTGCGAGGCGACGAATTCGTTTGTTTTGCGCAGCTGTATTGAAACCAATCGCACTGCCGATGATGACAATCGCGATGAGGAAAACGAGTTGCCGTTTCGAAAACATCTTTGGCAACTAGGACAGAAAATGACGCATCACGCAATCAAATCCGTTTTTTCGTGTGAATCTCGGGTGAATTGGTTGCATACGTGTGGCGATGTTATTTTCAGAAAAAAGAGTCCCAGCCATTTTGATTGCCGTATTTGTTGGGTTGTCTGCCGGGGCTGCGTTTGGGCAAAAAAAGGATTCACCCATTCGGGGATTTCTCATTGTCGAGCCATTTGAAACGCGGGTTGAATTTTTACTGGAGGCTGCCGCCGTGGTTGACGCATTGGAGTTACCAAAGGGTGAAAACCTGGATGCAGGCGTGGTTCGTGAACTGTTGCAAAAAAAGATGAAGCAGTTGTCAGGAACGAAGTTCTCAGTGACAACTGATGCAGGGCCGCTGGCCCATGAATTGACTCGAGTCGACTTTGTGAAGCCCGATCCCGTGCTTGGAATCGCCGTGGATGACCGCGAACAAATTCCGTTGGCCGAGGCGAAAATCGGATTGGTCTTTGCGGCGAAAATTCCAGCCCCGCCCGAGACGGTGGAGCTGAAATGGGATTTTTTCACTGACGAGATTCAAGAGGCGACGGTCGAATTCGGCAGCCCCGGTAAGTGGTCCGCCCGCATCGTGACGCCTTCGAAAAATACCGTGATGTGGCAGAATTCCGACAACGAATTGGTGACGCCAACGCTCGAAAATGTTCCAGCACCGAACAGCAGGAAGCCATTGAATTTACCGTGGTCGCTCATTATTTCGGTGATTGGTTTTGGTTTTGTTATTGCCATTGCATTTGCGAAAAAAGGAGCTCCCGCATGGGCGGGCATCGGTTTGATTGTTTGTATCGCTGCGGCGGTTGTTCTACGAAAAGCCCCGCGAATTCCGCTACCGAATCCGTTTTCGAAACCTGAATTGGTGAGCGCTGATGCGGCGGAAAGCGTGACGTATGCCCTGTTGCGGAACGTTTACAAAGCGTTCGAATATCGAAGTGAATCCGATGTCTACGATGCGTTGGACAAAAGCGTGGGAGGTAATTTGTTAGAGAAAATTTATCTCGAAATTCAGGCGTCGCTTCAACTGGAAAACCAAGGTGGCGCGCGGGTCCGCGTTTACAATGTGGATTTGAGAAAATGCGATCCGACCGAGCAAACAGCCACTGCAGGATTCATCGCGGATTGTAATTGGATCACGGCGGGAACCGTCACACATTGGGGGCACACCCATGAACGCACCAATCGGTACGACGCGGTTTTGACCGTCGATCCCGTGGGCAATGTGTGGAAGCTGAGTGATCTGAAACTGGTGAACGAGGAGCGGATTGATCAGCAATCGAAGAAGAATTCTGAGTGAAATTTTGAAGATGAAATGTCCTAATTGTGAAAGTGAAATGGAACAAGTGGTTGCGGAATTGAATCGTAAGCCGTGGAATTTTCTATTCTTTGAATTGGGTAGCTCGGTGCTTCAAATTTTTTCGTTCAAAGAAAAGAAGTGGGTCGATTATTTGCGGCCGTCTATGGGCGCACGTTCCTACCACTGTACCAATTGCGATGCGTTGTTGTTGCCAACAACGATCGAAGATTGATGGAGGCAATTGGACTTCGACCGAAAAAATCTGAGGAATCATTTCTGTAATTCTCGTCAATTGTGTCTAAATTTCAGGGCCGATGATTCACCTCCAAAACGTCCGATTTTCTTACCCGCGCGATTCCTTCGCGTTGGCGGTCGACGATTTGAAAATTCCAGAGGGCCAGCACACAGCAGTGATCGGGCCGAGCGGTTGCGGGAAGACGACCCTGCTCCGACTAGTTGCGGGGATTCTTCCGATCGAACAGGGTTCGATCAACGTGCAGACCCTGTCGGTTCATGAAATGTCGCAAAACGAATTGCAGCAGTTTCGAATCAAAAACATCGGGTTGGTTTTTCAGGAATTCGAATTGCTCGATTACCTGACGGCCCGCGAAAATATCCTGCTGCCTTATCGGGTGAGCTCTGCATTGCTGCTCGACGAAGCCGCACAAGGCCGTTGCGAAACTTTAGCGGCGACCGCAGGTATTGATCATTTGCTGGATCGTCATCCTGCAGAAATGTCGCAGGGCGAACGTCAGCGGGTTTCGATTTGCCGGGCCTTGGTGACCAATCCCAAGATCATTTTAGCCGATGAGCCGACCGGAAATCTCGATCCTGAAAATCAGCAAAAGGCGGTCGATCTTTTGAAATCCGAGGCTAACCGATGTGAGGCCACGTTGTTAATGGTGACGCACGAGCACGATTTGCTGCTGAATTTTGAGCGGGTCATTAACATGGGGGAGGCGATATGAACTCCTCGGGCATCATTCACCTCGGCACGCGCTACCTCCGAAGACAGCGGGGCAAAGTCGTATTGTTGGTGGCGGCGTTATCGCTTTCGATCATTCTGCCGTTTGGGATTTCGATTTTTGTAAAAGAAGCGGAATCTCATTTGCGATCGCGGGCACGAGTGACGCCCCTGATGTTGGGTGCGCAGGGCAGTCCGCTGGAGTTGGTTTTCAACGGGCTCTATTTTTCCAAACCGGCAATCGCGACGTTCCCGATTCAGAAATCAAAAGAGGTCGGGGATTTAGCAAATACGATCCCGATTTACGCGAAGTTTTCGGCGGACGGATTTCGGATCGTGGGGACTTCGATCGACTACTTTCGATTTCGGAATTTGAAAACGGATTCAGGTAATTTTATGGCCAGGTTAGGCGATTGTGTTCTCGGAGCAGAAGTCGCGGCGGAGCTAGGTCTTGGCGTAGGTGATTCGATCATATCCACACCTGAAGCGATGTTTGATCTGGCTGGGGTTTATCCTTTAAAAATGCGGATCACAGGTGTTCTAACCCGATCTGGAAATGCCGATGATCGCGCAGTTTTCTGCGATGTGAAGACGGCGTGGGTCATTGAAGGGCTTGCTCACGGCCATGATGAAGTGGATCCGAAAGACAAGAAATCGGTGCTCAGCATGGATGCGGAGGGCAACCCCGTTCTCAATGCGTCGGTGGTTCAATTCAATGAAATCACGCCGGACAATGTCGGTGATTTTCATTTTCATGGAGACGCTGGTGAATTCCCGATTACTGCGGCGATCGTGATCCCGAGAGATCAAAAATCGGGCATAATTTTGAAAGGGCGCTATCAGGAATCGGCGACGGAGTCGGTTCAGCTCGCCGATCCGGCCGTGGTGACCGACGAGTTGTTCTCAACCGTCTTTCAAATTCGGAATTTCGTCATTGCCGCTCTTGTGGCAGTCGGAATTGCCACCTTCGGCATCGCGATTTTGGTGTTTTTATTGTCGAACAAACTTCGCATTCGTGAGTTTTCGAACCTTCGAAATCTCGGGGCTGATTTATCAACGATTCGGCTGCTGGTCGCTTTTGAAGCGCTCGCTGTCCTCGTGATTTCAGTGATTGTTGCTATCGCCCTGTTGACGCTTTTGGGCGCGATTGCACCGGGAATTGTGCGTTCGGTTTTGTGAAATTTACCACAGCCCCCACGACCCGGTTTTCATGATGTAAATCCCGAGCGCAAGATTGGCAGCGGCGTGAGCGGCGATCGGTGCCCAGAGATTTTTGGCGCGAATGGTGACAAAGCCAATCAAGGCTCACCAAACAAGCGCGACCCAGAAGTCAGGTCCCGAGTGGGCGAGACCGATCATCAGCGTGGTGATCCAGAAAGATTTCTGGCCAAAAGTGCCGATCTCGACTTTGTCCCACCGTTTTTTTGAATCGATCAGCCATCGCATCAAAAATCCCCGCCAGAAAATCTCTTCGACGAACGGAACGACAACAACGAGGCGGAAAAATCTCAGAATGAGAATACTCCACGATCCAATAGGGTTCGTTCGATGATCCAATAGGGTTGGATCGAAACCGCCCGTTTCCCCTGAACGATCCTGCCAGCCGAGGGCTGTTGGCGCGAGCCAGATTGCGATTCCGATTATACCGAAAACGATGCCGAATCCGATCAGTTTTGGCTTTCCAAAATCGAATTGCCGTCGCCAGAAGACGAGCAGGACAGCGCATACTATCGTTTGGAGTGGGTAAATGAAATGCTCCGGGGCAGATCGCCACCAGGGAAGATCCGGGTTCTCGATTTTGATCAGTGGAATCAAAAACTGCAAACCAAGAAACAACGCCAGCGGAAGGATGTGCGCGGCAGTTTTATTGCGTTGGAACTGGCTGAGTTCGGGCATGGAATGAGTTTTCAGACTTTAACACGAGTTGACGGATTGTGTTCTATTTGAAATCCGCCACAATTTCGGCTAGCCCCGGTCAATGAAGGGAAAACATCTTTTAATTGGCTGCGGAGTGCTAGCTTTTCTGGCGGGTCTTGCCGTTATTATTGGCTTCGCATTTCTGCTTTCTGGAAACGAAGGGGGCGTCCGAACCCCAATAGAGATGGAGGAATACGCGACGGTTTATCTGAAAGAAAATAAGGTCTTAAACGAAACGAAGTAAATCCGGGCCTACTGCGACGTGACGCTTTCTCTTGATGGAACGGAGGCCGCAATCGTCACCGATGAGCGCGTGATCTATTTGCGCAATGGTGAGCAGACTGCAATTCCCTGGAGCGATGTTTTAAAAATCAATTACCGGAAAGAAATGTTGATCGGTGATGTTTTTGACGTTGTCGGCTCCGACGGCAATCTAATTCACATCGAAATTGCGCCGCTTAACGGAGGCCAAACATTCAAGACTATCATCGAATCTGTTTGGGAAGAGAACAAGCAGCCGAAGGTTAAGCCTCATGTAAAACTTGAGCGGGAGTGAGGTGCCACATAAACGATTAGTCGTTCAATTCGGCCAAGACATCGGGATCGCGGACATCGGCCCAGTCGCCGTCAAGCTCTACAGCTGCGACTTTCACACCAGTTTTAACCTGATCAGCGATCGCGTCGGTCAGCTCATATTCGCCGCGCGGGCTGAGTTCGAGCTTGGCCGTGTATTCAAAAATCAGCGGTGAAAATGCGTAAATTCCTGCGTTGTAGTAGGGGCTGGTTGGCTGATTTGCGGCTGGTTTTTCGATTAGATCGGTGACCAATCCATTTTCGATAAAAACCGCTCCGCCTTTGCGAACGTCTTCGTCGATTTTTACGGAAACTTTGGATTCAATGCCTTCCTGCAATGCGACGAGTGGAGCGTAGGCTTCGGGCGCAACGAGAATGTCGCCGTAGCTGAGAATGAACGAATCTTCGCCCGCGAAATCTGTGGCAAGCTCAACGACTTTGCCGGTGCCGTCCTGCACGACCTGCTCGATGTATTCGACCTTGCAGCCGAACTTTGATCCGTCGCCGAAGTGATCGGTGATGACGTGTTTTTGATAGCCAACCACGATGAGCACTTCCTCAACACCGTTTGCAACGAGACCCGTGACAATCGATTCGAGAATCGGCGTGCCCTTCACCGGAATCATCGGTTTCGGGATGTCGTCGGTGAGATCTTTCATCCGGGTTCCGCGTCCGGCGGCGAGAATGCAGGCTTTTTTGATTTGGCTCATGAAAATAATGAAAATATGGAAATTTTAGAAAGCGTAATTATAATGGCGTAGCTTCGAATGGCAATCGAAGCCCCGATTTTTATGCTTCATCTTTGGTATCACCCGATTTACACCGACGGCCTCGATCCAGAAGCCCGATTTCCGCGTGAGCGATATCAGTTGGTTCGTGCCGGTTTGGAAGGGCTCGAACTTGTCGGCGGGATTTGCTGGAAGCAGCCAACTCCGATTGCGATCGACGATTTGAGATTGGCGCACGATTCACATTATGTGGACGAATTTTTGTCAGGGAACCTGAGCGAGGAGAAGATTCGAAGAATCGGCCTGCGTCCCTGGATTGAGGTTATTGTGGAGCGAACTCTGATTTTGACCAACGGAACGGTCAGCGCGACTCGTCATGTTCTCGAGAAAGGGAAGGGGGCGCGAGCCGGAAATCTCGGCGGCGGAACCCATCATGCCTATTTTGACTTTGGATCGGGCTATTGCATTTTCAATGACCTCGCAATCGCAGCGCGGGTGGCTCAGCGGGATTTTGACGTCGAGCGCGTGCTGATTCTCGATTTGGATGTGCACCAAGGTGACGGAACAGCGTCGATTTTTGAGGAAGATCCAAGCGTTAGAACCGTGTCATTTCATTGTGGGAAGAACTTTCCGTTTCGAAAAATGCGATCCGACCACGACGAAATTTTCGAAGAAGGCACTGAAGACGCCGAATTTTTGCTCGCGTTGGAAAATCGTCTAAAAAAGGAATCCGAAACGTTTGAGCCCGATTTGATTTTGTATCAGGCAGGAGTTGATTCCCTCGCAACCGATCGGTTGGGACATTTAGCGATGACCCGCGAAGGTTTGCGAACGCGAAACGAACTCGTTTTCACCCATGCCGAAGAGCAGGGGATTCCACTCGTCGTGACAATGGGCGGCGGCTATGGCATTCCGATCGAAACCAGCGTGGCAGCCCATACTGATTTGTTCTTGCAGGCGGCGGGGTATTTGGGGGAATAAAGATTCCTTCAAAGCCGCCCCACAAAAGCCTCAATCCGATCCAGCGCAATTTCCAATTTGTCATACGCGGTCGCATAACACGCACGGACACATCCTTCGCCGGCTTTACCGAAGGCCGTTCCGGGAACGACGGCGACGCTTTCTTCCTCGAGAAGTTTCATGGCGAAGTCGTGACTGCTGAGTCCGAATTTTCGGATGTCGGGGAAGGCGTAAAATGCGCCGCCGGGTGAAAAGCAGGGAACGCCCATTTCCTTGAACCGCTTGAGCAACAGGTTCCGCCGCTGAGCGTAGGCTTTGCGCATGTTTTCCATTTCGGCGTCGCCGTTTTCGAGCGCTTCGATGGCCGCTTTTTGGCTCATGATCGGGGCGCACAGCATGGAATACTGGTGAATTTTCATCATAGCCTCGGTCAGGATATTCGGGGCGCAGGCGTAGCCGAGACGGAAACCGGTCATTGCGTAGGCTTTGGAAAATCCGTGAAGCAAAATAGTCCGTTCGCGCATGTCGGGCAGGCTGGCGATGCTGATGTGATCGATTCGAGACATGCCGTCGTCACCTGTGTAGGTGAGCTCGCTGTAGATCTCGTCACTGATGACGATTAGATCGTGCTCGATGGCGAGTTTGGCGATTTTCTCCAGTTCTTCGATTGGCTCAACCGCACCGGTTGGGTTGGTCGGGAAATTCAGCATGATCACTCGCGTTTTGTCGGTGATTGCAGCAGCCACGTCTTCTGCCTTGAGAATAAATTCGTCTTCAACTTTGGTTTGAATCGCGACGGCCTTTCCATAGGCCATGATGATGCTCGGGCTGTAACTCACGTAGCAGGGCTCGTGATAAATCACTTCGTCGCCGGGATTCAAAAGGGCACGACACGCGAGGTCGAGGGCTTCGGAAACGCCGACGGTTACGAGAACTTCCTTCTCAGGATCGTAGGTGACATCGAACTGGCGGGTCACGTATTTGGAAATGGATTTCCGAAGAGAAAGCAGCCCGAGGTTTGACGTGTAGCTTGTTTCGCCCTGCTCAAGCGAATAAATTGCGGCTTCGCGGATGTGCCACGGGGCGGAGAAATCAGGCTCGCCGACGCCAAGGGAAATGACATCGTCGCGCCCCTGAACGAGTTCGAAAAAGTCACGAATTCCCGAGCGCGGGATCGCAGCGACTTGAGTTGCGATTTTTGAATTGAGGTCGATGGACATGGCAGGAAATGCTGGATTTTTTTAGCCGCAAAAAAGCGCAAAAGACGTAAAAAATGGGGACAGTGAAATTTCGGGGCTTACGAATCAATAGGGTTGGTTCATCGAACGTACCCTGTTGCTTCGTTGAAATTGGTTTACGGCGTGACGGGAAGACGTGTTAGCTCGTTTTCGGTTTCAGCGAGAAAGCCGGCTTGTTTGTAAACCTTGAGCTGAAAGTGAGTCGTGGTCGAAAGGACGCCGTCGATGGTACTGAGCTTTTCACTGACGAAACTGGCGACTTCACGGAGGTCAGGACCTTCGACAATGATGGCAAGATCGTAGCCACCGCTCATGAGATAGCAGCTGGTAACCTGGCCAAATTTAGCGATTCGCTCGGCAATATGGTCGAATCCGCCTTCGCGCTCGGGACGCAGCCGAACTTCAATCAGTGCAGAGACATCACTGCTTTCGGTTTTATCGGGGTCTATGACAGCATTGTAACCGAGGATTGTTTTCTCCACTTCGAACGCTGCAATCCGGGCGGCAACCGCCTCAGCTGTAGTTCCGAGTCTATCTGCGAGTTCGGAATTGGTGAGACGTGCGTTTTGTTGAAGGAGTTCGAGGAGTGCTTCCATTGCGGGGAACTTTAATTTCGAATTTCTATTTCTAAACCGATTTTCGCGGTGTTTTTTGGTTGGGAAATGGGACGGGAACGGCGATAAATAGTGGTCGAGACTTTCTTGTATGAAAAAGGCATTAATAACAGGGATCACCGGTCAGGATGGATCGTATCTGGCGGAGCAATTGCTCGCGCGCGGATACGAGGTTCATGGGATGATTCGACGTGCCAGCACGTTCAATACGGCGCGGATTGATCACCTCTTTCACGATCCTGAAATCATGGATCAGCGGCTGTTTCTTCATTACGGCGATCTGACTGATTCGTCGAATCTGAACCGAATTTTGGATAAAACAGTACCGGATGAGATTTATCACCTCGGTGCGCAAAGCCATGTGAAGGTGTCGTTCGAGCTTCCTGAATATACGTCGGATGTCGATGGGCTCGGCACGTTGCGGTTGCTGGATGCTATTAAAGAGGTGGGTTTGGAAAAACAGGTGCGATTTTACCAGGCGTCGACGAGCGAGCTTTTTGGAAAGGTCAACGAGTCGCCGCAGACTGAGGAGACGCCGTTTCATCCGCGGTCGCCTTATGGCGTGGCGAAGTTGTATGCGTATTGGATGGTGGTGAATTACCGGGAATCATACGGGCTGCACGCGTCGAACGGGATTTTGTTTAATCATGAAAGCCCGCGACGCGGTGAGACGTTTGTCTCCCGGAAAATCACGCGAGCGGCGGGGCGAATTCGAGAGGGATTGCAGAAATCGGTTCAGCTGGGGAATCTGGATGCCGCGCGGGATTGGGGATACGCACCGGAATATACGGATTTCATGTGGCAAATGCTGCAGCAGGATGAGCCGGGTGATTATGTCTGTGCGACAGGGGAAATGCATACGGTGCGTGATTTTTGCCTGGCGGCGTTTCGCGCGGTTGGAATTGAACTTACCTTTCGGGACGCGGACGAAAATGAGCAGGGGGTTGATTCCGCGACTGGTGAAGTTCGGGTGAAAGTGGATCAAAAATATCTCCGTCCAGCTGAAGTCGAGCACCTCGTAGGCGATGCCACAAAAGCGCGCGAACAACTGAATTGGAATCCGCAGGTGAAATTTGCGGAGCTGGCGGAATTGATGGCGGAAGCCGATTGGGATTTGGCAAAGGCCGAAGCGCATCAGGCGGCTTTTCGAAAAGGGGGATAGGGAAAGCGATCACATTTCGAAAGGAACGGGCACGGGCTGCTGCCGATTTCGAAGTATTTCGAGCGTTAACTCACCCGATGCGACGCGGGCGCGCCAGTCTGCGAGCCACTCTTCGTGGGCTTTCACGGGATCAACCGTGCGTTCTTCCAAGGGCGGTATTTCCCAGTTCGGAAAATCGGGGAGATCGCTGGATTCTTTCAAAAGTTTATCCATTCGCGAATTTCTTCTACAATTTGGGGCGGGGCGTATTTCTCTATAATTTCAAGATACTCAGCTTCGTCGATTTCGCTACCGTGGCGGGTGATCAATTCGCGTATGTCGGCAAGGTCTTTGTGCTTGCGAACGGGATCGTTTTTGATGGCGTGAAGTTTTAAGGCAATAAAATTCAGAGGCGAGGGCGCGAGAACTGAGTTGTTTGAAAGTTGTCCTTCGGTCGCTGTGGCGGCTAACTTCTCAAAGACTTGATCGTCCAATAGTAATACGTCGATGGGGGCAAAAATGAGGTCGTCGTTTTCGAATCGGGCAAAAATAGGTGTTTCGGCGGCTCGTTTGTATCCGATTTTTTGTAACTCAAGTTCGAGAGACTCAAGGTCGCTACGTGAACTGAGAACGTCGATATCGTTCGTGTTTCGAAAATATCCATGAACCCGCAATCCATATCCTCCAATGAATAGAACGGAGTGTGAAAAGTCTCCGTTTTGATTGGCCAGAATAGTAAGTGGATCAAGCATGGATTTCAGGATAACCCGTGAATTTCTTCTGTTCTATCAATTTCCTAATTCTGGCCCTGCTGACCCGAAACGCGATTCTGCGATGTGATTTCGGGCTATTTCAGCGAATGATTTCGCAATGAAATTTTTGGGCTCCCTTATAATAGGCGTTTTTTGTGCGGCTACGGTTGGTTTTTCGGAAAACTGGCCGCAGGGGATGGGGCCGAATGTTGATTTTGCGATCGAGAGTGGCGAGGGGCTGCATTTGAAATGGAGTGCTTCGTTGGATGAAAATGTCGCTTGGCGGACAACGCTGCCGGAGACGGGGCAATCAACGCCTGTGGTGTGGGGCGATCGTGTTTTTCTCACGACAATGAAACCAGTCGAGGCAGATGCGACGGTGGGCAATGATACCGTGGCGTATTGCCTGTCGGCGACGGATGGAAAAATTCTGTGGGAGCGGCCGATCGCGGGTGGATACATGACGAAACTGAGTGGGCCGTTTTCGGATGCGTCATCTCCGCCGGCAATGACGGATGGAACGCATGTGTGGTTTTTGAATCCCACGGGACGGATTGTGTGTTTTGATTTTGAAGGTAAAGAGGTCTGGAATCGCGAGGTGACCTCATGCGCTCGGACTCAGCCGATGTTGTTTGATGGAAAGCTGATTTTTCATAGGCAAGTCTATCTGCCTGATGAAAAAGGTCATTTTGAACATTCTAATAAGGATGCGCCGTTGGAAAAGTGGACGCAGTTGCAAGCGCTCGATGCAAATTCGGGGGAGCTGGTCTGGATCAGCGAGTGTGGGGTGAACATGGGAAGCTGTCCGATGGTTCAGCATTTGGACGATGGAACGGCGGTGATTGTTGTTGGACGGGGAGGGGGGCACGGTCCTCCGGAGCCGGAAGGAATTTCGATGATCGGTGCGAAAGACGGTAAAACGATCTGGTCGCTGGAGCTACCGGGTTACATGTCGACGCAGACGTTTCCGATTGCGGATGGTCAGGCGCTGATTTTTCACAAAAACGACCATCTGTGGGTGGATGTGAAAACGGGGAAGATCTCGAAAACGGTTTCGGTGGTGGAAAATGTGCTGGTGCGGCGGCGGACGGAGGAGGGCCGCGAGACGGTGACGGAGACTTTGGAATTGAAAAAGCCTCGTCCGATCACTCAGGGATCGAATCTGAGGGTAGGGGATTTTCACTATTTCCGGTCTTATACGCGAAATTATCTCGGGCGGGTGAATGTGAAATTCGGTGCGGTTGAGTATTTGGAGCTTCCGCTTCAGGTGTCGCGCGAAAAAGGCGCGGCGGAACAGGTTTTGTGGAATGCGGAGCACCGAAAGGCGGATTTGGCGGTTTCTACTAATAAGAAGACGAAAAAAGGTCTGAGTTACACATCGCTGAAATTTAACGATATGATGAATTCGCGTGGTTTTAAGGTGAGTGGCGACGCTCGTGATATTGGCAACGGCTGGGGGCATACGGCTTCGGCTGCTCCGACGGCGTTCGGAAATCGGCTGATGGTTCCCTTACTAAGTGGAATGGTGTTTGTGATTCAGGCAGATGCTGAGGTTCTCGACGAAAAAGCGGTCATGGCGATCAATGATCTCGGTCCACTCGGGCAGGCGTATTCGCGAGCGAGCGTTTCTACGGATGGAAGTCTGGTTTTTGGCCGGACGATTCGTGAGGTGATTGCTTTTGGTGAGTAAAAATGAGCAGTGTTGCCTCAAAGTTGCAGAAATTGGAGAATTCCTGTAAATTCGGGAATGCTCAGGTACTTACTTTTGCTTCTCGGATTGGCGACTGGTTTTCAAACTGCCCACGCGGAAGCCGGCCCGAAAGTTACGTGGCAGGAGATTCTGGCGACTCCGGTAGTGAACGAGGGGCTTTTAGATGACGCAGAGTCGTTTACGGACATTGTTCCGCCCCGTTTTGTGGCAAAAGAGGGGATTCGACCGTTCACCGACGTATTAAAGGCGGTTTATGAGACATTCGAGAATCCGCCTGAAACGCATTACTTTTTCTGCACGGTTTATTATACGCCGCAGGAGAAAGGCTTTGTAGAATCACGTGGGTTTAATGAAGCGCCGGATTCGTTGAGGGCGCTGCGCAGTAGGAAATTCGGGACGGATTTCTTGAAAGCAACCTATGTGGAGGGCTTTGGTCGGTTGAAAACGCCGGAGAATGGCAGGAATTATCTTTCTTATGATGGGAAGTTTCATAATCGAATCCTGGGAAACCACAATAATACGCTCCTACCAAGAGAATCGATTGCGGTTCATCGGGGAAATCCGCTACTGGCGTCTGGTCGTCGTGTGTGGGTGATGGATCACGAAATATACAATGAGTTCGGCGCAGTTCGGATGGAAGTCGGCGATACTGGCGGTGGCTTATATAAGAGCCAAATCGACCTTTATTGGGGAGAAGATGATCCTCTGGGGCCTGGAATTGATGTGTGGCGCCCGGCGAGTTGCGATGTGGCAGTCCGTTGGATCGTGCCTGTCCTGATTTGGAAATGAGCTGACGGTTGCCCGAGATGGGGGGCTTAAGGCTGAATTGTGCTCGATTGACGTCGAATGGGGAGATGCTGCCGGATTTAGGATAAAAGGAATTACATTTGCGCGGTGAACTGTGGGGAGATTCAGAGGAGTGGAGGACAAATAGAGCAGAATCGACTCAAGAACTCAGAAAATGGGTGTTTTGCTTCGCCGTTTGGATCAATTCGCGGCAAAAATTTAAAATCAAAAGCTGAATTGAGGGCTGTTTTTTTAAAAACAGAAAATTTTAGACTTCTTAAACTATGGTAATTATGGAAAAAATCCCAAATATGTGACCCCATGCCCCGTAAAGGCTCGTTTTTTAAAAATTCTCCCATTTTTTTATAATCTTTCCTTTCATTTATGGTTATTATGAGTTCTATTAAAAGCGTGCAAGGGATTTCGGCCTGACCGCCGGACTCTAAATCTTGTGCAATGAACCAAGCAAAAAAACAAAAATACTAAGAACTCACCTGAGTAAATGCCCTTATGAAAATTACTAAGAAAAACCCGTTGGTGGCTGGATTCAGCCTTGTTGAGATGCTCGTTGTGATCGCTGTTATCGGCATCATCGCAGCTATCGCTATCCCGAACATTGGTAAAATCAATGATTCTGC
>ERZ887942.864-NODE-864-length-22878-cov-5.963808_pt1 | contig 22878 bp, 10 predicted proteins | sample MGYA00521099_ERZ887942 | MGnify/ENA primary metagenome ERZ887942 (study PRJEB32303, sample SAMEA104408605) | aquatic metagenome | biome: Brackish water; feature: Pelagic; material: water | place: Baltic Sea | collected 2014-06-07T06:48:00 | depth 16,251 m ...
TGGTCTAGCGTCCTCTGTCGGTTTGAGCCAGTTGATCAAAAAAGATATTGGCATTCAGGAAAAATTAATCACTCAATATCGACGTGCAGCGATGACAGATAGCCTGACAGGGCTCGCAAATCGTCAAGCTCTTGATAATGCACTGCGGGAAGCGGTACACGAATTTATTCCGAATCGAAACCCGCTGAGTCTCATTCTGATTGACATCGATTTCTTTAAGAAGTTCAATGATAAATGGGGACACCAAGCAGGAGACGCAGCATTGAAAACAGTCTCAAGGACTGCCGCTGCTTTTTTCTCGGGCATCGGATGTGTCGCGAGATTTGGAGGAGAAGAATTTGCGATTGCAGTTCCGAGCGTTTCACTCAAAGAAGCATCTAAACTTGCCGAAGAATTCCGAAAGTTTGTAGGGATGACTGAGTGTGAGTTCATGGAGCAAAAACTGAAGTTGACTGTGAGTGTCGGCGTGGCAGAACTGAGGACCAAAGAGAATTCTGATGATCTCATCCGCCGGGCTGACGAGGCGCTCTACGCAGCTAAAAGAAATGGTAGAAATTGCATTCAAGTCAGTGAACCCACTCTCCCGGAAGTCACTGATTCGGTCGCAACGAACCTATCATTGACCTAATTCACTAATACTTTTTTCCGATTCCATGAATATGATGAAGTCGGTTATTCATCAAAAGCAGGCTCTACAATTCCATTATCATCAATCTGATATGGCAACCAAACTAGCAATAGCGAATCAATTTCGATATCGCTCTTTCGCGGTTTAATCTCGTAAGGTTCAATTTGAACTCTGTCGTCAGAGTAGCTTTCGGTGATCTCTTTCAGCGCCTCTTCTAATTCTGCTTCCAAATCTTTTACGTCTTGTTGAAGTTCTTCAACTTCCGCTTCTGCACGTTGAATGTCGCTCCGCTGATCTGCTGCACGTGAGGCGGATCGCATACTTGAACCGGCTCGGGAAACATTCGCAGAACTCAACTTTTTTCGACCAAAGAGAGCACCGAGAATCGATGTCCCGATCGAAACTGCGGCAGAGACTGTCGCTGAATTCGCTTGTTCTCTTTCTTTTGCAACACGTGCTTCTGCTTTACGTGTTCTATCACTGAGTGTTTCAAATTTTGATTCGTATTTCTTGCGAAGCTTTGTCACTTCCAAGTCTCGACGTTCCCGTGCGGCTTGTCGAATCTCTGCCAGGAAATCCCCTTCTCGATCATCGGGGTGTGAATATTTTTTCAAAGCAGAACAGGTGCTGAGGGTCAGTCGTTGTTCACGGTAAAGAAAGTTTTTCAAGCTGGAGTTCCAACTTCTCCAAGATGTTTTCTTTGTGCATTCCTTCGGGATTCCGGCATAGTGCGCTCGAGAGAATGGCTGACTCTCCAACGAGAAATGATCTTGTTCAACCTTCTCGGCATCTGCCCAGGGATCGCGTCCCACATCGGAGTCCTCAGCGAATTCCAGCATGAAGCACTGGTCCTGCCAAATATCGACAGATGACTTGGCATCAACGAAGTGCAACACTCCGTTTCCGGTTACTGATGGTCGGTAAAGGATCACTGCTTCTCGAGGTGTGGAACGAGAGATCGCTACAAATTTTTGTTCTATTCCTTCTGGTAACACTGGAATGAATTGTGAGTTCTCTTCAGGAAGTTCGAGTGTTTGTTGCTCATTCGCATTCAGTTCTGGTCGGAATGAATGTGGCTGATGTCCCTGTTCAAGTCGCAACTGTTTTAAAGGCTGCATTAGGGTTGAAATTTGTTCGCGCGTCATTGGACCGCTAAGATAAGACAATACCCAGCGTGTGTGGAAAATAACTGGCTGAGATTCATGAATGTTATTCATCATGAATACTCGGCTTCCGACCGCGGAGAGGATTTTCTCAACTCGTTTGCGATCGAACCGAACCCCTGCGGTCGTTGATGCCCCTTCGAGGCCATCGAGGACACGCAGTTTGTCTCGTTCAGTTTGAAGGCGTCCTAAAAACCATGTCCCGGCATTGGATAAGGCTTTGTAATCGAGATCGACGGGATTCTGGGTCGCCAGAATAAGCCCTAAGCCATATGCACGAGCTTGCTTCAGCAAAGTTAACAACGGGATTTTCGAGGGGGGATTTGCAGTCGGTGGCAGATAGCCGAAGACTTCGTCCATATAGAGCAAGGCTCTTAAACTGGAAGTCCCTGTTTGAGTTCTCATCCAGGAGACGACTTCATTTAACAACAAAGTGACAAAGAACATTCGTTCTTGATCATTGAGATGAGCGATAGAAATAACGGCCAATCGAGGTTTTCCCTCGTCTGTATAAAGGAGTTTTTGGATATTTAGCGGTTCCCCTTGAGTCCATGTTGAAAACGCAGGTGATGCCAAAACATTGTTGACAGTCATCGCCAGTTTCAGACGACTTGAAGCTGGAAAGATGGTTTCCAGATCCATGATGCCAATTTTCTCAAAAGGAGGCGACTGGATTTCTCCAATTAAAGCAGGCATATCGAGGTCACGCCCTTCGCGCCAGGCGTAGTCAAGAATATTCGAGAGAAGAATATGCTCAGGACTTCTCAGAGGATCGGGGTCGATTCCGAGTAATGTTAGAAGACCTGATACAGCTGTTGAAACTCTTTCACGCATCGCATCTGAACTTTGAATCACCTGTGGAGGGGGCGCATTCAGTGACTTCAAAATTGTCAGCGGGATTCCAGAATCACTTCCGGGTGTATAGATCGCGACCTCTGCCGCATCTTTTAATTTCTGAATGCGATCTGGTTTCTGCTCCCATTCTTGTAAGCCGTCTTTCCAAAGTTCCGCTCTATCGGCTGCGTACTCGTCGATGGTCATCCCTTTGCGTGCCGCATCACCTTGTTCGACCCAAGGGAGGAAGTCTTTCGCTTTCAGATTGGGGAAATTGAGTAGCAGATTTCCCATATCTCCTTTTGGATCAATGATCAGCGACGGAATTCCGTCAATCGCTGCCTCTTCAAGAAGTGTGATTCCCAGACCAGTCTTGCCACTTCCAGTCATTCCAACAATGACAGCGTGAGTCGTCAGGTCTTTGGCATCGTACATGACGTAGTCTGAACGTAGCTCGGACTGCTCGACGTCATACTCTTTACCTAAATAGAAAGCACCCAGCTTCTCGTAATCAAACATGAACTCAATTCCATTGATCAGCCCCAATTGAAAAATGATTTAGATACAACAATGAATGGGACTATTTAGAGAAACGTACTAGAAAGAGAAGCCAAGAGACAAGCGACATCAATAAGTCGACTCAATAAAAAAATCAGCTGTGAACAAATATATTGTTCACAGCTGATTTAGAATTCAGTCGAGTCCTTAGTGACTCAAGCGAAATTACTCTTGAGCACTTGCAACTCGAACAGTTCGTTTGCTGCCAGGAGTGTAAACTTCTGGATTAGCATTGAACTCTTCAAGATTTTCGTGCGATGCAAACAAGTAGAAACGACCATTGCAATCTGCAAGAAAACGTCCCACGAGTGGTTGCTTAGTTTTCAGGTAGTGAACTGGGTCACATCCACCGTAAGCAACTGCGAAAGTTTCAGGTGCAGCATCAAAGCTCGCTTTGCACTCTGCATTTGCGAAGTGATAAAGACGACCTTTGTGGGCTGATTCGAACTCCGCACTTGGTTTTACAGTCTCTCCGTTTCTCCAAGATACGATACAAATCTTGTCGAGTTGATCGATTGGAGTTGGGACAACTTCAGTTTTGACAGTCGGCTGAGTTTCTGTGACTCGTGGTAGTGGTGGAAGCTTTGCTTCTTTCACTTCGACTTCAACTTCTGGCATCGGGGCTGGTGTTGGCTTATCACCTTCGACTTCTGGAGTGTCTTTGATCATTTCCGGATCAACTGGTTCCACGGGTTCGACTGGAACAGGTTCTTCGCTTGTTGCATAGTACGGCTTGTAGTGACAAGGAATTCCACAAGCTGAGATAGCTTCGACAGCCATTTCTCGAACACGAAGTGAAGGCTCAATTGGGCAGCCAGCATCGTCCATTTCGTAGGCAGTTTTAGCAATTGCGTTTAAAGTGTCTTCGTCGCAGCAGTTTTTGCAGTGACAATCTTCAACACCTTCGTCTTTACGACCACGCTTTCCATTTTTACTGTCTTTCTTAGACAATTTGTCTTTACAAACAGCAACACATTTATCCCAAGTGCTTTGGTTGCAGTTCGCATCTGAACGACACTGACCTGCGGCACCACCGTTCGGTCCACAACTGTTGCGTGCGAGCATATCTCTAAGAGCTTTAGCCGCTGCAAAGCGAACTTCTTCCCAGCGATCTTCTTGCATTGCAAGAATCAGCATTTCTTTCGCTTCTGGGAACTGGCTGCAATCGAGATCGCCTAAGTAACGAACGGCTTTCAAGCGATTAGGAATATCAAGTTCTCGGGCTCGAATTTTGGCAGCGAGACCTTTTGGAGTTGCTTCAGGAGCTTCAGCAAAAGGTGGTTTCAGTAGTTTGTCTTTACCGAATTTCTTCAAGAAGATCCCCCAGGGAGGAGCACCTTCATCTTGAGCGTGACTTGGGGACACAAACACCAGTGATAAGCAAGCGAGACCGAGTATTGTAACGACCTTTGCCCGAACCGGCGTCCGCTTAGTTTTTACAGCGAACATTCTTCGACCTCCTTGGAGAGCGGTTGAGTAACGAAAATCTAAATATTGATTCGGACGAAGGACTCGAATGAATTCAATCGGCTGGGTCGGACATTACTTGATGTTCCGATTATTACTGTTGAGTTCGCGTTAGTCCGCCTAGGTAAGATGTGTGGGCAAAGTGGACCGGCAATAACAACCGATCCAGTAGAATCAGGCGTTTTACGAGTGACTGAAGAGGTTTTTATATACAAGCACGACGCGCAAGCGAGTGAACATTTCGATCCACTCGCTTGCGGTTCGTGCCTGTATTCTTTTCCACCGTTCGCTTAGCCGCATCTCAACAGCGGTTTGATGCAGCATAGGATGGTGAACGACGAATTCCCCACGTTACGCTCGGTCGGTTCACCTGCGTGAGCCAGAATTTAGTCGATGACGCTGATCGGTTTTCGTAGTTGCAATGCCCCTTGCTTCCGAGAATTGAGAGAAGTCAGGGCAATCACTTTTACGCTGAGATCGATGTTCTCGTCGGGATATTCAAATGAATGCACGATAATCCCGGAGTCGACAATTGTCTTTAAATGTGTCGTCGCATCAGCTTTAAACGTACTGTTCTCTTTCAAGATGCTCGTCTCACCGATTTCGACTGTTAAATTTGAAAGGACATTGAAGGTGATTTTATCTTGAGGTTCGATGCGAACTTCGTAGATTTGACGCCCGTTCTCGCTGCGCGTCTTTTGCCAGATTTTGAAGGCAGGGATTGGCTGCGCCTCTCCGCCCAAGGCGATCGCATCGCTTCTTGAAACTGCTGGATTTAATTTCTCGAGTGTGACAACTTCATCAGGGGAGGTTCGTTTCATCTTCCAGAAAGCATTCAAGCTGAGTATGCGATTACTGGGCCAAGGAGAGATTTTCAGGTTCCAGCCTGGGGCTCCGAATTTAGAGGTGTACTCTTGGTCAACTGCTTCAGGATGAAAGTTGGCATCACCGATGGCAGCGAGTTCAAACCAGATTTCCTCTGGCTTTTGCACAGGGCGATAACTGCGATTGTGGTCAAGCATGACATCGACTTCAATGGATTCATAAAAATCGGGATCTGAATTGATGTTAGGTTTCTTGATCTTATTAACTCTCAACGTGTCAGGGACATCAGGCTGATTCGCTGTTGCCGTTGCAACGCTGGCTGATTTATGAGAGGCAAAATCGCGATTGATATCAAACCGCCCTTTTGACCAATTCATTTCAAGCGAAATCACATCCCCAGGCGCGAGCTGAATATCTTTGATATCAATGTCTCCGAAGCGAATACGATAGGTTTCTCCAGCTTTGACTATGATTGAAGCGTCATTAAGTGGTTCTTCCGCAACTGGTTCACCATTCGCCAGAAAGACTTGAAACGGTCGAGGTTCAATCTCTGCATCAATGACATCACGTAGAGTTCCTCCATCGCGATCTCCTTCACCGCTAGCACTCACAATCGGCACATGCAGCGATTCTTTACTCCCCATAAATGAACATGAACCTTGATTTTGAAGATTGCCAAACAGGCAATTCAGAGTTGTTAAATCTTCCTTTCCAAAATCGAGGGCAAACAGGATGGCGCTAATGTCGTCTGGTTTGAAGGCGCGTTCAAGATCGTTAAAGGTGTCATCGTATTTTTTTTGTCTTCGTTGCGCAGCAGGCGGATTGTCAGGGAAGGCTTTAGTCGCATCGCCTAAATCCGTTGGTGCTCCATCAGTGATCGCAACAACAATTCCACCCGAATCACTTTTTCTTGAAAGCAGCTGGGCGGCTGTTGTCATCGCGAGTCCAAGTGGAGTTGACGCATATGGTCTCACATTTTTTAGTAAGTTGAGTTTGTGTTTAATGATTTCTCTGTCAGTTTCCAGCAATCCAATTTCGTGGATGATGTCGACATCTTCGAACGGACTTCTGCGATTGATCTCCATGAGATCTTTGAAGTTTTCCTTGAAACTATTGTTCGGTTCTGTCTCCGCATCGCGACTAGAATGTCCAAATACGACAAGTCCAACTCGCATCGTTGGTGGCATTTTTTCGATAATTTGTTCAACGGCATTCGCAGCTGCCAGATGGCGTTGCTTTGGATCTCCGTTTGCATCCTTTTCGTTCATGCTGGCTGACCAGTCGAGGACAAACACGATAGGGCGATTGTCATCGCCTTTAACATTGATTTCTGCAGTTTGGCGACCAGCTAAATACTGCCAGGTTCTTTGAGACGATGGGCAGGGGTTGATGACGATCGGAGTTTTCTGAATGGTTCGACCACGGTAGAAAATCTGAGGGCGCAGAGAAACGGAACTACAATCATCAGGTTTAGGGACAAACAGCCGCTTGACTGTAAACTCTGTTGAGGTTGTTTTCGCCTTGAATTGAAGCGGGATCCCGTTTTGGGAGAGTTCGAGAACATTTCTGGAACCACTCTCTGCTTCTGTACCTATGAAAGTGAAAGCTGAAATGGCTGTCTCTGGTCGAGTCCCTTCAAAGTTTGCATTGACATTAAATTGAATCTCTTGTTGTTCTTCAAAACGCTGTAATGATGGGATTTGAAGCTGGACTTGCTCGGTCCATTCATCAGCACTCGCTAACGCTTTTCGACGTGAGTCAATCTCACCCAGGGCAACAGAGAGTGTTGCATCTTTTGTGATCAATTGTTCTGCGAGCTTCAACCAAGCGTCGGTTTGCTGGTAGAACCATTTGTTTGCGTTCTCGACGGGTTTGTCCGCAGGGTTGATCCATTGTGATAACAAGGCATGGTCAGCGAGCATCAGACAATATTGAACTTGATTTGTGCATTCGAATGCAGTTTGAATGTCGCGTTGAGTTCGCCACAAATCAACGTCATCCGCACGAAAGAATCTGGCCGCCATATCGGATTTGAGTAAGCGTATTAAATACTCCTGCAAATCTGATCCAGAGTAAGTAAGCGATGTTGCCATTTGATTTCGGCGGGATTCCCAGTCGCTGCGAATCATTCCACCGAGATCAAAGAGTAAACGATGAATATCTTCGGGGGAGGAAGCATTTCCGAGCAATTCCCATTTGTCCCACATGGCTTGCGTTTGCTTATTGACATCACTTGCTGATGCGGTGCTGGTGAGTGCCATGATGTCTTGCAACCGCAGGCGCCAGGCGGCGTTCCAGACTAGTTGCTCACGATAATTCTGAAATTGAACACTCGAGGCAGGTGACTCTTTCAGTTTCTTCGAATCAGAGAGAGACTCCGGTTCGCCTTCCGACCAGGGAAGCATCCCTGAATCAATGAATTCGCTGCGAATTTGTTCGTTATAAACCGGTAAATGAGTCGCGTTAAAGGACTGACTCCAACGCTGAGATGCTGATCTGGGAATTGAACTCCTGACCTGTGGGACAAGCTCATTGACCTTGTCCCAATTCGTTGTCAGCGATTGAAACTTCGATTTCAGATCTCTTAAAGCGTTCTCCAAATCAGCTGACGTGTTAAATTGTTGCGTTCGCTGCGAGAGATACAGGGTCAGAAGTTCTTCGGTTGTTTGTAGAGTGTTGACGACTTCGAATTGAAGCTCTTCGGCTTGGGTTGCTCGAGTCGGAAGAATCGTTGCTTGGCGCGTTTGAATGGCTTTCAAAAGTTCAGTGCGATAAGCCGATTCATCAAAGCCAGCCGCCCATTCTACAATTTCAGGCAAAGCTGCAAACAATCGGAGTTGAAACCCTTCGACTTCTAGCTTGAGCAAAACATATTCTTCGAGAAGATTAGCCTGTTCGTCGAATTTTCTGAAGAATTCCTGTGAATCAGAAGATGTGAAATCTGCTGGAAGATTTTTTTCGTTGAGGAATAATAGATCTTCAACTTTCAATAATTCCAATTGCATTTGCTTGAGTAATGGACGGAATTGAAATGAGTCATGGAACATCAACGCCGTTGATTTCTCCATCCGCTTTCGTGCATTTCCAACAGAGTCGAGCAGATTCTGCCGAGGCTTTTCCACAGTCGATGATCCGAATGGATACGCATTGATGTTGTTGAGCAGAACTTCATTTGCGGGATCAGATGGTGCGTCTTCATTGATTGTTGCGATGAGTCGTGTTGCTGCCAGCCACCGATTGATTTCTGAATGTTCGACCAAATTGTCCCGACGAGCGAGAGACAATTCGATTCGGTCATTGGAGTCATTCATCATCTGTTCGGCATTAACGAAGTTCTCCTCTGAACTTGCTAACTGGTTCTTGGCGACGTCCAATCGACCGAGCATTAGGTTTGTTTCAGCAGCTCTTAATTGAGATTCCGCAGCTGCTAAGAGTACAGGTACACTGAAGGGAACACTCGACTCGTCGTTTTGTTGAATGTTCTTCCACAGTTGAGGAAGTTGTTTGGCAAGATCTTTTGCAGCATTGTTATCAGGTTGAAGTATTTCAGGCTCGGGGAGCGCTTTCATAAGAACGAGCGATTGCCCTTTGGAATCGAGTTCGACCTCTTCAATAGGTGGAAAGATCTGAACGTGCTGTCCTTGCTCGCTACGATTTGCGAGAACCCAGGCGTTTGTTTCACGTGCGAGATACTCATAGAGTTCTTTCAGAGTGAGTTCTCCATCGCCTCGTTTTCTGCCTTCTGGAGGTTGATCGGCTTTCAGAGAGAAGGCGTCATTGAGGACCATTTCAAATACAGTTCCACCGACTCCAGGCAACCCGGAAGGCCAACTTCGCTCGCCGACATCGCAAGAAAGAATAGTAGTGAGATTCGGGAATTCTTCACTCCACTTCATGAATTCACGATGAGCAGAGTCACCGAACATCCCGGTTCGCCAGTCGGTCCCGACTGAATTGACATCGACGATCAGTACAATTTGTTGCCTCTCGGGAAGCTGAGAGATTTTAGTTTTCAAATCCGAAAGTAATTCGTGCTGATTTTCGACCTCTGGATCAGGTGTGCTGTTCTTAAGTAGGACAAGGTGCGATTGATCGCTGCCAGGGATCGTGGCGGCTCGAAAGTAGATCACACAGACGTGAGCTTTTTGAAGATCAGACTTGCCAGATTTCAATTCTTCTTCATTAAAGAAATCTAAAGTTTGAGCATCGGTGCGGGAATGTTTGCCGACCGTGAAACGACCTGCTTCACCCGTGTTGCTTTTCGGTAAATTCACCTGTGCCGCGAAGGGGAAACGATCATTTCCCTGTAATGGATCGAGCACCACAAAATGAGTGTGGAGTTGATAATTCGGCCAGAATATCCAAATCGCTATTGCTAGTAAGACGAAAAGGCAGAAACCGACAGTGAAGAATTGAGAGAGTTTCTTTGGGTTTTTCTTACGAGTAGAACTTGTTGAAGTTTTTTTCGAAGACTTCCAGCCACGGTTCGACGGGGGCGCAGATGATGAGGATTGTGATTTCGGAGGCGAAGATTTTTTACCTCCTCGCCAATTCCCTCCTGAAGAAGCGTTCATTATTGCCCTCTCTGGATCAGGTTATAAATAATGAAAGCGTTCGCTGCTGCAATTGCTGCCGCGCCTCCAATGAGCAGTCGGGAGAGCATTGTCTGTTTCGACAATGATCTCGACAATTCTGGAGACCAGGCAACTTCTTCTTCCATCTCAACAAGACGATCTAGAACTCCGCGAATAAATCCTTGCTCCGTTGCACCCGCTCCCGTTGCACTGAAGTAACAACCCGAGAGACGCATTTCAGGATCTGTGACCTGATAGAGACTGCCTCGAAGTAAAACTTCTAGTGCAGACTTCTTTTGCCTGATGCTACAAAGGAGATGGAACAAGCTCTGATTTTCTGCTGAACTGATGTCGTCAGCGAAAGCGGCATAAATCCAACCACGGAACCAATTCATCGCCCGGTCGAGGACAAGCTCGACACTTTTGGCATCAATGGTTGCTCCTGGCCAGAAGCGTGAGCCAGCGCGAGAATTTCTAATTCCTCGTTGAATTCGCTCTAGCCGAACGAGGAATTCTTTTAACCCAGGGAGTGAATCAAGCTCTGAAAAGACAACTACGACTGGAAATTGAAGTTGTAGCGATTCGTGGACTGTTTCCACATCATAACGAATTGCAGGAGCGAGTTTCTTGGCGTACTCTTCGCTTGCCGCCCAAGTCACAGGAATCGCTTGCATGAATCCGTTGATAGGACAATACGGGCTACGGGCTTCACGAATTTTTGTACACAGGTAATCCATTCGACGACTCCCGAACTCGCCCTCTTCTTCTGAAATTGGAGCGACCTGTTTTTTGCCGTAACCTTTATCTTGAGCATCTGCGCTCGCAAAAGACTTCATTGCTCTTTGGACACCTCCGGGACTCATCGTCGCTTGTGCCAAGGCTGAACGGATGGAAACGAGAGTTCCCGTTGCTTTAGGAGGTGCAGCTGGAGCAGATGTTGGGGGCGGAGACGCTGCCGAAGGTGGAGCAGAGGCAGCCATCGGAGGAGCCCCACCCGGCGCAACTGTTCCACCGACTTTGGGAGGCTTTGGAGGAGGTGCGGCACCGCCAACAATTGTTCCAGTTCCGGCACGGGCTGCTGCCATGATACCGCCAGGTCCACCAGCAACCTGAGTTTGGTTTCCTACTCCGATGGGTGCATTCATTCTTCCACCCCCAGTCATATTCCCATCGACAACTTTTCCTTGCTGACAACTGACTGAACCAATCCCAGTACAGGATATAAAGATGGCATCTGTGTTCGCGAAGACTCGCAAGGGGGCGTTTGTTTCATTCGCAGGTGGGGAGACGACGAGCCAGTCGATCCCTGCTGCTTCCTGGAAAACACTTTGTTCTTGTTGGGGTGTCAGCCCGTTGACAAGAAAGAGCGGGAGATCATCAATGGAGAGTCCATCGTCATTCAGGGCTGCCATGGCTTTCTCCCAAGGACGATCAATATCAGGAAACTCACCTTCTTCTTCGATACCCAAGATTGCTAACAAATACAAAACAACCCGAACGATTGCATATCCAAGTAAGAAAACAAACCCGCACCAGAATCGATCAATCCATTCGAATCCAGGGTGATCCATTTGCGGAAGTCCCAGTCCTCGCATGATCGAGTTGCTGAAGATCCCGAGAATGAGGAAGACGATGAAGACAAAGGTGTAATGAATTACACGGTAGACAACAGGTGACCCGATTGCTGATTTCGGAACAACTCCGAAAATCCACTTTAACCAAGTCAGTATTCTGTAAAACATTTCTGAGTCTTTCGCTGTCTTTGTAGACTTGCAGTATCGATTGTTGTCGCTAAAAAAATGCTATGTCTTCATATCATCTTCGCACTAAATCGCGAGATTGAACACATCGCCTGTTTTCTTGAATTCAATTTTTATTGATTTTCCGTCATTCTTCAGCGGGTAGTGTTTCTTCCAATTCAGTCGATAATTTCCCTCAGGAAGATCATCGAACCGAGCCGTTCCTTCTGTGTCGGGGAGCTCTCGTTTTACTTTTCCTCCCGCACCAGTCAGGACAAAATCGAATTTGCTCTTGCTCGACATTTTGACAAGTAAAGTGCCCGTTTTGTCACCTGTTGGAGACATGTTGGCAGCTGGCTGAATGAGAACAAGATCCTCTGAAAATGTTTGCAACATCCCAATACTATTCTTCGCTTCAACCTGTACAGTGATTCGTTTTTCGATTGGAACATTCTTGGCAGGGATTTCTGGGTAGAACGACTTTTGAATGAGAAAAGGGATTTTCAGCGGTTTCGTTTGACCCACGTTTCCTTTGAGATCAATTGAGACCATCGATTCTTTGCCTAGTCCGACTGCAACGGAGACGACGCCCGTTTGAGGATCATGCACGGTAATCCATCCACGGTAATCCTGTGAGGTGACAACCTTCTCGGGATTCTCCGGTTTATCAGACGCCTTCCATTCAATTCCTGGTGCTGAATCTTCAATAATAAATTTCGTCTGGTAGGCTGCGATCGGTTGCGGGATGTTTTCATCCTTCAGGGTCGCTTCAAGTTGATGGATGCCTTCGGGGATCCTAAAGCTCTCAAACAGATTGACAGCAAATTTCCCATGCGGTTGGGAGTTAATTTTGAAGAGCCATACCCCAGGTTTTTCTGAACTGACAGAGAGAGTTCTGTCGTAGGCATCAATCACTGGGATTTCCGCCAATGTCAGAGGTTCGGCATTCCCTTCAGTGAGTAGATTCAAGATGAGCAGCGCGTGGCTGGCTTGCTCTGCCTGATAGCCGTACAGTTCTAACGGCAAGTTAAGAACTGCGTTTCGCCATTTCTCACCCAAGACAAATCTTCCATCCAAGTTATGTGCTTGGACACCATCCTCTTTCTTATTCGCCAGATTCATCCCAATGCGAATTTCAGTTCGATTTCCAAATTGATTCGCGCTGCCACTGCGGGCATAGCCAATTCGTTCCATCACTTCAGATTGACCCAGTCTCCACTTCGCAATATTTTCCAGACCATCGACAGTCAGTCCAAACTCTAAACGGTCTTTGCCAATCGTGGTTTCCGAAATCCGAATTGCTTCATGAATTTCGGGAGTAAAGGTCGACTCTAGGATTTCAAAGTTCTCTGTGATCTCTGGGCGTTTTGGTGGAGGAGTCATACTGAAGGGATCAAGATCACGTGAAAAGTTGATCTCTGCTCCGATCTTCTTCGGAGGGAAATGCTCGGGACGGATGTTTGGTCGTCGACGTACTTGGACGCTGAGTTTGTGCCGCTCGGTATCAAATTCCAAATCGCCCAATTCAAGATGTTGATCGAGTGGGTTGAAGAACTTCGGTCTGACTTTCAAGACAACTTCAACTTCTTGATCTGCTGCATCTTTGGGTCGAACGATAAATGCTATTCCTTTTGTGAAATCAAAGCCATTTTCTGGAATCTGGACCGGACTGGGTTCACCTTCGGGGGCAGCAGGTGTGAGTGGGATTTCAACACTCTTCGTTTCTCCATCGAGAGGGAGCTCTTGAAATTGTGGCCACAGTCGACTTTCTGGTTCACCAGATTCGTCTAACGTGGCAATGTTCACCATCACAGACTTCGCAAAGGAGCTTTCCGGCTGAAGTAGCATCACCGTGATCGGTAACGGTTCTTCCCCAGTTTGAGGAGGTAATGTAATGACCTTTTCCTCATCCGAGAGATCAATCTCAGGAAGTCTGACCCCTTTCGACAAGAAGCGAACTTTCCAACCTGTCGCCTCAAAAGCAACACCCACATGAAGATTCTGGAAATCTTGCACGATGCCCTCTTGATCGACGACAGCGATCACCGGATTCGCTGTCCCTCTAAATTTAGAAGTTGCTTTAAGGTTTGATTGTGCCTGACTCCAAGGTCCGACTTGCCAGCCATTCACGTCTCGGAAGTTCGGATTTTGTAATCGTACGCCATCAGGGTAGTAATAAAGTAAAGTCCCATCAGGGATTTGAAGTCCTAAATTTGTTGTGCCGCTGGAGATTTTGAGTTCTCCTGCGACTGGTTGTAAGCTGGTCACCTTTGTCGAAGAAGGCGATTCTTCAAAGATTCTTCTGTAACGCCCTGAGTAGCGACTGCCTGCGAAATGTGCGTGCCGCTCAAGATCTGTTGAAACGAGAGACCGTACTCCTTCAAAGTTTACAGGCTGAAACGTGACAATCGGGTTCTTTGAGAGAGACTGCCAATTCTCCTGGAGCAGACTTGCCAGCACTGCTCGTTTAGCAGAAATTGTTTCTGGCGTTTTTTCATCAGCAATGGATTGCACAAGTTCAAGCCAAGCGTCCATTAACTCTGCACCAATTGCTTTGTTGCTCAACGCCTGTAAAGAACGGATCGACCAGAAGCTTAACCAAATCCCCTGATGGACCATCGGAGATTGAAACTCTTCAACAGCAGTTAACACTTGCTCGGTGTCAGAGAGTTCTCGAAATCGGTTGATTGCAAGTTCAGTCTCGTTGATAAGTTGTCGTGGAGATTGAGTGGTCAGCTTGGTTGTCATTTGTAGTAATGCCAGGGCGTCATCACTCGAGACTTCACGCGAAAATGAAGCTTGCGGGAAATTGACAGCTGAAAAAATCAGTAAGTCGGACGCCGAGAGTTTACTTAATGACTGCAACTGTTCAGGCGACAGGATAATGGAATTATGCTGAAGAGCGATCGGTCCAATGGCTGCAAAGATCTTTAATCGCCGTTGAGTCAAAAAATCGTATCGATCACCCGCTTCGCCAAGGATCTGATCGATTTCAGCGAGAGATTTCTCGGCGGCAAGGAGATGCGTTTCCAGAATTCCTGTCGCAGTCTGTCCAAGCAGAAAGCTTCGTTCGGCAGCTGTTGTTTCTTTTAACAATTCTTTCAATTGCGGTTCAATGAGTTTGAATGTGTCTTGATAAAGACGATTTGATCCATCTGCTTTCCAACCCGATGCGAGAAGTAGCCCCTCGCTTCTATGTAACTGAATATTTAAGAAAGCAGCGAACTGGGAGTCTGTCCAGTCATCGTTGATCCCTCGCAGCAAATCGGACGCTAAGAGAAACTGATGAGGCCACTCCGAACCATGCCAACCCGCTTTTTTGGCGAGTCGCTGAAAGAACTTTCTCCAATCCTGAATTTGTGCAACCCGTTGCATTTTTGCCTCGGGAGTGTCGACTTCAATTTCTTCTTGAGCATGCTTGCAAACAGACAGAAATGACAACAGAAGTTGATCTCTCGACTCACGTGTCTTGAGTTTCTCTACGACCTGAGGGCTGCGTTGATCTTCACCATCATTGACCTCAGCGAGAACGTCACTGAAAAAGGCGCTTGTACCTCCATTCCGAACATCAATCGGTGGAATCCAAAGTTGAAGTTCTTCTTTCTGTTGGATGTCCGAACTCGACTTCGCAGCCGATTGGACTTGCAGGATGAGTCGCTCGCCCTGGTCGAGAATGGTGCCGAAAGCACCCAGATCTCCATGGTCTAACGTGTATTTCAGATCGCTGGCATACTGCTTGAGTTGTAAGAGATCATTGATCGACAATGAGTTAAGTTCGTATCCATCTAACAGCCCAGAAATTTTCTTCCTAAAGGCGATGAATTTCCCATCAGGTGATTGCTTAACGTCGTCTGCCGGTTCTTTCTTTTCAGGAGGACTTTCTTCCTCAGCCGTTTCCTCTTCGTCGCTTTCTACAATTGCCTCTACGACAACAGTATGTTTCTCTCGAATGATGTCGACCGGCTCTTCTGAAGTATAAGTCGCGTACCTCTGCGGAGATTGATCGCCACGGAAGTTTGTCGAAACATAATTTTCAACTCCCGAGGTGATCTCTTTTGCCAAGTCATCAATCGTCCAGAATTCACCAGCTTCAAAAACTTCTGCAACAGTTTGTCCAAACGCAGTGCCTGAGATGACCTCTCTGTCTTGATCGAATTCTTCCAGATCGGGCAGACTCTCGGCGGCTACTAGAAACGGATAGCTGGAATTCAATTCAGCGGTCGAAGAAATGACCGTGAGTTTCAAATCTGGATGTGATTCCACAAATCGTTGAACAGCTGCCTCCAGAAGTGCCGGACCTTCTATGGCCAGAAACTCGGATGAGATTTCAGGTCGTTCATGTGCAACCTCAAGAAGTAAAATGACCTCGCGGAATTTTGCCTCTTCGAATTTAAGGACGAGCTCTTCAAATCCAATCGTCTGACGATCCGATCCAAACTGAAGTTGTAGCCGTCCCTCATCATTATCATTCAACACGGCACGTGAAAAAGCGTTAAGGAAGACGATGCCAACTCTTTTGCGACCATCAAGATCTTCAGCAGGCATTCCTTTCAGCTTGCCAACAGGAATCTGTTTTGCTGAAACGACCGACTGAACTTGCTCAGCGAGTTTGGCAAAGACATTGAAGACTGCTTCGTTATCAACTTTCGCAGTGTGGTAGCGAGCGAGACGCTTCCCATCGTATTCCACTTCTTCATCGGCGGAGATAACAAACAGTTGGACTTGAACCATCGGGCGCGGCCAAATCGCCCAGATTAAAACCGCTGCCAGAGCGCATAAAGTAAGCACCAATCCGAAAACCTGAGGATTCGCTTTCTTTTTACGAGCTCCCTTTTTACCGGATTTCCAGCTGCGATTCTCTTTCGGGGTTGCCAATGTTTTCTCTCCCCAACTTTCTTAAGTCAGCCCTAAGTTATGAATAGCTTTTGATAGTAGTTTCCGTAGGGTGGGTGAAGCAATCCGTTGACGGAAAGGTGGGTTACGTTCTCCATTTTCCCGATGAAGAACAGTTAGTTTTGTTTCACGACTCATTGCGCAACCCACGGTACATGTGGATCGTCGAACTTCACCCTACCCCACGTCGCTAACATCTTAATGAAGAAAACATTCTAACAGCATGACAGAATGTATTGAAAGCCATCCGACTTCGAAATAGTCGCATCTTCTTACTGATTCAGTTTTTAGAACATTGGGGAAAGAAGTCAGAAGTACCGTTTACGCGGATGGTCGAACTTCACGCACCTTACGGCGCTTGCTTGAGTCGAATCAAACAGATCCCGGCAATTCCAAAACCATCGACTATTTGCGGTCGAAACGGAGCAGGGCAAACCTTTGCAAGCACATCTGGATCTACACGAAAGTTGGTCAATGATCCCTCGAATCGCTGGCACTCGCATTTCTGTTTCTTTAAGGTCGGATCTATTTACATGATACCGAGAAATCTCTGGGTACTTCACTCAGTAATAGACTTATTCAGCGACATATGGCGGACCTACATCGCTACCACGATTTGTCCCAAGCTTCTTCACTGCAAGTATTTCATCAGTGGCATCCTGCGCCTGCCCTACAGAGACTTATCCATTCACCAATGTCCGAGAGTTATTCATTCTCTGTGGACGAATATTTATAATGTCTTAATTTTTTAGACGAATCCTCAGCTTGGGCTCATGAAACGATATAACATAAACATAATGAATGATAACACTTACGCGACATGCGCAACTCAAGATTGTTATATAAACGCGACATACACGTCATGTAAATTTTACAGATATTCAAAAGTATTCGTTACACTACTGAAGTATTCACTTGATTTCGGAGCATTTCGGGACGATACTAAATCTAACGCACCTGCCCCGCCTATCCCAGAAATGGTGACGCGCATCTCGGGCGGGTATTTTTATGCGCTATCGGGCGGGACCATCTATTGAGTAATAGCAATCTACAGAATTACTCTAAACCTTGGCTTAATGTCGAGCAACAGGTTGCCGTTCTTGAATCAAGAGGGCTTACGGTCGCTGACAAGCAAGCTGCTATGTCATTTCTACTACACGTCAATTACTACCGATTTTCCGGGTATTGCCTCGCATTTGAAGATCAGCGTCATGTTTTGGTGGATGGCACGACCTTCGAAGAAATAAAACAGACGTATGACTTTGACTCTAAAATTCGTGATTTATTCACCGAAGCTCTGGAGTTAATAGAGATCGATCTCAGAACGACAACGGCGTATTCCTTTGGTGAAACCTATGGTGCATTCGGGCACACTCTATCAAGGAACTTTCACGACAGGTTTGACTATAATGCCAACCACTGCGACTGGCTATCACGATTGAACGAAGAGACTGAAAGGTCAAGCGAACTATTCGTGAGGCATTTTTCACGCAACTATCATGACTATCCGAATATCCCAATTTGGGTCGCAACAGAGATTATGTCATTCGGTGGAGTTTCAAGAATGATTGCCGGAATGAAAAAGAAGGACCGAAAGAAAATCTCCACTGAATACCAATTGGCACCTCGCGTACTTTCCAAACTTACGCACCATTTCGCTTATGTTCGGAATCTCTGTGCACATCATTGCCGACTCTGGGATCGTAGATGGAAGGTAAAGCCTGAATTGCCTGATCGTGCTGCATTCAGGAGCCCACATCTTATTTCTAATAGTGGTCTCTACTCTACAGTTCTGTTGCTTGAAATGATGTTGAGTAGATGTCCAGCGATCAGTACGGAAGCATCACTCTGGAAAGATCGGATAATTTCAATTCTAGATCACCCACCAAACTGCCCTGACTCAATTCTGAAAATGGATGTACCAGTAAACTGGAAACAACATCCAGCGTGGTCTCAGTAATCGTAGGTTGGGTGAAGCCAATTAGCATTGGATGTTGATTGCATTGGCTTCCGCGGTGTTGAATTGATCGCATGTTCTACCAAAGATTGCGTTACCCAACATCTTGGTCGTTCCAATGATAAGATTGTTCAATTGATGCAACCTTTATGCAATCTCGAAACCGCATGAATGTTGGGTTACGCTTCGCTGTACCCAACTTACAGTTACTTTTTCTTATTGAGAACAGAATATGCCTTGGACCCAAAAACAATTTTCATTGCCGAGCTATCGTCGTGGTTTTCACATCATCACTCGACATGTGAAAGAAGCGATCCCTGAGTTGGCAGAGATTGAAGTGGGGTTGCTGCATGTTTTCATCAAGCACACGTCTGCATCTCTGACAATCAACGAAAACGCTGACCCGGATGTGCTGATCGATATGGAATCGTCGGTCAATGCGATTGTTCCCGAAGAATTCCCTTACGTTCACACTTGTGAGGGACCAGACGATATGCCCGCTCATGTGAAAGCCTCCATGATGGGTAGCTCAGTCAGCGTTCCCGTCAATCAAGGACAGCTACAACTCGGAACCTGGCAAGGCATCTACCTGTGCGAACACCGCAACCACGGTGGCTCGCGAAAACTGGTTTTGACATTGCAAGGGGAATAGAACCAATAGACATCAGCTTTAACTCCTTGATTGTATCTTTTGTCACAGAGATCACTAAGGACTCAGAGGAAAGTATTTTGTGAGTTAAGCTCCAATTCAACCTTTCTCAGTGTTCTCTTCGTCCTCTGTGGTTAAACATGACGCAGGGTTACTTGTGATTGATCTATTACGTTTTGCTTTAAATCGGAATTTGTGAATTTGACCTTCTTTCGATGACGCCCCTATCACCAGAACTTTAATCTCGACCAGAAACTTTTCTTCGGCACTGCAATCTCAGTCTCTGCAGAAACGGTCTTGATCGGTGACACCTCGACCTCGGGTTCGGATGAAGCGAAGATGCTCCAGGCGGGCTTGATTTTGTGGGGTTTTAATTTCCTCAGCTCAGGTTCTTTGCCAGCGAGTGCATAATTGATGTCTGCGAGTAATTCATCGCCGTAGGCAGAGTGACCTAGTGTGATCAATCCGAGATCGAGTCCTGTTGCATCAATCACTTGAATCAATGGGTTGTTCGGGAACGTGACGAGATCATCTCCACCTAATCCTAAGCGCGATCCTTGGTGGAGCAACTTGGAAGCCTGCAGCGCCCTGTCTGTTGAGGAAGTATAAATCGTCACCCGGCTGGACGCCTTGACGATTTCAGGAGCGATCACTTCTCGGAAAGTTTTCGCGTCGACGTCCGGGGCAGCGAGGATGACTTCGTTCAGTTTCGGAATCTGTCGATAGGCACTCTGTTCACCAAGCCGTTGCAATGCTTTCGTGACAAGTCGATTCCCCATGCTGTGGGCAACGAGATGGACCTGCTTTGCTCCCGATCTGGCAGCGACCGTTTCCAGAAACTCGATAAACTTCGCTTCCGAAGCATCGGCATGACTAATATCGGAAGGGTAATTGAGGAACGCACCATGTGATGGCCAGCTATACATGACTGGTGCCCCAGTGAACTTTAAGTCATGAAACATTTGTGCGGTGCGGTAAGATGCTTCCGCGAATGTAACATTGAAGCCATGCACAAAAATGAGAGCCGCCTGACTTTCCGATTCAGCAACCGAGCTTGACAGCCCCGCGCCGAAGTCATCGATAGAGAGGGGAGTTACGGTTTGCAGTACAACATGTTTTTCGGGATCTTCCGAGAATTCAAACTTCCATATTTTCGGTCGTTCGACTTCTCCGTAATCATGTGACTCTGGAATGCTGACATCACAGTAACCGAACTCTAAGTTGCCGAGATCGGATGAATAGAACTTGTTCGCTTCGGAGGTGTCTCCGTTCCGCGCCCGATTCGTCCCGTAGAAGACTCGGACCTTCCAAAACGAATCTCCGGCACTACACACTTGCGGTTCTGCGACATCATCATAAGCCATGCCTGCAGAGAGACTCTCTTCAGGCATGCTGCCTTCAAATTCCTCAGAATTTTGTTGAGGCTGGAATTGAGACGTTTCTTGCTGCTCGAAAGAGGCACACGCTGCAACCAGCAATAAAGCGCCTGCCGAACACGTTAACAGAAACTTTCGAATTTGAATTCGGCCCATGACGATTCCTTTCGACAGCGGTGTTCGATAATAGTCTGAAAGCGATTGGCAAAAGAGGCTTAACAAATACAAGCACGACGCGCGAGCGAGTGGATTGATGTACTCACTTGCGCAGCGTGCCGGTAGATCGTTCTCAGCCGTTCGCCTACATAGAAAAGTATGCCACTAAGCTGAAATCACATAGAGAAGCAACGGCATGATGATCGAGCAGACGCATGTTTCGGCATTTTCTGCGCTTTATTTAAGCAAAACTCATTCGGTCAGTTCGAGAGCACTGGCGCTAAATACATATTTCGATACGACACTGCGGTATGATCACCTTGTAAGTAGATCGGACCCGGCTTAGCAGGATTCGTCTGGATTGCTCCGGCGGTCGGTGCAGAGACCGGCTGATTGTCGATCACTTTTTGTCCATTCAACACCACAGTGATGTGACGATCAACCAAGGTGATGTCATACGTTTGCCACTCTCCTCCAGGTTTTCCGGCGTTGAATTTAGGAGCGATTGTCCCGAAAATTGCGCCGACACCTTGAATGCCTTGCATCCGGCTGTTTCGATCAACAACCTGCGCTTCGTACATGCCTCGCAAGTAGATGCCGCTGTTCCGATTCTCTTCGACAAGAAATTCGACATGCAGCCAGAAATCTTCAAACTTCGCTTCCGTCTTCAGGTTTGCAAAAGCACCCGTGGGACTGAAGTCAGTTTTGGGTGTTGTATTTTTTAAGAGACCGTCCTCCAGGCTCCAGCCATTCACTTTGTCAGTCTCATGAGGTTGCCAACCTGACAAGTCTTTCCCATTCAATAGGGCAATCGGATGACCAAATCTAACTTTTGAAAGATCAGGAGCACTCGCTGGCATGGGTGGAATTTTAGAGCCTGTAAATTTATCCCGTTCTGATGTTCCATCAGCGAGTTGACGATGAATCATTCCATCCAGTGTTCCGTTTGTTAAGCCAACATCAACTTTCGTTACAGTCGCTGCTCCCTGCTTCTTTTTCCGTTTGACTTCGAACTTCAGCCGCCCTGCAACCAATTCAGCATCATACGGACCTGTTGGACCGATGTAGAAACGGATGTAGACTTTCGGTTGACCCTCCTTTTCAACCACTCGCATCCAAGCAGGCATGCCTGAGTCAAGATTCAGCGACCAATCTCCGACAAGACCTTCTGGTAGCTGATCCGCACGAGCTGTCGGTGACAAGAACATGAATGTCAAAGCAAGGCAAAGTGCAAACCGAAAGGGGGCAGAAAGGTTATTGATTCTCAGGAAGTGATTATTCATGATTCCGAACTTTTGAAGTGATTTGCAGGACTTATCTTAAGCTTCACCTGATCAGTATGAATAGAGTGTCACGATTCAAGAACCAAAGAGTCTAAATGGATGCAATCGAATTGTTCGGGCATTCATCTCCATACTCGATACAATACGTGAATCAGTCTTGAGTTGAGTTCTTTGGACGCACGCAAATCGACATCCAGCATTGAATCTGGAATACAGAAAACCTTGAAGACTCTTCGGCGCTGCAGCTGCTTGACTCTCTGCTTTGCGAGACTGAATCCTTTGATGATCGCTTGGTGAAGTTGATAGACATGAGTGATCTCAGTGGCATCGGTTTCCGCCGAATCATCACGCTTGGGGTGCAGCGAGCGAAACTGTGCGTTGATCTCATCTAGTATCGAATTCGCTCGCTCGAAAGTTTGTGGAGACATTTGCCACGCATGGACGTCAAACTTTTCGCCCAATAATCGCTCCAGCAGAGGCATGCTGCGTTCGGCGGAATCGTATGCAGCCACGAGAGATTCCACCCGGTCATCTTCTCCCGTCAGAATTGCGTAACCAGTGACTGGTTTCTGAATTTCTGATAGATGTGTCTCGATGTCCTCAGCGATCACCTCACTGAAATGAGCATGATCACTGTTTAGAAACGCATGTAGCTGGGAGTCATTCAAATATGTATCTTCTGGCGATTTTCATTGTTTTTGGGTCTGCCTCTTCAAGGGTCTTGATATTTTGTCGAGCTTGAATGACATATGCGGGTACTACTTCTTTGGAGGTTT
>ERZ887942.865-NODE-865-length-22876-cov-5.478550_pt1 | contig 22876 bp, 21 predicted proteins | sample MGYA00521099_ERZ887942 | MGnify/ENA primary metagenome ERZ887942 (study PRJEB32303, sample SAMEA104408605) | aquatic metagenome | biome: Brackish water; feature: Pelagic; material: water | place: Baltic Sea | collected 2014-06-07T06:48:00 | depth 16,251 m ...
GCCGACTGCACCCTCGGTGAAATCAGCGACAGCCTCCGCGAGGTCTTTGGCACCTACACGCCCTGATCTCTCGATCCAAAGTTTCAGTTGGGGTCAGTTTCAGTTGGGGTCAGACCCCAACTGAAACTTAGAGTTCGGCGGTGATGGCGGCCAGGAGTTCGTCGAAGGTGTTGATCGCAGGGAACTGCGGGAATTCGGCAACGACGTTGTCCGGGGCATGGAACAGGAAACCGGCATCGGCCTCGTTGAGCATCGTGGTGTCGTTGTAGCTGTCGCCTGCGGCGATCACCTTGTAGTTCAGGCCGTGGAATGCCTGGACCGACTTGCGCTTTTGGTCGGGCTGGCGCAGTTCGTAGTCGGTGATGCGATCGTCGTCGACGACGAGGCGATGGCAGAACACGCTGGGCCACCCGAGTTGGCGCATGAACGGACGAGCGAACTGCTCGAACGTGTCACTCAAAATGATCACCTGTGTCTGTGTGCGTAGTTCGTCGAGGAACTTCCTCGCTCCGTCGAGTGGCGCAAGGCCAGAGATGACGTCTTCGATGAGCGACATCGTCAGGCCGTTTTGCTCGAGGATGTCCAAGCGATACCGCATCAACACGTCGTAGTCGGGCTCGTCGCGGGTGGTCCGCGTCAACGCTTCAAGGCCGGTTCGTTCGGCGACGGCAATCCACACCTCCGGGATGAGGACACCTTCAAGGTCCAGGGTGACGAGAGTCTGTTGCACGGCCACGATTCAATCAGCTCGAGACGCGAGTGATGGACAGCACCGGTCGTTCAGGCGCACTGCACTCGCCGACAGGCCACCCGAGATAGAGCACGCCGATGACGCGATCTTCCTGCTCGAACCCGCAGAGCTGGAGCACCTGCGGTGGGCGAGTGAGCGCCGGAGTCGACCAGAAGCTGGCCAAACCGAGTGCTGTTGCGCCGAGGAGTACGTTCTGAATTGCGGCCGCCACAGCATCGCGGTTCTCCTGGTGGAGCATTTCGTTTGTGTGTGGCTCACAGCCGACAACGAGGATCGACGGGGCCCTCATGTACTTGGTCCGTGTCTTGTCGCGTTTCGTGTCGTCGCCAAACTCGGCGTCGACCATGTCGCCAGCCATCGTCTCGCCCAGCCGGGCGCGCCCGGCGTCGGTGAATTCGGCGAACTTCCACGGCCACGTTTTCTTGTGGTTCGGCGCCCAGGCTGCCAACGCACAGAGTTTGTCGATGATCGCTGCGTTGACCGGCCGCTCACGATCTATCAGCAGCGATGTACGCCGCGAACGGGCGAGGGCAGCAAACGAATCGAAGTCGTGTTCCACGAGGTCAGCCTGGCACCGGAATGGCGTCGTGACACAGTTCGAAGCGCACAGTTCATTCCCAGGAGCTTCTCGGAGAAGGACTGAGTACGCGACGATGAAGCGACCTACCGTGCGCGTTGATGGGTAAGCCTGATGTGACGATTGTTTGGTTTAAACGAGACCTCCGAATCAGCGATCACCGGCCGCTCCTCGCAGCTGCTGAGAGTGGCGGGCCCATCATTCCGCTCTATATCGCAGAGCCATCGATATGCACGGCTGACGACGCCCACCCAGCACATTGGGACTTCGTGCGCAGTTGTCTGGTGCCGCTGCGCGAAGACCTGGCCGCAATTGGAGCGCCGCTTGTGGTTCGGGTTGGCGAAGCTGTCGAGGTACTCGAGCAGCTCCGGCTCGAGCATCGTGTGTGCCGGGTCGTGGCGCACGAAGAGACCGGCAACGCGCTCACGTACGCGCGCGACAGGGCGGTGCTGGCGTGGGCACGAACGAATCGTGTCGAGTTCGGTGAAGCTCCAAGCAACGCTGTTGTTCGACGGCTGTCGAGTCGCGACGACTGGAGTGCTGTGTGGCGGGCGCGCATGGGTGTGCCTGTCGTCGATGCACCCGACCGGCTGATACCGGTCGACGGCATCGACATCGGGCCGATTCCGACCGGAGCCGAGCTCGGTTTGGCCACACATTCGAGGGAAATTCAGCCCGGCGGAACTGCTGCAGCAAGTGAGCTTTGGGCATCGTTCGTGAGGGAACGGCATCACGGCTATCAGACGCGCATGTCGAGCCCGCTGACAGCGTGGGACACCTGCTCACGCATTTCGCCGCACCTCACCTATGGCACCGTGTCGCTCCGTCAGATTGAGCAACGATTGCAACGCGCGAAGGGCCGGCTTGGAAAGGGGGACCCCTCGGGCAAGGCGTACCGAGCATTCGGCGAACGGTTGCATTGGCACTGTCATTTCATCCAGAAGCTTGAAGATGAACCGAGCATTGAGCACTCGAGTTTTGTTCGGGACTTCGACGATGTTCGCCAGCTTGACGATGACGCGAAGGCTGAGGCATGGCGAACGGGCAATACCGGTTACCCAATGGTCGATGCGTGTATGCGGGCATTGAACGCCACCGGCTGGATCAACTTTCGGATGCGCGCAATGCTCGTCAGTTTCGCCAGCTACGACCTCTGGCAACCGTGGCGATCAACCGGCCTCCACCTTGCTCGGGCCTTCACCGACTACGAGCCAGGAATTCACTGGAGCCAGGTGCAGATGCAGAGTGGAACGACCGGGATTAATGCGCTTCGGATGTATGACCCAACGAAGCAGGCAATCGAACACGATCCCGATGGTGAGTTCATTCGGCAGTGGGTGCCGGAGCTCCGCGATGTTTCCACCTCGCTCATCCACCAACCGGGACTCGCAGGTGCGAACTATCCACCGCCCATTGTTGACCACGCAGCAGCGGTGCGTCGGGCCGGCGCCGAGGTCCAGCGAATCAAAAAACGGGCACAAGCGAGCGGTCGAACCGCCGAAGTCCTTGAGCGCCATGGCAGCCGTCGCCCGCCGCCGTCACGCCGTCGCTGACTTGCTGTCACACCGAGGTCTGACCTCGGTGTGACAGCGGTATGACAGAAATGCAGTACCGGTGTGGGCTAGTCGGCTGACTTCTTTGCTCGGCTGGGCTGGACACGCGGGGCCTCGTTGGGCATTTTCGGGTACTGCGGGGGCCACGGGGCATCAGGGATGCCGTTGGCGAGGTCTGCGGCGAAGCGCTCAACGAGCGGAACGATCGAGCACGGCGCTTCGTCCATCAGTTCCCAGGGGTCACCGAGTGAGGCGAGACGATGCGGCACGGTGTCGATTGTGCATGTCTCGGGATTGATCGTGTCCAACTCGTCCCAACCAAACGGGGTCGACACCTGTGCGCCGACGCGCGGCCGGGCGCACCAGGCGCCGAACATGTTCTTGTGCGGTGCGTTTTGATTGAAGTCAACGAAAACTCGCCGGCCCCGTTCTTCCTTCCACCACTTGTCGGTGATGAGGTCGGGGTGGCGTTCAGACAGTTCTCGGCCGAGGGCGACAACTGCGCCGCGAATCGCGAATGAGTCCCAACCTGGTTCGACCCGAACGTAGACGTGGATGCCCTGACTGCCTGTTGTCTTCGCGAAGCCGACCATGGCGAGTTCGGCGAGGTAGTCGCGAACGAGAGCGGCGCTTTCTCGAACCTGATCGAACGTCACGCCCGGCGTGGGGTCAAGGTCGATCCGCATCTCATCGGCCTCGTGAGGCTCACTGGCGCGAAACTGCCACACGTGTAAACCGAGCACGCCCTGGTTTGCAGCCCAGAGCACGTGTGCAAGGTCGGCAATCACCAAGGCCCGCGAGGGGGTCCCGTTGATTGTTTCGACCGTTGTGGTCTGGAGCCAGTCAGGCGCGGATTCAGGGATCCGTTTCTGGAAGAACGACGTGCCGCGCACACCGTTCGGATAGCGCTCGAGGAGCACTGGTCGGTCGTTGAGCGTGCGCATGATCGCGTCGCCGACCGACACGTAGTAGCGAGCAAGGTCGAGCTTGGTGCGCTCTTGCTTGAGGGCACCGACTGACGGGAACATCACCTTGTTCGGGTTGGTGATCAGGACCGTTCGCGTTCCACCCGGTACGTCGACAGTGACCTCGACGGGCTCGCCGAACTCGTTTGCCTTGGCCATGCACCGACAGTAGCCCTGGCGCGTTTACTGGTGCGCTTGCTGGTGCGCTTACTGGTTGGAGTGCAGCTCGCTGTTCAGTGCACCCCAGCTCTTGCTGCGAGCACGGGCGATCACCTGGCCGGTTTGGCCATCGCGGATGAATAACACGCCGCTGATGCCACTGATTTCGCGTGCCTTGACCACGCCGTCAGGGGTGAGGACCGGGGTGGCTGCGGTGATGTAGAGCCCAGCTTCGACAACACAGTCGTCGCCGAGGCTGATGCCGATACCGGAGTTCGCGCCGAGTAGGCAGCGTTCGCCCACCGAGATGACTTCAGTGCCTCCGCCTGACAGCGTGCCCTGAATCGAAGCGCCGCCGCCGACGTCAGAGCCGTCACCGACGACCACACCAGCAGAGATACGGCCTTCGACCATCGACGTGCCGAGGGTGCCGGCGTTGAAGTTGCAGAAGCCCTCGTGCATGACGGTGGTGCCTTCGGCGAGGTGAGCGCCGAGGCGAACTCGGTCGGCGTCAGCAATACGCACACCGGTTGGTACGACGTAGTCGGTCATGCGCGGGAACTTGTCGAGGCCGTGGACGCTCAGAACGCCGCCGGTTGCTTTGACCTTGAGGCGGACGTCATCGACGTCGCCGACGGCGACCGGGCCGAGGTTGGTCCAGGCAACGTTGTTGAGTGCGCCGAAGGTGCCGTCCATCGTGATCGACCGGGGTGCAGCGAGGCGGTGCGACAGCAGGTGCAGGCGGAGGTATGCGTCTTCGGGGGAGCTCGGCGCTTCGTCGACGTCAATGGAAATGCGAACCGGGCGGATGGTGACGTTGCGGACTTCGTCACGCACATCGCGCATGCCGAGTCGCTCTTCGATCCGGCCCCAGTGGACGCTGTCGCCACCGCTTCCGTCCACTTGTAAGTCGGATCCGAATTCGCCCCAGCCGAGCCAGCGATACCAGGTGTCGAGAGTCGAGCCATCAGCTGCGATCGTTGCGAGGCCTGCGCCCCATGCCATACGTGTCATTGTTCGGTCTTTCTTGTTTTCAGTGGGCTTCTGGGCGGAGTGTCGGAAAGAGGATGACTTCTTTAATCGAGTCGACGCCGGCGAGCAGCATCGCAAGTCGGTCGATGCCGATACCCAGGCCACCGGTTGGCGGCATGCCGTACTCGAGGGCACGGATGTAATCCTCGTCGACACTGCCGGCCTCGGCATCGCCAGCTTCTCTGGCAGCTTGTTCGTCTTCGAAGCGGGCACGCTGCTCGACGGGATCGTTGAGTTCGGAGTAGCCATTGCCGAGTTCGCGACCATCGACGAAGATCTCGAATCGTTCGGTCAGGAACGGGTCGTTGCGATCGACCCGGGCCAGTGGTGAAATTTCGGTCGGATGGCCCGTGACGAACGTCGGCCTCACGATCGACGATTCGGAGGTTTTCTCGAACAGCTCCTCGATGATTTTTCCGGCACCCCAGCGATCCTCGACGAAGACGTCGTGAGCGGCAGCCACCTTGCGAACGTCGGCGATGGGCATCGACGGATGCAGCTCGACGCCTGTGCCTTCGGAGGCGTAGTCGATCATGCGTTTGCGGGGCCACCGCTCGGCGAGGTCGATCTGCTCGCCGCGAATCTGAATCACGGTGGTGCCGAGAGCATCACGAGCAGCCGTGGTGACGAGTTCCTCGCTGATGTCCATGACCTCGTTCCAGTCGCCGAACGCCTGATACAGCTCCATCATGGTGAATTCTGGGTTGTGTCGAGTGGAGGTGCCCTCGTTGCGGAAGGTTCGGGCGATCTCGAAGACTCGCTCCATTCCGCCGACAATCAGACGCTTGAGGTACAGCTCGACGGCGACGCGAAGGTACAGCTCCATGTCGAGCGTGTTGTGGTGCGTGGTGAAAGGGCGGGCGTGTGCGCCGCCGACTTCGGGGTGCAAGACCGGGGTTTCGACCTCGATGAAGCCCTTTGAAGAGAGCGTCCGACGAAAGCTCGCCACGGTCTCATGGCGGATTTCGAAGTTGCGCCGGGCGTCCTCATTGACAATCAGGTCGGCGTAACGCTGGCGGAATCGTGTGTCTGTGTCGTTGAGGCCGTGCCACTTGTCGGGCATGGGCCGAATTGCCTTGGACAGCAGCATGACCGAGTCGGGCTTGACGGACAACTCGCCCTTGCGGGTGGTCATGACGGTGCCTGCAACACCGACCCAGTCGCCAAGATCGAGGTTCTTGATTGCTGCAAAGTCGTCGTCGCCGACGACAGCTTTCGAGATGAACAGCTGCACTTCGCTTGAACGGTCACGAATCGTGGCGAAGACGAGCTTGCCTGAGTCGCGTTTGAGCATGATCCGTCCAGCGACCGTGACGACGTCTGCGGTTTCGATGCCCGGTTCGAGGTGGCCCCAGGTGTCACGGACTTCAGCAAGCGTGTGGGTCCGATCGAACCGGTACGGATACGGATTATCCCCGGCCTCACGCATAGCATCGATCACGCCGAGGCGGCGGGCTTTCTCGGCGGCGAGGCCACTGCCTGACAGCTGGCTGTCGGCGTCCGGGTCGGCGGTGGTGTCTGGCTGCTCGTTCACGGTGAACTGACCGTAGCGAACCGAGGCCAGATCTGCGCGCTCCGATGCCATTGGAGATCGACAAGACGTGACACGCAGGGTATTTGTCGGGTTGATCCACAACAGTGGGCAGCGGTTCGTAACATCTCTCTTTGATGTTGGGATCACGCCGTTCGGTCGTATTTATTGCTGCGTTTGTTGCTGCCGCAACGGCGTTGCCTGTTCTCGCGCTGACTGGGTCGACCGACTTGCCGGCTGGCGTATCCGAGCCGGCTGAACGACTGCTCGGCGAGGTCGAGGACGTCGTTACCGTCTTCAATTCGGGCGCGCTGACCAGCGATGTTGCACAACGTGCCATGCAAGCAGTGACCGCTGCTGGGGGGACCGGCGAAATCGGTCGCTCGGCGTCGACGGGCATGCAGCGCGTGCGTCGAGGCGGCGCGATTGTCCAGGAGGCGCCGTCTGGAGCGGCGTTCCCGATGGCGACAACCATGTTGCCCACACGAGCGGTATTTGCGCTGATGGGGCCGAGCGTTGCGGCTGCGCTGTCGTCGACGTCGTTGGTGATGGGGGAACGCACGGCGCGCCTCCGTGGAGCCCAGGCAGGTGACACGGTCGATCTCGTTGCGTCGAACGGCACGGTCCTCGTGTACAAGATCGGTGCGGTGGTTGCTGACGACATCACGGGTGGAACCGAGTTGCTGATGTCCATTGCGGGGGCCGATCGCCTCGGCGTCACCCGGCTGAGTCGAATCGTGCTCTGGGATTTTGACTCTCGGGAAGACATTGATCGAGAGCTGGCTGCCAATGACTTGGTGAGCACCTCGATCCGCATCCGGCGGACCTGGGACGCATTCGACCCGGACCTCACGCTCGGTATGGCTGAGACCAAAGAGGCGCTCGGCGAGTTCTGGTACAAGGTCTCGAGCAGCGGGTCTGGCATGTCGATCTCCCTCGACTGGTATTACGCGAATATCGACCGGTCCGGGCCGATTGGCAAGCTCAACCTGCGCTCGGGTTGCCACCGTGTGGTTCGAGTCGCGCTCGCCAGCGCCATGGCCGAAGTCATTGCTTTGGGGCTCGAGAACACGATCGATTACAGCGACGCCAACTCCGCCGGCGGCTGCTGGACCGCACGCTTTTCCAGGCAGTCGCCGAACAGCAGTATTGGGTTCCTGTCACGACACACGTGGGGGATGGCAGTCGACACCAACACACAGGGCTCGTGCCTCGGGTGCGCACCTCCGGACATGGACTGTCGAACCGTGCGGGTGTTCCGCAAACATGGCTTCGCCTGGGGTGGCAACTTCCTCAATCCGGACGGCATGCACTTTGAGTGGGTTGGAGCGCCGCGGCACCAGGGGCTGTACCCGAGCAGATACTGCCCGAATGTGGAGAGTGCAACAAGTGCTGCGTTGGGCAATGACACGCAACGGTCGACACTTTTCGTCGAAGACGGGCTCCGCTCGGGCGACAGCGACGAGCACTGACGGCTGCAGTGCGGCCCCTGATTGGAAACGTCGCGTAACCTGACGAGTGTGAGCACACGATTTGTCATACTCGGCGGCGGCCCTGCGGGCAACAACGCAGCAACGCATGCAGCTCGGATGGGTGCCGAAGTCACCGTTGTCGAGCGCGACGTCATTGGTGGCGCAGCGCATCTGTGGGACTGCATCCCGTCGAAGACGATGATCGCTACTGGCGGTGCTATCAGCTTTTCAAACCGTCTCGACGGCATGGGTCTGGAAAGTCAGAGCAGTGAGGTCGACGTCAGCGGGCTGACCAACCGCATCGAGTCGATCAAAGACAAGATGCGTGACAACAACACCGAGAGCCAGGGCGTGCGTATTTTGCGGGGTGCCGGTCGGTTTACCGGGCCAAACAGCCTCGAGGTCGTCGGCGTCGATGGCACGCAGACCGTCGAATTCGACGCAGCGCTGATCTCCACTGGATCGAGGCCGCGCGTTCCTGAATGGTGCTTCCCCGACGGCGATCGGATTCTTACAACGCGCGATTGCTACCCGCCCAAGACCTTCCCGGAGAGTGTGACCGTGGTTGGGTCGGGTGTAACGGGTGTGGAGTTCGTGCACATGTTCTCGTCATTCGGGGCAAAGGTCACGCTGGTCGTGAGCCGCCAGCAGGTGCTGCCAGGCAAAGACCCCGAAGTGGCCGCTGTGCTTGAGCACGAGTTCATGAATCGTGGGGTCAAGCTGGTCATGGGCGCCCGGGCTGAGGCAATCGAGCGGTCCGAGGCCGGTGACAGTGTGATTGTGCGCTGCGATGACGGCCGTGTCATCGAGTCCTCTCACGCTGTCCTTGCGATCGGGTCGGTTCCGAACACGGCTGATATCGGGCTGGAGACAACGGGCGTCGAAGTCAACAAGTGGGGATACGTCGACATCAACCACCACTGCGTCACAAATGTTGACCACATTTACGCCGCTGGTGACATTTCGGGCAAGTTGCCGCTGTCGTCCGTGGCGTCGATTCAAGGTCGCAAGGTCGCTGAACACGTGATGGGTCTCCACACCCGCAATCACCGTCACCTCGACTATGACAAGGCCGCGTCGGCCATCTTTACCGAGCCCGAGATCGCTGATGTCGGCCTCGCCGAAGCAGAAGCGTTCGCTTCAGGCCGCAAGATCCGCGTGACCAAGGTGCCGTTCTCCTCAACCGCTAAGGCGATGATCAACAGCGACACCCGCGGGTTCGTCAAAATCATTTCCGATCCGAACACCGGCGAGATTTTGGGTGGGTCGATCGTTGGTCGCCACGCTGCAGAACTCATCTCGGTGATCGCCGTTGCGGTCACAGCAGGATTGACAGTGACGGACCTCGCCGAGAGTATCCTCGTGCACCCAGCGCTGAGCGAAGCCCTCGCAGAGGCCGCAGAGTAGAAGCGAGACAATCGAGCGGCCGAGCGAGTTGCCCGATTGAGCGGCTCGGTATCGCCTGATGACTCCTGCGTTTTGGACCGTCACTTCAGAATCTGAGTCAGCGCGCCAACCCAGCGCGCTGCTCTTGGGTGTTGCTATCCGATAATGGCGAGCACGTCGCCGCCGCCGACGGTGTCACCAGCAGCGACTTTCAGCTCTTTGACCGTGCCGGCCTTGTCGGCATTGATTTGGTTCTCCATCTTCATTGCTTCCAGCACGACGATTCCGGCGCCGACCTCGACCGCGTCGCCGACTGCAACGAGCAACTTGACGATGGTGCCCTGCATCGGAGCTTCAACGTTGCCCGAGGCAGCTCCGCCACCGGCTCCGCCGGAAGCGCCACGCTTCGCCTTCTTTTTGGCAGGGGCAGCAGCACCGGCCGGAGCCTCAGGGACCCACATGTTGACGCTGAAGCGTTTGCCATTGACTTCGACGGTTGTCGATCGCTGCACGAGCGGCTCGGCATCGTCGCCTTGTTCGGGGGCGGGCGCTGCGAGCCCGGTGACGCCCGTGAGGTCGAGGGTCTCTTCGACCCACTTCGTTGAGAAGTTCATCGAAGCGAAGTCGGGGTGTCGGAGAATCGCAAGATCGGCCGGAATGGTGGTGGCGACGCCTTCGACGATGAGTTCTTCGAGGGCACGGATGGTGCGGGCGATCGCAACCTCACGGGTGCGGCCCCACACGACGAGCTTGCCGACCAGGTTGTCGTAGAACTGGCTGATTTCGTCGCCAGAGAGGTACCCGGAGTCGAAGCGGACACCGAAGCCGTCCGGCGGGACGAGCTTGGTGATCCGGCCCGGCGAGGGAAGGAATTTGCCCTCGGCAGGGTCTTCGGCGTTGATCCGGACCTCGATTGAATGGCCACGACGCGATGCGGTGACCTCATCTTGGGTCATCGGCAGTTCTTCGCCAGCCGCCACACGAATTTGCCATTCGACAAGATCGATGTCGGTGATCATTTCGCTGACGCAGTGCTCGACTTGCAGCCGGGTGTTCATCTCGAGGAAGAAGAACTCGCCGTCCTGGTAGATGAACTCGACGGTGCCAGCGCCGTAGTAGCCGACAGCCTTAGCGGCTTTGACGGCGGCCTCACCCATGGCTTCTTCGATGCCGTCGGCGAGCTGATAGGCCGGAGCCTCTTCGATCAACTTCTGGTGCCGGCGCTGTGCTGAACAGTCACGGCTAGAAATCCAGACACAATTGCCCTGCTTGTCGCCAACCAGCTGGATCTCGACGTGACGGGGCCACGTGAGGTAGCGCTCGACGTAGACCTCGTCGCGACCGAAGAACGCGAGCGCCTCACGCTGCGCGCTGGCAAAGGCGTCATCAACTGCGTCGGCGTTCTTGACGACCTTCATGCCGCGTCCGCCACCACCGAAGGCTGCTTTGATGACGGCTGGCCAACCGTGCTCATTGCCGAAGTCCCGAATGTCGTCGGGGCCCAGGGCGAATTCGGTCGTGCCGGGAACGATTGGAGCCCCGCCGCGAACTGCCGCGAGACGGCTCGACACCTTGTCGCTCATTTCGTCCATCGCTGCTGGCGGTGGGCCGATGAACTCGACGCCCATCGCGGCGATCGCTCGCGCGAAGTCGGGGTTCTCGGAGAAGAAGCCATAGCCGGGGTGGACAGCGTCAGCGCCGCTCTCGCGGATGGCGTTCAACACCGCCTCGGTGTTGATGTAACTCTCCGCTGCGGTCTGGCCGCCGAGGGCATATGCCTCGTCGGCGAGCCGCACATGCAGGCTGTCTCTATCGAGCTCGGAGTACACCGCGACGGTGGCGATGCCCATCTCTCGGGCGGCACGGATAACACGGACGGCGATTTCGCCTCGATTGGCGATCAGAATCTTCTTCAGCACGCGTGCCAATGTAGAGGGCATGGCCCCAACTCCAAGCATTTGGGAACTTCGAGAGGTCACCGAAACCGGGAGCACCAACACGGATCTCCTGCAAGCGGCCGAAGCTGGCGAGATTGCGCATCGCACCGTTCTGCGCACCGACCATCAGACAGCAGGGCGCGGCCGTCTCGACCGGCGATGGGATGCGCCGGCCGGAACGAACCTTCTGGCCTCGATGTATCTCGATATGGCGCCATCGAAAGCCGTCGACGCCATGCACCGCGTTGGCCTCGCCGTTGTCGAGGCGGTGGCCGAATTGGAGCCCACCGATTCGACGGTCGGCCTCAAATGGCCCAACGACGTGCTCCTCCACGGAACGAAACTTGCCGGAGTTCTCGCGCAGCGATCGACGACTGCGTCAGGGATCGTCGTCGGGTTCGGCGTGAACGTCGGGTGGGCGCCGCCTGGAGCGGCCCGGGTGCACGATGTCGACACCTCTGTCACCCCGGCAGGGCTGCTGCAGCGGGTCTTGGTGGCGTTTGATGCGCTCCCTGACGATATTTCGTCGGCGTACCGGGCGGGGCTGCAAACGCTCGGCCGACGGGTCCGCGTGGAACTGCCGGGCTCGGTGAATGTCTTCGGTGAGGCGGTCGACGTGGATGCCAACGGTCGGCTGGTTGTCAGGCTCGATGACGGCCTGATGCGTGTGTTCGACGTTGGTGATGTCGTTCATCTCCGCTCCGCCTCCTGACCCGTCACCTGACCAGTCACCTGACCAGTCACCTGACCAGTTACTTGACCGGTGAGAGGTGTGGGTGCCGCTCGCGCCGAGTACAGCGGCGTTAGCGTGGGTTCGATGCAGCAGCATCTACAGGGTGGTCTCGTAGACGAGCCGCACCGCCGTCCTCGCCGACGGAGCTCGGCACCGCTTGCTTTGGTCCTCGCAATCATCGTCGGTGTGGCCGGCGCGGCCGGAGTAATCCGGGCCGCCGACCAGCGGACAGCCAATGTCGAACGGATCGGAGGGCTCGAAGACATCCTGGTGGCAGTCGACGGGCCGGCCGTCAACTACCTATTGATCGGCTCGGACTCTCGCGATGGCTCTGACCCTGGCGCATCTGACTTTGGCGGAATCGGTGACACCAGCGCAGTCCAGGGCCGGCGCAGTGACACCATCATGATCTTGCGTCAGGAAAAGGACGGCAACGGTGCCGCGCTGATGAGCATCCCGCGCGACTTGCTTGTGACCATCGCCGGATCAGGCAAGCAAGATCGCATCAACTCGGCCTACAACCAAGGCCCCGAAGTCCTCGCCGCGACGATTAATCAAGAGCTGGGTATCCCGATCAACCATGTGGTCGACATCGATTTCTTCGGGTTCAAAGACCTTGTTGACACGGTGGGCGGCGCCACGATCTGCTTCGATTTCGTCACGCGCGATAAGAACTCTGGCCTTGCGCAAGATCCGGGCTGCAACCGGCTCGACGGCGTCCAGGCGCTGGCCTACGCACGCTCGCGTTACTACGAGGAGTTCCGAGACGGCGAGTGGCGCAAGGACCCGACCGCCGACCTGGGTCGCATCAAACGGCAGCAGGCGTTCGTCTCAACAATCGTCGATGCAACTCTCACCAAGCTTCAGGCCGATCCTTTTCTGGCATCCGAACTCATCGACTCGGTGAGCACCGCCGTTCGGATCGACAACGGACTCGACCCGATCGCGGCAGCAGGCACGCTGCGCAAGGCGTTCTCGACGGGGCTCGTCACCTACCAACTCGACGTGCGGGGAGAAATGTTCAACGACAAAGCGATTCTGCGTCTCAACGATGCGTCGAAGCCGATCCTTGACTATTTCCGTGGTCTCGGTCCGCTTCCGGTTGTACCTGTCGCGGAGTAGCTTTGCGGCCGTGAAGCTGATGGTGACGGGAGCCGCAGGCCAACTCGGAACCGATCTCGTTCGGTACGCGACCGATGCCGGTGACGACGTGGTTGTTGCTGACCGACGCAGACTCGATATCACCGACTCGGTGGCCGTCCGTTCGTTCATCGAAACACATCGCCCCGACGCGATTATCAACGCTGCGGCTTACACCGCCGTCGATGCGTGTGAGACGAATCGTGCGCTTGCTCGCTCGGTGAACACCGAGGCCGTTGGTGCACTGCGCGACGCAGCGGATGCCGTTGATGCGCATCTCGTGCACGTGAGCACCGACTACGTCTTTGATGGGACGCTCGATCGACCGTACGTCGAGGACGACACGCCGAACCCTCAGTCGGTCTACGGCGTCACGAAACTTGCAGGTGAGGTCCTCGCAGGTGACGGTGCATCGGTGGCCCGCACCTCGTGGGTGTGCGGTGAGCACGGCAACAATATGGTCAAGCTGATCCTTCGATTGGCCGAGGGTGACGCACCGTTGGCGTTCGTTGATGACCAACGTGGCTGCCCGACATTTACTGCTGATCTTGCGCCAGCGCTGCATCGCCTGGCATCCGATCGCCACGCAGGCATGTTCCATCTCACCAATGCTGGAGCGGTGTCGTGGTACGAGTTTGTTGGTGACATTCTCGAAGCCGCAGGCCACAGCCGATCTCGGGTGACGCCCATTGGAACCGCCGACCTCGATCCACCTCGCCCGGCACCGCGCCCAGCGAACAGCGTGCTCGACAATGCTGCGTGGCGAGCAGCGGGTCACCAACCATTGCGTGACTACCGCGAGCCGCTCGCCGAACTCGTTGCCCGCCTGACCTGACTCACTGATTTACCTGACTGACTAGCTGACTGATGGGTTTCACTCGGACGGAACTGGAGTCGTACATCGGCGCGACCGTTCCTGACTTGGTTGGACCAAACACGCGACTTTTGTTCGTCGGCATCAACCCAGGGCTCTGGACTGCGGCAACACAGACTCATTTTGCCCATCCGGGAAACCGGTATTACCCAGCGCTGTTCGAGGCAGGGATCATCGAGCACCAGATCGATCGTGGTGTTGGGATGAGTGACGATGACCGGCGGCATTTCCTGGTCCGGGGTCTTGGCATCTCGAACATTGCGCACCGGGCAACAGCCAAGGCCTCTGAGCTCACCGCCATTGAACTGCGTGAGGGCGGGGAGCAACTGCGTGCGCTTGTGCGCAACGTGGAGCCAGCGGTGGTTGCAGTCGCCGGAATCACCGCCTATCGGGTCGCCTTTCGGCAGCCAAAGGCAGTGATGGGGGAGCAGCCCGACGGTTTTGAAGGTTCACGTCTTTGGGTCGTTCCGAACCCGAGTGGCCTGAACGCGCACGAGACGACCAGCTCCCTCGCAGCGGCCTACCGCGCAGCAGCAGTGGCCGCGGGAATCATCCCTACCGAACGCTGAGGGTTACCGCGAATCAATGAGTTCAGGCGTGCGGGTCTCGTTCGGCTTCGGCCCGGTTGGCGAGGTACCAGTCGATCGTGGTGCGCAGGCCCTCGTCGAAGTCCATCGTGGGTTTCCAGCCGAGGACGCGGTTGGCTCGGGATCCGTCGACGCCGCGGCGCGGCTGGCCGTCGGGTTTGCTGGGGTCCCAACGCAGTTGTCCAGTGAAGCCAACGAGCTGGGCGATTGTTTCCACGGTCTCTTTGATCGTGACCTCGCGGTCGGCACCCAGGTTGATTGGTTCGACGATGCCAGGTTGGTCGTCGGCCTCGGCGGCACGAACGATTGCCTGAGCGGCGTCGTCGACGTACAGGTATTCGCGTGATGCCGAACCTGTGCCCCAGACATCGACGTGGTCAGCTCCGCTTTCGCTGGCCTCCACGCACTTTTTGATCAGCGCCGGGATCACGTGTGACACCGATGGGTGGAACTTGTCGCCGGGGCCGTACAGGTTGGTCGGGATCAGGTAAGCGAGGCGTTGGCCGTACTGCTGAGCGTTGACCTGGGCGTGGATGAGGTGGGCCTTTTTGGCGATGCCGTAGGGAGCGTTGCTCTCTTCCGGGTAGCCGTTCCACAGTTGGTCTTCAGCGAACGGAACCGGCGTGATCTTCGGGTACGAACACACGGTGCCGACGAGCACCGTTTTCGTCACCGATGATGCGTGGCGCGCCGCTTCGATGATGTACGTGCCCATCAACAGGTTGGCGAGATAAAGCGGGGCAGGTTGCGCGAGGTTGTAGCCAATGCCACCGACCTGCGCTGCGAGGTGGACAATTTCGGTCGGCTGAAATTGAGCGAGCATCTGATCGGCAGCGCCGGGCACGGTCAGGTCGAACTCGGAGCTGCGGGGCGCGGTCACCACAGCCCCAGCTGCCTCGAGGAGAGCAACGACCCGGCGGCCGAGAAAACCTGCACCGCCGGTGACGAGCACGTGCCGATTGGCAAGGGATGACATCGGCCTGACGTTACTGGCCGACGGGTGCTGGTTGCAGAACCTGACATGAGATACTGGCAACGTGAATGACGCACCGATTCGAGTGGCTTACGCGCTCGAGCAGTGCTGGGACCAGGTGCCAGGTGAAGCCGCTACCGCAGCGCTGCGAATCGCGGCTGCCCTCGGTGAGCGGCCTGACGATGTCACCGTCTTGCAAGTGGTTGCCAAGCATGCCGACATCCCGCCAGCCGTCTACCGTCCCGTTGGATCGGTCGCGATGCTGCCGCTGGGGCGGCGTTGGCTCTACGCGGCGTGGACCCGGCTCAACTGGCCCAAGGTCGAGTCGGTTACCGGCAGTGTCGATGTTGCTCATGCAACCGGTTTCGTCCCCTGCGCAACGTCGGTGCCACTCGTCGTGACGATCGATGACATTCAATTCCTCGAGGCGCCAGGCAGCTTGGCGAAGCACGTCGAACGGGTGATGCGGCGCAGCTTCGACGTGATCGGCGAACGCGCCGACCGAGTGCTCTGTTCGAGCAGGGCGACGTTTGACGACTGTGTTCGAGGTGGGCTCGACGAGGCCAAGTTGCGACTGGTTCCAGTCGGCGCTGACGCCGACTGGGAGGTCGCCGCGGAGCAGACGCTCGCCGTCTATCGTGAACTCGTTCCCGCCCGTGGCGCGACGGCAAACTCATGATGCAGCAACACGAACAACTTGACGGGGCTGTATCAGTGGCAGTCAACCTGCTGTGGTGCGTGCCCGGTGACGTTGGTGGATCCGAGGAGTATCTCGTCCGTCAGTTGCTCGGCCTCGCCGAGCAGGCCAGCGACTTCGTTCCAACTCTGTATGTCGTCAAGTCGTTCATCGAAACGCACCCGGGACTCGCCAACATGTACCCAATCGTGGTTGCCAACGCGACAGGCATCGACCGCCGCCGCCGAGTTGTTGCCGAGCACACCTGGCTCCGCCGGCAGACGCGACACGCCGATCTGGTGCACCACGGTGGTGGCACGACCCCGGCCGTCGGCACCAGACCAATCGTCTTGACGATCCACGATCTGCAGTACCTCACCCACCCTGAGTACCACAGCAAGCTGAAACTGCAGTACCTCCGGCGAACAATGCCCCGATCGGTTCACCGTGCGAGCGTGATTGCCACCCCGACCGATTGGGTTCGACGAACGGTGCTCGAAGAATTTGATGTTGCTCCCGACCGTGTGGTCGTCGTGCCGCATGGTGTCGAAGCCGATATCGGAGCCGATGCTCCGTCGGAGTCCGAGCTACGCCGCATTTACCGGCTCGGTAGCGGCCGCGTCATCGTGTTCCCGGCAATCACCCATCCGCACAAGGGACACTCGTTTTTGCTCGATGTGATGGCGCAGTACTGGAACGATCCTGATCTGCGCTTGGTCCTGCTTGGCGGCAAGGGACACGCAGATCAACGTGTCACGGCCAAGATTGCCGAGTGCGGCCTGGAGCGCCGCGTGATCAGGCCGGGGCGCGTGCCGTCATCTCACCGCGACGGCTTACTGCAGCTCGCCCATGCCATGGTCTTCCCGAGTGAGTATGAAGGATTTGGTGCACCCGTGGTCGAAGCGATGTCGCTTGACACGCCGGTTATCGCCGCTGACCAGCCAGCGGTTGCTGAAGTGATCGGCAATGCCGGCCTGGTGCTCCCTCGCGACCCGCAAGCCTGGGCTGATGCGCTCGACATCGTGGCCGACCAGCGAGTTGAGTTGATCGCGGCTGGTCGTCAGCGCGTCACCGAGTTCACTGCGGCGAAGTCCGGCGCGGCGCTGGCCGAGGCGTATCGGCTCGCACTGTCATGAGTCGTGCAACCAGTCGTGCAACCAGTCGCGCAACCAGTCGTGAAACCAGTCGTGAAACCAGTCGTGAAACCAGTCGTAGGGATCGAGCGAAGCCGATCGTCGTGCTCTGTCCGCACTTTGCGCCGGACAACGCCCCGACCGGCACAGTGATGACCCGCATCGTCAGCGAGCTTGCCGACCTCGGCCACCAGGTCCATGTGGTCACCGCGTTGCCCTGGTACCGGAACCACGCGATCGAAGAAGGCTGGACCGGCAAGTGGGTCCGAACGGAATCAACTCCGTGGGGGTCGATCACTCGGCTGAACCCGTTCCCCGGCGACGACAAGTCGAACCTCATGCGGCGTGCCGCAGGCTTCGCTGCGTACTCGCTGCTCGCCGGTGTGATTGGGCTCCGGGCAGGCGGATGGTTCCGACGGGCCGACGCAGTGATTGCCATGTCGCCGCCGCTCACACTCGGGCTGACGGGCAAAGTGGTTGCGGTCCTCCGGCGTTCGCAGCTGGTGTTCAACATTCAGGATGTCTTTCCTGACGCGGCGATCGACACGGGCGCCATCACCAACCGGTGGGTGATCAGCGCGGCTCAATTGCTGGAACGAGTCAGCTACCGGTCAGCGGCGGCCGTCACGGTGCTGTCCGACGATCTCGGCGACAACGTGATCGCGAAGCTGCCAGCTTCGCGGGCCACGACGGTCCACGTGATTCCGAACTTTGTCGACACCGACGTCATTCGCCCTGGCGATCGGTTGACGCCGTATCGCGCAGAACTCGGTATTGGCGATGAGCCCGTCGTGCTGTACGCCGGCAATGTCGGCTTCTCGCAGTCGCTCGACCTGCTGATTGCGGCCGCGCGACAGTTGCCGGCCGTGACCTTCCTCATCAACGGTGATGGTGCAGCGCGCGCCAGCCTCGAGGCCGAGGCCGAGGCCGAGTCGCTGTCGAACGTCCGGTTCGCACGATACATCGAGCCCGATCGACTTTCTGAACTGCTGGCCACCGGAGACATCCATGTCGTGCCGCTCAAGGCTGGGTTGGGCAGGGTGTCGGTTCCGTCGAAGACCTATTCGATCATGGCGGCCGGGCGGCCGGTTGTTGCCGCCATCGACCCCGGCACCGCTGTTCCCAAGATTCTCGAGTCGTCCGGCGGCGGCGTCGCAGTGCTGCCCGACGACGCAACGGCATTCGTCGAGGCGCTCACCGCAATGTTGGAACGCTCTGACTGGGGGCTTTCGATGGGCACGGCAGGCAGAGCCTGGGTCGAACGCGAGGCTTCGCCGGGGGCGGTTGGCGTGGCCTATCACCAACTGATCGAACTGCTGGCCGGACGCGCACCCTGATCGGGCCGAACGACCGCTAACCTCAGATCCTCGTGGCATCCTCCTCGTCCTCCACCAATAAAGCTGCTCGGCTTGCCCAGAAAGGCAAGGGGCAGAAAATTCGCTTTCAGGGTGGAACAATGTTCCCCATGATCGTGGCACTCGTTGTCGTCTTGGGCCTTGCCCTGGTCGTCTACGCACGCCAGAGCCGGCCCGCTGCTGATGCCTCCGATCCGTCGGTGGGCGATCACTGGCACGTCGGCTACGGATTTAATATTTGTGGCGAATGGTTCCAGTTGCAGGGCAACGCAGAAGAGCAGGATGCCAACGGCAGCTTCATCAACACCGACTTCGCCCGCACGGGCGTACACAGTCACGACGACGGTGTCATTCACTGGCACGCCAACTCGCGTGCTGCTGTGGGCCGCCGTGCTGTCTTCCAGGTGTTCCTGGATGTCTACGACGTCGAACTCGAGAACAAGAAGCTCGTCTTCCCTGAAGAGCAGCGTGGCCAGCTCGAAGCGGTCTTTGGCGACAAGTACGCAGATGGCGTCTTCGAGTCGGGCGAGACCACCTGCACGGTCGATGGCAAAGAAGTTGCCGGCAGTCTCCAAATGGTCGTGTGGGACAACTTCAGCGACCTCGGCGACGGCACCACCTTCGTTGCGGCGTACGGCAGCGTTCGTGTCGACCGCGACGCCAAGGTCTTCTCAGTGGCCTTCGTCCCCGACAACACCGACGTCGAAATGCCGCCGTGGGCAAAAGACCTCCCGACGCTCGGCGCAGCCGACAGCGGCCAGCAGCTCCCTGATGGTCAGCTCTTCGGTGATACCACGGTTCCGGGCGAAGAAGTGCCGACGATCACTGCCGGCGACAACCAGACCGACGCCCCCGTTACCTCAGACGGCTGATGCGCGCCGTCGTTCTCGTCGGCGGGTTTGGAACGCGGCTGCGACCGCTGACGAATCATTCTCCAAAACCAATGCTGCCGGTCGGGCATCGCCCGATGATCGCGCTGTTGGTTGACCGCCTGGCGCGGGGCGGAGTCACCGACGTGGTATTGGCGCTGGGTTTCAAGCCCGAGCCCTTCATGGAAGCATTCCCTGACGGGAAGTGCGGCGATGTCAAACTCACATATGCCGTCGAGCCCGAACCGCTCGATACCGGTGGAGCTATTCGCTTTGCCGCAGAGTCCGCTGGCATCGACGACACGTTTGTTGTCGCCAATGGCGACGTGCTCACCGATTTGTCGGTTGCCGACCTGGTCGCTGCACACCGCAGTCGTAACGCCGAAGCAACGCTACATGTGATCGGCGTGGACGACCCGTCTGCGTTCGGGGTGGTGGCACTGGACGGTCCAGCTCCCGGGGGCATTGGCCGAATCGTCAACTTCGTCGAGAAGCCCGATCCCGGAACCGAGCCGAGCAGCTTGGTCAATGCCGGTACCTACGTCTTCGAGCCGTCCGTGCTCGACCTGATCGGGGCTGGCGAGCGAGTGTCAATCGAACGGTCGGTCTTGCCGAAGCTCGTTGAACGCGGGGGCCTCTACGGTTTTACGACCGAGGACTACTGGATCGATGCGGGTCGACCCGAGCTGTACCGAGCTGCCAACCTCGACCTGCTCACCGATCGGCGTGTCTTCGACCGCTGCGAGGGCATTGCCCCGACTGCAGTCGTGTCGAGTTCGGCAATCATCACGAACAGCATCGTCGGTGAAGGTGTCAAAGTCGGCAATGGCGCCGAGATCATCGACAGCGTGTTGCTTGCAGGAGCGCGTGTTGGTGCTGGTGCTCGCATCACAGCATCGCTCGTGATGGGCGCTGTTGGGGCCGCAGCTGAGGTCAGGGGTTCAATGGTCGGCGCCGACGGCGTCGTGCCTGCGGGGAGTCGTCTGATCGACGGCGCCCTGCCTGATCCTGCTTCAGCCTGACACCTCCGGCGTATCGTCAGTCCATGAACATCGTCGTCATCGGGGGAGCGGGTTTCATTGGTTCACACCTCGTCGACCGGCTGCTTGCCGAGGGGCACAGTGTTGATGTCGTTGACGACCTGTCGTCGGGCGGGCTCGCGAATCTGGCCGAGGCCCGAGCTGCTGGCGGCAAGCTCAAGATTCACCACCTCGATTCGACCGCCGCCGAGGGCACATCACTCATCGGGATTCGACGTCCCGACGTCATGTATCACCTGGCCGTGTTTCCACGTCCGCAACGGTCGCTCAATGAAACTGCCAACGGGTTCGCTTCTGCGCTGACGGTTCTCGACGCGGCGCGCCAGTTCGGTGTCGGCAAAGTAGTTGTCGCGCTCCCCGCCACTGCCATGTATGGGCTGCCTTCCGTCAGGTCGCTCCCCGTTAAAGAGACCGACCCGGTTCCGCGGGGCGTGCGAGGGGTTGTTGCCCGGGCGGTGTTTGATCTGTTGTCGACGTACCGCGAGCAGGAGATGGTCGAGTTCAGTGCACTTGCGCTCTCCTCGGTATATGGCGCTCGTCAGCATCACGAAGGTGGCGTGGTCGCGGCTTTTCAACGAGCGATCAACGAAGGCAGCGCCGCAAGCGTGACGGGCGATGGTCGCCAGACACGTGACTTCATTTACATCGACGATGTGGTCGACGCGCTGGTTCGTGCTGGCGAGCGGAGCACCGGCTTGTTAATCAACGTTGGCACCGGCGTGCAGACGTCGATTCGAGACCTTTGGACGAAGATGAGCGGCGATGCATTGGGCACGCCGCACCTGGTGCCAGCGAGGCGCGATGAACTGCTGTGTTTCGCTGCGTCACCGGTGCGTGCTCGAATCCACTTGGGATGGTCGCCGTGGACCGACCTTGACACAGGTCTGGTTCAGCTCCGCTCAAGATGCTGATCGCCGGAACGGTTCGTTGCGAGCTGCCTGCAGCGTGGTGACAGCGAGCTCCCGGGCAATCTCCGGTGACGACATGACCGATGGCGTGACAACGCACTCCATCCCTTGCGCCTCGATGGCATTTGCCAGGTGAGCATCGACAGGATCGATCACGAGCACCGTCGCAATGGAGGCGTAGAGACGCGCCACGCCGACCACCGAGGCCTCGTGACCAAGTTCAGTCAGCATTCGCGCCGCCGGCCCCTTGAGTGCTTCGCCGCCGACGATCGGTGAAACCGCCACGACGGAATCGCGTCGGGCGCCAAGGAGGTCGTCGACGCCATCAAGCGAGCGGATCGGCGCGATCGACACCAGCGGATTTGACGGTGCGATCACGACAATGTCGGCGTCGACCAGTGCAGACCGAGCCGCTTGCGTCAGTGCTGCTGGGCCATCGAAGCGGACAGCAGTGGTGACGACATCGTGGCGGAGCCTGACGAAGTAGTCCTGGAACGACACATCGCCGTGGTCGGCGGTCGTGACGATTGTGGTACGCCGGTCGTCAGACATTGGCAGGAGGCGAATTGTTAGGCCCCACGCAGCCCGGATCTCTTCGGTCACTTCGGTCAGGGTTGCCCCTTCAGCGAGCCGAGCTGTGCGGTAGAAGTGTGTGGCCAAGTCTTGGTCACCGAGGTTGAACCATCGTGTCGCTGCGGTCGACCCGGCGGGCCTCACTCCTTCGTACCGTTCGAGCGCACCCATGGCGGTCCACGTTTCGTCAACGAGCCCCCAGCCGCGTACGGGGTCGGTTGCTCCGGCGAGGGTGTACGTAATCGTGTCAAGATCGGGCGAGATTGAGAGGCCGTGCAGCACGGTGTCGTCACCGGTGTTGACAATCGCGGTGATCTGGGTCGGGTCGATCGCGTCGCGGAGCCCACTCAGGAATCTTGCGGCGCCGACTCCACCGGAAACGACGGCGACAGTCGGGTCTGTGGGCGGGATCGGTTGCACGGTCGGTTGCACGGTCGGTTGCACGGTTGGTTGCGCGGTGGTCATGATGCGGCTCCGTTGACGATGTCGATGTACAGCTGGGTGAGTTGGTCGGCGGTGCTCGCCCAAGAGAATCGTTCCAGGTTGCGATGTCCTTGATCAATCAGCTTCGTTCTGACCGTTTCGCTGGTGATCGCCAGATGCAAATTGGCAGCGAGCGCATCGACATCGGTCGGTGCCGAGTAGAGCGCCG
>ERZ887942.868-NODE-868-length-22846-cov-7.228160_pt1 | contig 22846 bp, 14 predicted proteins | sample MGYA00521099_ERZ887942 | MGnify/ENA primary metagenome ERZ887942 (study PRJEB32303, sample SAMEA104408605) | aquatic metagenome | biome: Brackish water; feature: Pelagic; material: water | place: Baltic Sea | collected 2014-06-07T06:48:00 | depth 16,251 m ...
GGATCAGTCGGTGGTTGAGAAGATATATTTGATTTGATGGCTACAGAATGCTCGGGAACAACTTCTGGCGGGGCTTTATTAGCTAATGATTTGCCAGGCAGTTCTGTGGGAAAAGAACTTATGGCTGAATCACTCTTTGGGTTTACTGGCGAAACAGAAGGTCGGTAATCGGGTTGCCGTGAGTTCTTTTGTGTGACTTTCGGTTTCGGGTGTGTGACCGGTGATTGCTTGGAAGTGAAGGTCGTTGACTTATCGGCTCCAGAATCAAAAAAAATCGGAAATGTGACAAGAACGAAGAGGATAGCAATGATCAAAATCGGTCCAACCGGGAACTTTGGGCTATTCTCCGCTGTGACCGACGATTTTTGAGAAGAAGTTTTGGGTGTGCCCTCATTTGCGGTTGTGCGCTTTTGCTGTAGTTGCGAGCGTCGCTTCAACTCATTCGATTTCCCTGTCTTCTTGGCCGGTCCCTTCGCTGTCTTCGTAACCCTTTTTGGAGACGGAGGAGGGCAACGGGCCAGTGAGATCTCATCTTCGAGATCCCCGAGCGCGTGCGATTTTTCGCGCGATTTTTCCTTTCCATGATTCATCGGCACCGCTGCTAACTACTGATAGGAATTTGCTTATTCAAGGATTTTTATCGGCGCACCGGTCCTGCGGGGATTAAGGGGGTGCCGAGCGTCATTCCCGCGCAGCTTGCACCGTTGCGATTTCAGTAGTAAACCGGTGAATCGCCCGCACTCCGTTCACAGCGAAAATTCAGCGAGATTTGAATTTGTATCTCATTTGTATCTCATTATCAAACCGAACTGATATAAATGCACACGCACCGTTACGCACAGCCCCTTTAAATTCCGTAACCAATTTACAACCAATGGATTGCACCGGTCTTCAAAACCGTTGTCGGTAAGTGAACCTTGCCGAGGTTGGTTCGATTCCTTCCCTCTCCGCTTTCAGTGGATCTGAGTCGACCTATTTCGAAAACGGCTCAGCCGTTTCCGCGAGTGCCGCACCACCACGTTTGGATTCGCCTAGATCACGTTTTTTGATTCGAACTGATCGGCTTGGAACTCCCAAAACTCCAATAGATTCCAACCTTTCGGTGGAGTTTCCATTTTCCAGATCAAACTGTAATGAGCACATCTTACCGGTGAAAAACGGAGGCAGCGCGTTCGGACACCGGGAAATTGACCTAGGGGCCGAATGACAATTGGGTATCGCAGCAGAATCCCACCACATGGACGACTCTATCGATTGGTCACTATATAATTAACGCAAAACACATAATTTAAAGACATTCTAGAAACACCAATTAACACACATCTTAAACCATTGACATAAATTACATTTAAAGATAATCCTAAAATCTCCTACGCAGCCTATAAATAGCTATCACTCCTTGGATGATCCAATGGATGGAAAACTGTATGGAAAAACGAACCACAAAAAAGGCTCCTCGCTAAATCGTGTGGTGTTTAAAACGTTTCAGGAAGTCGGTTAGGGAAGTCTGTTGCGACTTTAATTTCACCAGCGATCCAGTAGGCAATCGCCTGAAAGGACTCGAAATTCCGATAACCTCTGGCGCGTTTGCGAGCGAGCTGAAGCTTACCGTTGATTGCCTCTATTGCGGCACTGGTGGTCCAATTATCATAGTAGGCAAGAATCCCGTCCCAATGATCTTTGAGCGTTTTAGCCACTTTTTTTGAACGGTTCCAGGCGGCTCCGTCTTGCCCATGAATACCAGCTCTTGAAATGAGCTTCGGCGAGATCAATCGTGGCATATCCCCAGAGATCGCGGAGGAACTCGCGCAGGTTCATCGCCCGCCCCAGTTTTCCGTGCTCTTTGATGAGGTTGTTTCGCAGCTCTTTCATCGCATCTGAAAGCCGCCCTTCATTACCCCGCAAGGCCCACATGGCACCACGGCCGAGTCCGCCAACCTCGGCAGAAAGTTCTTTGCGGACTTTGTCGAAAGCCTCCCCCACCAGCATCATGACATGAAACCGATCAAAGACTTTCACTGCATTGGGGAAATGCTTGGCGGCACCCTTCTTAAAGGCGGGGCGAATCGTCCCGATGAGCCGCGTGGTCCGAGGAAATAATGTCTAACCCAAACGCTTCGCCGCGAAGCTACACGGTGAATTCAGTGTCTTATCGGACAACGCGGCTCGTCAGGGACGACTCGCCCCACCTATAAAATCGCTACCCAAATTTTGGCTCGTTTGAACTTTTTTTACTTCTATCACTTGCTCAGCAACCAGTCTCTCACGGCTTCGACGTTTTCGAATTCGGGAATCCAGGCAAGCTCTTGAGGTGGATCGGTCGTGAATTCGCAGCGCAAGCGCACGGGGTGAGCTCCGGAGTCGATTGCAGCGTGTTGATTGTAGATTCGATCATCGACAAGGATGGTTTCCTTCGGCTTGAGCTGATATTTCTCATAGCAATCTCTCAGCCGATCAATCTTGGCGGTATCATGCATGAACTCGCCATGCTTCACGCATTCGATCGTCAAAAAGTCGGTGACCGGTGCGAGTATGTCATTGAGGTAGGCCATCTTAGCTTCGACATCGAAAGTCGCTGACATGGTGAACTGACGGTAACCCAACTCATCGAGCTCTTTGAGAACTTCGATCACATTGGGATAAAGCGGCCGATTTGTGAAATAGCTTTGGTCCGCACAAAAATCTCGATCCATTTCGGCCCCCAGTTCCGGGTGAGTTTTTAACTCTATCGCACCATACTCCGGAATGACCGGCAAGACGTCGGGGAGCTGCCCCCATTTTAGGTTTTGGTATCGATCCCGATAATTGGGATGCCCCGTTAAAAAATGGAAATACGCATAGTTGAGATCCGCTAATACCCCATCCACATCCCAGAATATATTTTTGATCTTGGTTCTGTCCATTGCAATTGAGTCTACTCGTTAAAGCAAGGAGGGCCGACATTCATCGATCACTTTTCTTCAGGAGCTGAGACTAGCTCACCCTCCACGGAAATATCATCGACGTTGAGATGTCCCCAGCCACCTTCCAAGCGGTCGACAATTTCGAAGCGAACCGTTTGCCCTTTCCATTTCGAGACATCCCACTCGATCCGCCGCATTTTGTGATCTCGCGCTCCACCTTCCTTGATCAAGACACCTCCCGATTCCGCCTCAACCAACGCGACGTAGAGACCCCTCTCATTGAAGCCGCCGGAAACAAGAAACGATGCTTTTCCACCGACTAATTTGAATGACGGCGATTGCAGAACACCGGTCTGCAGGTCAGAAAGAGGTCCTCCATCACCTGGAACCAAAGTGGAAAGGTGGTGTCCGCCATGCCGCGCAAATGGCTCGCTCTTCCGACGAGTCAGCGAAGGAACTGCGGTTACCGCTTCACCAAATTTGCCTTCAGTGATCTTCCATTCATCGAGTGTGCCTGTTTCGAAGCTATAGCGAATATCTCCAACAGGCTCGAAGTCGTCGTATGTCGCGAGTCCAGGTCCTTTACCTTTTGCTCTGCCTGGCGCAGCCGCCTGCTCTCCAGGCTTTTGCTGACCGGCACCCGCTTCTTTTCTCGCCGCTTTGATCGCAGCATCCATTTCCTGAGTCACCTCAGGATGTTCGTAGTAGAGGTTTTGGGTCTGATTCCGATCAGCTTCGAGATCGTAGAGTTGCGCCGGTGCTGCTCCCGGTTTGAGCTTACCGTCTTCGATTTCGTTGTTGGGAGTGTTCACCAAATTTGCGACCGCGGCACCACCCCAGGCGTGTTGGCCCGGTTTCGAACCTCCAAATCCGCCATCACTTTTTGCCGGGATGTACATCCACTTTCCGCGACGCAGCGACATGTGAGATTGCTTATTGGGAGTCATGAACATCTCCGTGCGCAGTGGCTTGTCCAGATCTCCAGTGAGCGCTGGAAGCATATTGATACTGTCTTTTTGCTGGTCCGCGCTCAATTCCTGATCCGTGAGCGCGGCGAAAGAAGCCTTCAAATCGACACTGTTGATCAACTGATCTGAAACCGTTCCGGCCTCAATCTTCCCTGGCCACCAGGCGATGAACGGCACACGATGTCCGCCTTCCCAAATACCGAATTTTGAACCGAGCAAATCACCGTTGATCTTATGGCCCAGCTCGGCAGCCCGCCGACCTCCATGATTGAACATACCACCGTTGTCGCTGGTGAAAATGACCAGCGTATTGTCATCGACACCACTTTCTTCGAGGCTCTTCATCACCTCGCCGACAATCCAATCGAGCTCGTGGACAAAGTCTCCGTAGGGGCCACACTCGCTTGTTCCCTGAAATTGCTTCGCCGGGGTAAATGGGTGATGAACATTCGTCGTCGAGAAATAGAGAAAGAACGGATTCTCTCCGCGTTCCTTGATCCAGTCCGTCGCCTTCCCTGCCAGAGTCGTTCCAACTTCAAAATCATTGAATAACTTATGCGCCTCGACCGCCCCGCCAAACTGGTTCAGGCTGCGTTGCGCTGCTTCCGGCGGAATTGGCGTGATGGCCGTCGGCTTTTGCTTCGATCCTTTCGATAAATGCACAATCGGATCATCGGGATCACTCCCAACAATTCGATCATCCTCTACATAGACATAAGGCGGCGCGCTGTTTACCACCGGCATCCCGAAGTAATAATCAAAACCAAGATCCTGCGGCCCGGGGCGCAACGGTTCCTTCCACTCGTTTCTGTCTTCTCCGAAGCCCAAATGCCATTTCCCAAAAACAGCCGTGTCGTAGCCGCTGGATTTAAACACATCAGCAATCGTTTCGGTTTCGGTATCGATCAACAACGGAGACGAAACCGGAGCCGGCCCCCACAGCCCCTTTCCTCCATTTGCTTTAAAAGGATATTCCCCCGTCAACAAACCATAGCGGGAGGGCGTGCAAACCGCAGAAGCTGAATGCGCATCAGTGAACTTCCGGCCCTCCGCCGCCAACTTGTCGATATGCGGCGTCTTCAATTTAGTCGCTCCATAGCAACCAAGATCTCCGTAGCCGAGATCATCTGCGAAGATAAGAACGACATTGGGCAGCTTTTCTTCTGCGGCGGCACTGGTGCCAAAAACCAGAGAAAGGCTGAGGAACAGATTGAGACAAACTGATTTCATAAGAATATTTTCAGAGGAAGTGTGGCCGGACGAATCGATTCAAAATCCTTCGAACACACTCACATCTTGCCAGATGAGACGGGAAATTTCCATCGTTGAAATCCACATCGGGATTTAGAAATGCTTTCACGAACATACCCTGTTGGTTCGTCGAACATACCCTGTTGGTTCGTGAAACGCTATTAGATCAAATGCCTCGGGAAATCGGCGACTTTTTCGCACCCAATCTGTTCCATGACTTGCTGGATTTGTTTTTTCAGCATCGAAATCGTGTGATCGCCGCCGCTTTTCCCAAGGGCACCGACGCCATACATAAAGGAACGGCCCATAAAGGTGAATTTCGCTCCGCTGGCGAGGGCATTTGCAATGTCAGGACCACCACGGAGTCCGCTATCGATCATCATGGTGGTCTTGTCGCCGAACTCTTTGGCCAGCTCGGTCATGGGCTTGATGGTTGATTGACCGGCGTCGAGCTGCCGACCGCCGTGATTGGAAACGATCATTCCATCAACTCCGAGACTGATTGCTTTCTCCGCATCTTCAGGATTCACGATTCCTTTGATGACCAGCTTGCCTTTCCACCGATCGCGAAGCGCACCGATCTTGTCAGGATTAAGCCGACCGGAAAACGTTTTGTTCATGAACAACCCGAGGTGTTTCATGCTGAGCCCTTTCGGGAGGTATGGCGTCATCGTCTTGAATTCGGGAGCTCCAGCAAACAACTGACTGAAAGACCATGTCGGATGGGTCATCATTTGGATGACGTTGCTGAGCGACATCTGCGGTGGAATCGAGAGGCCGTTTTTGATTTCTTTGGGCCGATAAGCAAAGGTCGGTGTGTCGGCGAGGATCACCAAAACGGGTAGCCCGGCATCAGCGACGCGGTCCAGCAATTTGTCGCGAAGGTCGTCTTCGGCGGGATGATACAGCTGAAACCACGCATTGCCTTCGGTCAGCTCCGCAACGGTTTCGATACTAGCCGTTCCCACGGTGCTGAGAATGAAAGGGACATTATGTTTGTGAGCTGCTGCGGCCAGAATCTCCGTCGCCCCCGGCCACATCAAGCCTTGAAGTCCGATCGGTGAAATACCAAAGGGAGCGTCATAGGTTTTCCCGAAAATCTCAGTCGACTGATCGGAGCCGGGATAATCCCGGAGATACCATGGCTTCAGCTGGACGTCGCGAATCTCGCTGGTGTTCCGCTTGAGGTTGATCTCAGAATTGCAGCCACCTTCGAGATATTCGAACGCAAATCGCGGCATGCGCTGCCGGGCACGTTCCCGGAGATGCTCGATAGAAGGGTATTTAGGATTGATCGCGTCGCTCATGAATTTGAAATTTCGATTAGGGTAAGGAACGACCCGTTAAATCGCAATGGTTCAAATCCACATTTGTATTCCAGCGGAGGGGAATGATTCAAATCGGTCACTTCACCGTTTTCAGATAAGCAACGATTGAAGCCACCTGTTCAGCGGACATTCCTCCAGTCAGATCTGCCAGGGCGGACGAAATCGCCAGAAAGCAACCGGCGAGTATTTTTTTGGAGAGTCGTTTCGTGGATATCATTTAGTTCTTCCAGTGAAGGTTTCGAAAAGCGGGAGCCTTTCCATTCCAAGTCGCTCCTATCTTCCGATTCTTCTTAGTCTGCTTATCTCGTAAGTTTTCTTGGTCAGCGAACCGTAGTTCTTTGATGCCCTCCAGACTTGTCAATGCTTCCCGTGCAGAGTCCTGAAAGTCGGATGGTGAAAGAACGATCGACTGCCATTCGACGCCACCTTTCACCTCAACTTCCGCAACAAACTGATCAATTCCGATCACCATTTTATTCGGCTTCTCCGATTGAACTTCGATCGCCAGTTTCGCTCCTGCAGGCGCGGCCCATTGCGGATCGTAGACCTTGTGAGTTTTTCGCCCCCACTGATCCGGTTTGTAAGTGAACCATTCCTTTTCCCAATCTCCCTCGAAGCTTTCAATTACGGTCGAAGGTTGGCGGGTCGCTTTGACGCCAGCGGCTTTGAGATCGGCGGGGGATGCCATCGGCATCAGAGATGAGAGAGTGAACTCTTCAGCAGTGTAAACGCCGTAGTAATAACCGGCACCAGTGATCGGCGTTTCGAGATCGTATGTCACATTCGCATAAACCCAGAGCGGCTCGTCAGTGCTGAAGATGGGAACTTCGGCATTCCACTTGCCATTTTGCTTCGTTGCCGGCGCATGATGCCAGAAGCGAGCTTTTGTATTATTCATGTCATCTTTGGCCCCATCCATTTGGCCCTGTTGCGTATAGAAGACATCGACTGACACAATCGGCTTTGCTGAATCCGGACGAACCGTAAAGCTGGGAATTCCGTGGGCAGTTTTCAATTTCAATTCCGCGCCCGGAGTCTGAGGCGTCGTGAACGCTCCCTTCAAATGTTGATCAAACCATAGCTGCGTCGCGACTTCATACTCCGCCGTGTCCTGATGGTTGTGATGGGGCGAACAAGTCGCGCGCCATTCCCTGGTATCAATTTCGGTGACGGCAATTTGTAAATCGTTGATCCGTCCGTGAAAATCATTGGCGGGGCTGAGAAACATGATCGGGCAATCGATGCGCTTCAAATAAGGATCGTCGCCGATGGTTGCCCGGAACAAAGGATCCTCATTGGATCGGTCGCTAATTCCGCCACAAGAGGGCGCTGCTGCCTTGACGCGATCATCGGAACCCGTTGTCATCACGGTCAGCTTGCCACCCATCGAATGCCCATACACCCCCAGCTTTTCAGGGTCCACCTTCGGATTTTGTTCCAGCAACGTCAGCGCTCGGCGAGCTGCCATCGCAGCAAGAAACCAACTGTTGTTTCGCGGAGACGGAACTTGATCCAATGTCCAATCACCTACCTTGATTGCCGGGAAAACATTCCCTTTGTTTCGCGACGGCGCGTGATAGCCGTCGAGTGCTCCCCAATCCGTTGTGATTTTGTAATTGGGGTCATCCGTTTTTCCATCCCAGAAAAGCTGCACCACATTGGGCGAAACCGAATAGCCCAGCGCGCTGATTCGGCCTGCCCACGAAATCGAAATCGTGGCGTATCCCCGCTTTGCATTGGTCAACACCGCCTTGTGGTCCGCATACTGACCGCCACCATGAATCTGAACTAACCCCGGTAAACTCTCCCCTCCTTTCGGATAGCCAAAAACCGCAGCGACCATCGATTTCTGCCCTTTGAAAATTCCCACGCGATAGCGCAAAACCATCAGCACAACATCATCCTCTTCCCACGCCTTGAGCACTTCGATGTCCAGCGGCTCGGCTCGTGGATCGAATCCAGCCCACAATCCGTCAAGAGTTTGGGGTGCTTTTCCATCAGTCAACGGAGGCAACGTCTCTTTGAGTTGAGCAAAACCAACACCTCCTGACAAAACGATAATAGAAAAAACCAGACAGATACGAGGCATGCGAATCAACTTGAATGGATCGATCATTTTTTCTTCTTCGGTCTTTTTGCTTTCTTTCCAAACTTCATGTCCGGGTATCGTTTCTGACGTTCGTCGGAAATCCGTTTCGCCATGTCAGGATCTACAGTCCCCCAATCCTTCGCAGTTGGAATGATCGGTGCGTCCGCAATCGCGCTCCCGGTCGGGCGTTGTCCACTTCCGCGTTGTGAATATTCACCTAACTCACCACGCGTCTCATCGGCGAGTGCCTTCAGTTTGGAAACCATTTCAGGATTCTCATTTGCAACATCATTGCTCTCCGACGGATCCGTTTTCAAATCAAAGAGCACGGGCGATGTCAGTTTTAGAAACGCTTTGTTCTTTTCCCAAAACGGAAGCTGTTCCGCACTACGAGGTAAATGCAGTTTCCAGTCTCCCATGCGAACGGCCTGGAAGTTTTCGCAGTTGTAGTAGAAAAACGGCTCTTCCGACGCACGCGCCAAAGTTTCGCCGTTCAGCAGCGGCAACAAGCTAACCCCATCATAAACCCGACTTTCTGGCATTGGCGCGCCAATAACTTCCGAAAGCGTCGGGAACAAATCCATCGCCTGAATCGGCGTATCGATGACGTGCGCTTCTTTGATTTTTGCTGGCCAATGCAGAATGAACGGAACGCGATGCCCGCCCTCAAGTGTCACGTATTTCGTCCCGCGGTAAGGCAAGGCGTATTCATTTTTCGTAGGGCCATTGTCCGAGGTGAAAACCACCAGCGTATTTTCCGCCACGCCAGTTTCTTCCAACACCTTCATCATTTCCCCAATGCCCCAGTCCATTTCCTGCATGATATCACCTCGCACGCCGTCCTTCGACGAACCACGAAATTTTTCGCCCGCTTTATAGGGCGTATGCGGATAGTTGTGCGCGTAATAGAGAAAAAACGGCTTCTCGCCCTGCTCTCGGATAAACTTCGTAACTCGATCCGTATAAAGCTCCGTCAATTGGTCCAGCGGTGTCTTTTCAAACGTCACTGTTTCCCCATCGAGGAAACGCGGATCATGATCGAAATTACACGGCATCCCAAAATACTGATCAAACCCCTGCTTCAACATACTGAATTCCGGCTCCGTGCCGAGATGCCATTTCCCAACCATGCAGGTTTCGTAACCTTTTGATTTGAACTGCTCCGCGATAGTCACCTCATCCGGATTCAGACCAAGATACCAATGGGCGGTGCGCTTGGGATTGATTCCCATATAGAGCCCCGCCCGCTGGGGATAGGCACCCGTCAGAAATGCCGCGCGCGACGGCGAACAAATCGAAGCCGCCGTATGAAAGTGGGTAAATCGAAGCCCTTCGGCAGCAAGCCGATCCATATTCGGCGTCTTAACTTTCTTCGCTCCGTAACAGCCGATATCGGAATATCCGAGATCGTCCGTCAGAACAAAAATCACATTCGGCTGCCGATCTTCGGCATCGGATGCCTGCGATAAAAAAAACACTGTAACAAGAAACGCTAGGTATCTAAAAATTTTCATAGCTGGGCTTGTATGGGTTCGCTGCTCACTCAGGCATGTTGAAGTCGAACACAACAACGCGCTCCAAATTCGGAACCACGATTTCTTTCACTTTTTCGTGATGCGGAAGCGGCAGGTATTCGTCGCGCGATTGAGGGCTGTCGAACGTCATGATAAATCCATGCGTGTATCCCTCGTTCAATCCCTCAGCAGAATCGTAGGGGCCGTAATTAAAATCGAGCAAGCCGGGAATTGATCCGACCATTCCTTCCATTGCCGAAAAGCATTCGGTGATTGTTTCTTCAGTAGTGCCTTCATTGAACTGAAAACATCCGTAGTGTTTGACTTGTGGCATAATTGTTAGGTTTTAAAATTTTCGATCCAATAGGGTCTGCTTAACGAATCAATAGGGTCTGTTCGAAAAGCATTTTCGAACCAATAGGGTTGGTTCGTCCAACTTACCCTGTTGGATCGTAAAACTGATTTTTCAGCCAGCGAGATTTTTAAGAAGCGCTTCGGCGCAGGCGTTTGAAAATTCTGGCGCGTTGATTTCTGCATCGACTTCGATGAGTTCGACCGAATCGAACAGGTTTTCTTTGATCGCGGAAAATAACGCCGCATCTGCTTCTGCATCGTAAAACGGTTGACCTTCGGCGCTAATGATACTGATCGCCTTTGCCGGCAAGAGAACCGTGACCGGCGCGGTGTAGGCATTCACTTTTTCTGCCAGAATCTTCCCGAGCTGAGAACATTCTTCTGCATTCGTCCGCATCAGGGTGACCTGCGGATTGTGGTGATAAAAATTCCGCCCTTCGTATTTTTCAGGAACGGTATCCGGCTCGCCAAAATTCGCCATGTCGAGACAACCCGGTGTAACGATCGCGGGAATCCCAGCTTTCCCAGTCGCTTCCAGTCGAGCTGGCCCTGCGCTCAACGTTGCGCCGATTAATTCATCAGCCCACTCCGTTGTCGTGATATCAAGAACGCCTTTGACCATACCGCTTTCGATGAGCGATTCCATCGTCTTGCCGCCAGTTCCGGTCGCGGGAAAAACGAGCACTTCGTAGCCTTTCTCTTCGAGAATCTTGCGAGCGTGATCGACACACTCGGTCGTGTTCCCGAACATGCTGGCGACAATGATCGGCTTTTCTTCGACAATCGATGTCTTTGCCTTCGCCATGCCGCAAATGGCACCCGCTGCGCGCGCAAAAATCGTTTTTGAAATCTGATTCAGACCGGCCACGTCCACGATGCTTGGAAACATGACGATGTCATTCGTGCCAACGTAATGAGCTGTGTTTCCACTCGCCAGTGTGCTGACCATCAGCTTCGGAAAACCGATCGGAAGCGCCCGCATTCCTGCTGTAGAAATGGCCGTTCCGCCTCCGCCACCGAGCGAAATCACTCCGTCGATCTTTCCATCTTCGACTAGCTTATTGAGATAGATCGGCAAGGCCTTCGCCATAACTCCGACTCGCTCTCCACGGTCCTCCGCTTCACCGAATTTCAATCCGGCCACTTCAAGAATTTCGTCACGCTTGATGTCTGGTGCGACCTGAGTTTCGCCCAATGTTCCCACATCAACCAAAAGGGCAGAATGCCCTGCCGAGCGGATTTGGTCTGCTACAAATTGATGCTCGTGACCTTTGGAGTCGAGCGTTCCGATGACTGCAATGGTTGCCATAGTAGAAATATTTTAAGAGCGCTTAACAGGAATTGATTTGAATTCCTTCGTTAGATTTGTGAGGGACTCTTCAACAGCCATCCGCTCAAGGCTGGAAGCGCCAACGAAACCTGACGCATCGGTTTTCTCATTGATAAAAGCCGCATTCGCAGGTGTCAAAATTGGTCCGCCGTGAGAAAGATAAATGACATCTTTTCTCACCGAATTTCCGGCATCAATGATCGCCTGAGTTGCAACTGCTGCATCATCCAATGACATCGCAGCATCCGTGACTCCGATCGAACCGCCGACTGTGCAGCCCACATGCGCTATGATCACATCGGCTCCGGCTTCAGCCATCGCTTTGGCTTCCGCTGGAGAGGCCACGTAAACAATCGAGAAAATATCCATCTTCCGAGAAAGCGCGACGGTCTCGACTTCTTTGTCGGTTCCCATTCCGGTCTCTTCGAGCTGCTGGCGGAAATCGCCATCAATAATCGAGTGAGTCGGGAAATTGTTCATTCCTGAAAAACCCATGTCTTTCACCTTCTGTAGCCAGTGCCACATGCGACGTCGCGGGTCGGTACAATGAACACCGCAAATCACAGGAATTTCTTTCACGACTGGAAGCACTTCGAATTCGCCGATTTCCATCGCAACAGCGTTCGCATCTCCATAGCCCATCATGCCAGCAATCGAGCCATGGCCCATCATGCGGTAGCGACCTGAGTTATAAATAATGATCAGATCCGCGCCGCCTTTTTCAATAAACTTGGCACTGATTCCAGTGCCCGCTCCGGCAGCGATGATGGGCTCCCCTTTTGCCAGCGTATCGCGGAGGCGCTCAATGACTTCAGTTCTCGTGTAAGGGTTTCCCACCCCAGTCCATGGATTCGGCATGCGTGCATTGAAGCTGGCCGAATCGATTTCTGCAACCTTTTCTGCATCGCCGGAACGCACTAGAAAATATCACGAATCCACATCTGCGTTTGTCGGCAAAAATATGAAACTCATTCACTGACCAACTGTTTCAACTGACAGTTCCTGAAACGCCGTATTCTCGCCAAGCTTTGTTACCGGTGAAACCTGCCACACGATCCAACGGAATTTTCCGAGCGTTTTTCCATCTGCCGAACGCCGTGATAAAGCCGTGAATTCACCGAGCTTTTGACCGTCAGTCCCGATAACGCCGAGCGGCTTGAATTTCGAGGCGTCGGTTACGTCCCAACCTGGATCACTTTCAACGCTGCTTCCGAATAGGCTGATTTTCTGCCCGCCGCGTTTGCCGGATTTATTGAAAGCCCAACTCGTGATCGATTTCACGGACTGTGATTTTCCAAGATCCATTTTATAACTTCCGTTAGTGACACCGTTGCCAAAAATAGGCCCAAACCCCTCGACCAATTTTCCATCAGTGAGCGTCGCAATTGGATCGTTATTGGTCTTTGTGTTAGCCGTGCTCTTTCGAGGATTCTTCGTGGCTGGCAAAAGCTTGTTAAAGCCATCTGCCGACGAAGCTGTTTCAAAAACTACGCCGTCTCCGATCTTCACCGTCACCGCTTTGGCGACGTTCTTAGGTTTCGCTTTCCGCTTAGGTTCGTCCATCACCTTTGCCGCTTGTTTTTTCACAACCAGCACACCCTGCATGATGCGCCAGTGACCGGGAAATGTGCAAATGTAAGGGTAATCACCGGGATCTTCCGGCGCAGTGAAAACGAGTTCTTCACTGTCATTTGGGCCGAGCAATTTTGAAGCGACGAGGATTTTGTCTGACTCCGGGACGTAAGCTTTTTTGATCGCGTCTGGATCACCTGCCATTTGATCAGCGAGGACTCCGATTTCATCCACGCTGCCCGGCTTCAACAGAAGAAAGTTGTGCTGCATGATGTCGGGATTCCTAAAAACGAGACGGACTTTGACGCCGGGGCTGACTCTCAATTCTTTTGGTGCAAACTGAAGTCCCGGAGCTGCTTGAACTCGCAAGACAAGCCCGCGTTCTTTGAGCCTTTTTTCGTGAGCAGTCGCGAAATTTTGAAGCCGATCGCTGTCGGCGAGGTAGTCGACTCCAGTGAGCGGTTGGCCGACGGAATCGTAGAGATACACCCTAGGGAGCGAGCCTGATCCCCGCCCGAGTTTTGGCTTCATCAATTCGATTTCGATAACGTTTTGTCCGGCTTCGAGATCGATGTGAATTTGCTGATCGCTACTCCAATTCGAGTTCTGACTGAACTTCAAAATGTCGTTCACTTTGACGTCGAGACATTTGTGATTGAGCGCGAGCGTCGCTGGCCGGGCGGTTTCCGAAGTGACAAATGTCCGAAACGTATGCAACGTGCCGCCGGAGGGTTTCTTCGTGGTGTGAATCACAGGATTCCCGCCACCGTTCGAATCGTAGCGCATCCAGTGCGTGACTTCGGAATCGGGAGCGACTTCGAGAACGGGAACGCTACGGCCTTTTTTCGGCTCCGTTCCTAAAGTCATTGTGGCGAGAGAATCCTGAATTGATTTTTCCTCGGAAGTAATTGCTGCGAGCACAGACTCCATCGACGCGTCGGTCTGACGAAGATGGGCGATAGCTCCGATGACTTTCAGCTGAACTCGTGGGTGAGGATCGGCCGCCATCGTCGTGAGCTTCTCTTTCACGTTCTCGAGTTTGTCGGCGAGCAATCGAATGGCATCGACAGCAGCTCCGCGAAACATGGGATCGTCAGATTTGAGGAGTGTATCGATAAGCTCAGGTCGAGCTTCCCCAAGCCCACCGTTTACGAAAATCGCTTCAAGAACAGCTTGATCAAAACTTTCGTCGCTTTGGTCGAAATCAGCGATCCACCGATCGACCGCCTTGATTCCTTCTTCGCCTTTTTTGCGAAGCTCGATCCTCGCATGCTTCCGAACGAGGTCTTGGGAATGCGTCAGGAGCTCGCAAAGTTTGGTCGTTTCAGCGCCTTCAATCGTTGGCCAATCTTTTACAAGAGGTTTTTCGGTGTGAACAACTCGCCAAATTCGACCGTAGTCATGATCCCAGTGCGGCGAACGCATCGGATGCTGAGCGTGGCCGATGATTGGGCTGCAGAAATCAGAAACGTAGAGCGCTCCGTCCAATCCGAATTCAACATCCGCTGGGCGAAACGCTGCATTCGGCGATGAGAGAATTGTCAGCGGGCCTTCGTGTTTGATCAATCCGTGGCTGTAATCGAACTTCGTGAGATTTACCGCGTAGCGACCTAGAAGCGACGCTGACGCGATTCCCGCTTGATATTCATCGGGGAAATTCGGGCTGGAGATCGCGGCAAAACCGGAGCCTTTTCCATACTTGCCGATCTCCGCGTAGTTGTAAGGATGGTAACTCCCAAACGGCGTCCAGATCAGAGCGGCACCATCGTGACTACCGCCGTCGCCATACATTTGGAAAATATTCCCCCAACGATCAAAAGTGACGTTCCAGGGATTCGGCGTGTTGTGTTGCCACTCGGTATTGATTCGTCCCGTGTTCGGATCGAGGCGATAGGTCGTAGCATCGATGCCGCGATGGACTCCGAAGGGCGTTTCCAGTTGTGATCGATGAAACACGCCGTCGCAAAAAATTACGTCACCGAACGGATTGGTCGCAATCATTCCGCCGTGATGGGAATCGGTCACATCAATGCCGCGAAGCAATTCTTCTTTGGCGTCAGTGCGATCGTCGCCGTCCGAATCATGCGTCATCCAGAGCCGAGGCTGCTCCGAAATGATCACGCCCTTGTGGTGAAACGCGATGCCGTCGAGCGCGTCGAGGCCTTCCATGTAAGTCGTCACTTTGTCGGCTTTCCCATCGTGATCCGTATCTTCGAGAATTAGAATTTTATCCGGCGGCGTCAGGCCGGGAACGGTGTGCGGAAACGACGGCATGGTCACAACCCACAATCGCCCGCGCCCATCAAAAGCAATCTGAACCGGATTTCTCAACTCGGGAAATTGCTCTTCGGATGCGAAAAGATTCACTTCGTATCCGTCAGCCACTTTGAACTCGGCTTGCTGCTCAGCAACACTTTTGATAATGCCTGTCCGGTCCCCGTCATCCCGGCCTGGTTTTTCTGCCATCGGCGGAAGTGAAGGTTTTTCCTGTGCCGCAAATTTTGACTGAGGGTTTTTGGCGAGATCATGAACGATAGCTTCAGCCAGACGAATCATTTCGTGGTAGCGCGGCATTTCATCGGCGTATTCCTCAGGACGAGCGCGCACACCGAAATAGACGACGCCGTTTTTTGGCCGAACCACTTCGGCGACTCGTTGGTGTTTCGCGGCAGAGGCGAGCTTGACTTCCCGGAGGTGCGCGGCGTCCGGTTCGGAAGTGCCGCCGAGAGCCACTGCGACGATCTTCGCGATGATTTCATTTCCCGCGTCGTTCAGATGAATTCCCTGCGCGGTCAGTTTCGCATCAGATTTCTCATAGGCCTCCAGCGTTGGTGAAAATAAATCCACAAAATCAGCTTTATTCTCGGCCGCCAGCTTCGCGACCACATCGCTATAACGCTTTACGTTTTCATTCTGCTCATCGGTGCCGCCTTCGATTGCGATTGGCGAAAGGAAGGCAACCCGTGAGCCCGGGTGCGTCAAAGAAAGCTGTTTCAGATGCTGACGGTATTGCTGTTCAAAATCCGCGAGCCCCTCTTTTCCAGCAAAAGATTCGTTCAACCCGTAGCCTAGCACGACCGTTTCAGCCGGCCACTTTGCGAGCAGATTTTTCATGTGCTGGGCATAGCCCTCGAGGCGCAGGCGATTACCCACCTCGTCTCCGGTCCAGGCAAGACTGCGAATTTTCAGTCGCTCATCAGGGTGGGCGATTTGAAGCCGCGCTTCCATTTCCCCGTCTTCCAACAGACGTTCCACCATCGAGTTTCCGTAGAACAGCGTAACCTTTTCTGCCAGCTCAGCCTTCGGTTCAACGCTCGCTTTTTTTGCAGGAGCAGCTTTTCGCTTCGGCTTTGCGGCTGCTTGAGAACCGAAAGTCCGCACCTCGATTTTCGAATCAGGAACTTTTTCTCCCGCTGCCCAGAAAACGCCATTCACCATCACCCGCATCGATTCAGGGACCGCAAAATCTCCCGTGTGTCCCAATGAAGTGCCAAAAACTCGACCACCCCGCTGATTTTCCCACGTCCACGCAATCGTGTCCGTCATTTCCGCTTTCAGATCGTGCGTGCCGAACTGATTTGTCCGAACTCCGGCTTTGCCCGATTTTCCAGTGCCCATCAGAAGCGGTTTGGCTCCGTCTTCCAATTTTGTGAGGTAAAGCGTTCCCGGCGACGCCCAATTGGTCGTTTTCACACCGGTCAAAACGGGATGTTCGCCGGCTTTCTCAGCTGGCTTGACCTGTGTCTTACCAGCCAGATGAATCAGATACGGCGTACCGAAAGCTTCGCGCCCGAACGACATATTAAGCCCAACATTCGGATGGTCTTCCGGATAATTAAACGCATGCGTGCTCGTTCGGAAACACACGACGGGTTTTCCCGATTCAAGGAATTTCGTGATGTGCTTGAGCTGATCGTCTTCCAGTTTCAAAAATCGAACGAAGAAAATTCCCACATCCGCTTTCTCCAAAGCTTCCAGCCCCGGCAAACCGCGCTTGTCCTTCTCGGGATCCCAATCAGGATTAATAACAGTTGTTTGAAAACCAAGCCGCTCCAACTCAGCCGCAAACTCCGGCATCGATTTCTCCGGCGAATAGTGATGCGTTCCCACGACGATGACGGCATGAGGTTTGTCGTCCGCCCGAACGAAGTTGCCGGTGAACAGAACGAGGAAAATAATAGTTAGGACAGAAAATGTTTTCATCGGGAATGGATTTGAATTTGGACTATATCGAGAAAAAAAATGCAATTGCGAAATGTGCTCTCATCGATCGGACCTGGAATTCATTCTATGAATCGAGTTCTTTCGCTATATTTGTAATCACTCACTTCGTTCGCCGTTATTCGGCGAACGGAGCCCACGGTTTTTTGCCGTCTTTTTCCTGGAGGAATTGTGCGTCGACTTCTTTATACCAATCATAGAGACGTTTGTGCATTTCTTGAACACGCTCCGGGTGTTTGCTAGCGAGGTCGTTCTGCTCTCCGATATCGGCTTTCAAATCATAGAGATGAACCCGGCCATCCTCGTATCTTTCGAAAAGCTTGAAATTCCCTTCACGGATCGCCCCTCCGGGGATTCCGCCCTAATTGCTGTAGTGGGGATAGTGCCAAAACAAAGACTGACGATCCAGCTTTTCGCCCTTTAGCGCCGGCATCAGATTAATCCCGTCGATAGGGTGATCGACCGAAATGCCTGCCGCCGCAGCCACAGTCGGATACAGATCGATTGAACAAATCAATTCATCACTAAGGGAACCGGCCTTAGTCACTCCGGGATAGCGGATAATCCATGGCTCGCGAATGCCGCCTTCATATACCCAGCCTTTTCCGCCACGCAGCGGGAGGTTGCTTGTCGGGGAGCCTTCGGAAGTCGAAAGCCCTCCGTTATCGGAAGTGAAAATCACGACCGTGTTATCGGCGACTCCTGATTGTTCGAGCTGATCAAGAACGGTGCCAACGGCCTCATCCATGGCTTCAACCATCGCGGCGTAGACGGCGTGTTTTTGGAGGACTCTAGCTTCACGGGGTTTGTTCCCAAATACTTGTTCTTCCTGAGCGAATTCTTTTCCAGCAATTGAGGCCGCCTTTTCTTTATACTTTTTGACCAAGTCGGGACGCCCCATCAATGGAGTGTGGACTGAGTAAAACGAAAGGTAATTGAGAAACGGTTCTGCTTTATGCTCCTCAATAAATGAGGCGGTATCGCGTGCGAGCCGTGCAGGCAAATGGTCGCCCTCGGGGCTTTCTTCCTTCATTTGCGGATTTTTGAACGGCGCAAAATATTTCTTCCCGGTATAGGGACCTCCTCTGGTCCAACCTCCGATATTGACATCAAAGCCACGATTCTGAGGGAAGTATTCTTCACTGTGACCAAGGTGCCATTTCCCGGCGAAAAAGGTATGATACCCCTTTCCTTTGAGAGCCTGAGCGATGGTGATTTCATCCAACGGCATCACATCATTCAAAGGAGCCGGATTAAATGTTCCGGACCGCTTACCTGAAAAGAAATTGGTCGCCCGGGCACGAGTTGGATATTTTCCCGTGAGCAAGCTGTATCGAGTTGGTGAACAAACCGGATTGGCCGCATAGCCATCGGTGAATCGCATTCCCGACTTGGCGAGCCGATCAATATTCGGAGTATCGTAAAAGCAATCTGGATTATTCGCTCCGATGTCCATGTAGCCGAGGTCATCGCCCAAAAGGACAACGACATTTGGAGTTTTTGCCTTCAATCCTGCGCTAAACGCGAAGATTACAGCCAGAATGAGCTTCACAAGGTGGTTTTCCATTTTCTAATTCGAATTGATTGTAGGATTAACTGAGAGGATTGCAGAATCGATTTCGGATCACATTCCGCCTTCTGGCTGATACTTTGCAGGAGAACCTGCCGTTGATTTAAGTTCGACGCGAAGTCCTTTTTCACCGCGACTGGTCCGATCAATTGCAAAGGTCAGCGTCGCCTTTCCTTTGGCAAAATCAATCGGTGCGCTAAGATCTTTGATCTCGGTATCGTTGTTCCAAACACGAATCCCAGTCGTGCTTTCGATATCTAAAGTAACTGGACCTGCGACGAGAATATCGACCACGCTGCGAACAAAGACATGATCGCCAAGAGGGTTCAGTTCGACGTCAGGCAAACTTCCGTCCACTTTGCTATAGGCTGGCATCCACGTGGCGATCTCTTTTACGTCCGCGTCGACAGCTCCGCCCGCGATTCGCCATTTGCGAAGAACTGGACTTTCATCATTCGCGAAATCACCGGGACGACCTAACACGGATAGAAACTTCGACAAATCGAGAAACTCCTGACGGCTCTTTAGTTGATCAGCAAGGCCTGCAGGCATGAGCGAAGGAACGACCTGCTCGCGCGCAATGTCTGCGGCTGGAATTCTCACTTCCTTGCCACCCTGAGCTGAATCGCGAACTACGATTTCTTTCTCGCTCTTGAACGTGATGACGCCCATCTGAACCGTGCCATCTGCCAAGGTGAAGAGTCGGTTCTCATAGTGTTCGGCAATGGCCGCGTTTGGTTTCAGAATCGATTCGACCATATATTCGGCTGACGCCGCAGCACCAACGGCAACAAGGTTCGGGCCGATGGCTGGGCCTGCAAGCCCGACCGCATGACAAGCGGTGCAGGCAAGCGCTTTGCGACGATAGATCATTTCTCCGCGATGTGGGTCGCCAAGCTTTTCGACATCCGCAGTAAGTTTGTCCTGATCTTCGGCGATGAGTTTTGCGGAGAGAGAGCCAGCGCTCGCATCGCTGGATGCGAAAAACGGCACCAGAGATTTCGGAAACTGCCCTGTGGTTCGGTGAAATTCACTTACGCGGGAAGCAACCTCAGGATGAATCGCTGCGCCCTTGAGCACGGCAGAAAGTTTCCGGTCCGCCCTCCGGTTTTTTAGAATTGCTTGAAGCAGCGGAACCGGATTCATTTCACCGGGATCTTCACTCAACAATTTTACAGTGGAAGTCATCCCTTCATCCAGATCGCCGAGAATGAAGCCGGGCATCGCAGCATAGCGACTTGGGATGTCAGTTCCGTTAACGAGAGCATTCAGCGCGTCGACATTTCCTCCCAATTTGGCCAGCGCAATTCCGGCAGATTGTCTCACTGAAATTGGCTTGGTATCAGACTTCAAAAGCCCCAGTAACTGCGGACTCACTTCGGGTGCCTTCCATGCACCGAGGTTTTCTACAGCGAGACTCGCGACGGCCTCATTCTTGTGATTGAGGAGTCGCTTCAAGCCACCTATAGCGCGATTCATTCCTCTAGAAGGTTTAGCACTGGCCTTATTTTTTAGTGCATCAAGGAGAGCAATCGAAATCTCGTCTGCCGGCGGGCCTTTCTTATTGCCCAGTGCACCGACGGCCATCCGAAGCTCACGTTTGGTGGCAACCGTCGAAAATTGTTTCATCACATCAGCGATCTCATTGCTATAAGGCGACGAATTTTTGAGGAAATCAGCAAAGCGTTTTTCAAAGCCAATTCCCGCTTTCGCTTCGATGTATTCCCGGTGTGAGTCTTTAGCGAATTTCAGCGTCCCGGCTTCCATTGCCGGACGCCAATATTTTTCGAGCGCAGCAGTGGTTTGCGGCAGGGCCTGATCAAGCACGAGATCACTCGGATGATCGGTCACATGAAGCGCTGCGGCGAAAGCCTCAGCCTTCGGGATAAATCCGGCGGACAAGACAGCTTCCATCCGGGTGCGGGGAAATGAATCGCCAGCAGCTTTGGCAACCATCCCAATCGGGTCGGACATATCCTGATGCCAATATCGCAAGATGCGCGCACCAGCCGATCGAGCATTTCCATCTTTCGCGTCGAGAACTTTTGTGAGGATTTTTTCGCTGGAGCGCTCCACATTCTGACACGCCCACATTGCCTCCACCAGATGATGGTCGTAATCAGGAAGAGCTGGATCAAGTTTTTCAACCCACGCTTCCAAAGCCGAGACAACTTCATCAGGATCGCGCTCGCTCAGCACATTTTTGGCCTGGTGACGTGTCCAGTCCTGCGGGCTTTTGAGCTGATCGACCAACTCCGGAATTTCGGTGCCGTGGAGTTTGGGTTTTTCGATCAGCGGACGCTCTTTATGAGTGATCCTCCAAATCCGACCATGGTCGTGATCGCGGCGCTGATCACGGAAATCGTGCTGGGCGTGATTGATGATCGAGTTATACCAATCAGCAACGTAGACCGCTCCGTCCGGCCCCATTTTGACATCAACGGGACGAAAGTTTGGATGCTTAGAGGTCATAAGCGGAGCGAGCACCTTTGCCTTGTAGCCCGCCCCATCCTCGATGAACTCGTAGCGAATCACGGCTCGGCTTTTAAAGCGTCCGCTCATCAATTGTCCGCGCAAGTCATCACCCACATGGGTCCCGGTCGCCAAGTCACCTCCGCATTGCTTTTCGGTGCTGATGAGAGATTTGACCTGCAACTTCTCGCCGCTGTTTCCGCTGGCCGGAGAGAGATACATAATTCTCGGATTGTTCACCATGAAGGATTGCCCCCACCGATTGAAGACGTGGCCCCAGGGATTTCCGCCGGTTCCTGTGCAGAAAACCCGCAACTCCTGAGTTCGCGGATTGAATTGGAAAACGCCGCCGTCGAAATTCCTAACAACACCATATTGCGTCTCAACCTGAGCGTGTAAAAAGATGCCCTCCTGGAAATAGATCCATCCGCCAGGCCCCCGACGCCACGCGCTAATCGAGTGGTGACTGTCTTCGATACCGAATCCGGTTAAAGCCAATTGTTTTACATCAGCAACATCGTCACCGTCTGTATCTTTCAGGAAAAACACGTCCGGAGATTGGCCAACATAGCAGCCTCCATTGGCGAGTTCGATCCCGGTTGGTAAATAGAGTCCGTCAGCGAACACTGTGGATTTATCAGCTTTCCCGTCGTTGTCGGTATCTTCGAGAATGATGATTTTGTCATTCGCAACGTCACCGGGCTTTAGCTGCGGATAGCTCCACGAACACGCAACCCACAGGCGTCCTCTCGCATCCCAGTGCATGTGGACCGGATTTGCCAGCATTGGGTCCGAGGCAAAAAGATTGGCCTGATATCCGGGAAGAAACTCGAAGTTTTCGAGTTCAGCAGCCGGATCATGATTGTTCATCAAATCAATATCCGCGCCTTTTAGATTGGCGGTTTTGATTCCGGTGACATCGGCTGCCATCGCACTGCCAGTCATGATCACAGCGGCAACAAGAAGAATAGATTTCATATCAGTCTGTATTGTAAAAGTGGTTACTTGGCAGTTGGAGTCAGCTTCCATTCCCGCGTCTTTAGCTCGATCCCTTTTTGCAGGGCTTTATCGCGCTCTTTCGTGATTTCGTTGAACTTGATCACTTCGGCAGGTAGCGCCTTTCCGCTTGCCGAACTCTTTCGCTCGCCCACGATGTGAACCTGATTGAGAGCTTTCCAGCTGTATACAAACTGGAGGTTTTTATCATTTACCAATTCTCGATAAGCTTCGGCTTCCAGATGAGCCGGCGACGAATCAATCGGCACGCCAACCTC
>ERZ887942.870-NODE-870-length-22813-cov-8.778232_pt1 | contig 22813 bp, 21 predicted proteins | sample MGYA00521099_ERZ887942 | MGnify/ENA primary metagenome ERZ887942 (study PRJEB32303, sample SAMEA104408605) | aquatic metagenome | biome: Brackish water; feature: Pelagic; material: water | place: Baltic Sea | collected 2014-06-07T06:48:00 | depth 16,251 m ...
TAATTAGTTTTATCTATTAAAAGTATCTTTATCGATCCTAGGTGCATTTGCGCAATCCAGCAGTATTCGTTGTCATAACTGTGGCTAGAAATATCGAAAACTGCTACCTTACGCACCGATATTCAGGGTTTCATTTGCCCGAAAACTAGTCACCTGACGTCATACCAGATGCGAAAAATACTCGTAACCTCCGCACTCCCGTACGCCAATGGCCCGATCCATCTCGGTCATATGGTGGAGCACATACAAACAGACATTTGGCGACGCTTTCAAAAAGCTCGCGGCCACGACATCAGAGGAATTTGTGCTGATGATGCCCATGGCACACCGATAATGCTACGGGCACGCAAAGAGGGCATTGAGGCAACCGAGCTAATCGATCGCATGTGGCGAGAGCACAATGCCGATTTTAAAGATTTTTTTGTCGAATACGATAATTTCTACACAACCCATTCACCCGAAAACGAGACCATAAGCTCTGAAATATATCTGGCACTTAAGGCTGCTGGCGATATTAACACTAAAACCATCGAGCAAGCCTATGACGAAAGTGCAGGTATGTTCTTGCCCGACCGTTTTATTAAAGGGACTTGCCCTAATTGCAAAACCGATGACCAATATGGTGATAATTGCGAAGCCTGTGGTGCAACCTACAGCACAGACGAAATTATCAATCCGGTATCAGCTCTATCCGGTGAAAAGCCCACCTCAAAAGAAACTGAACATTTCTTTTTTAAACTTAAGAATCATCAGGCCATGCTCGAAGAGTGGGTTCGTTCAGGTACTTTACAAGATGGTATAGCAAACAAAATAAGTGAGTGGTTTGAGGCTGGATTACAAGATTGGGATATTAGCCGTGACGCGCCCTACTTTGGTTTTGAAATACCGGATGCTCCCGGAAAATACTTTTACGTGTGGTTAGATGCACCTATAGGCTATATGGCCAGCCACAAGAACTATTGCGAACGGGTTGGTGAGGACTACGAGGCGTTCTGGGGCAAGAATAGCGAAACAGAGCTGTATCACTTCATCGGTAAGGATATTGCGTACTTCCACACATTATTTTGGCCCGCTATGCTCGCTGGTGCTGGTAAGCGGTTGCCAAACGGCGTTTATGCTCACGGTTTTCTTACTGTAGACGGGACGAAAATGTCCAAGTCACGCGGAACTTTTATCAAGGCTCGCACATACTTAAACCACTTATCTCCTGAGTACCTAAGATATTATTATGCCGCTAAGCTCGGTAGCGGAATTGATGATATAGATCTCAACTTGGAAGACTTTCTCCAACGAGTCAATTCTGACCTGGTCGGCAAGTTGGTAAATATTGCCTCCCGTTGCTCTGGGTTCATCAACAAACGATTTGACAATCAACTGGCAGATACACTTTACGATCCAGAGCTATTCTCGCAATTCACTAATGCCAGCGAAGACATTGCCGATCGTTTCGAGGCTCGCGAATATAGCGCAGCAATCCGACAAATCATGACGTTTGCAGACAAAGCCAACCAGTTCGTCGATGAACATAAGCCTTGGGTATTAATAAAGGAAACGGATAAATTAGATGAAGTGCAGGCCGTTTGCACTCAGGGCCTCAATTTATATCGGATACTAATCTCTTGGCTACAGCCCGTATTGCCACAATTAGCGGCAGATAGTGGCGCATTCCTGAATGCTGATTTAAGTTTATTTCCAGACTCTAATACTAAAGCGCTTTTAAACCACAAGATTAATAAATTTAAGCCATTAATGACCCGTATTGAACCGGAGAGCATTGAGAAAATGACTGAAGAAACCAAACTTGATGTCGCAGCCGAAATCACCCCTGAGCTAACCGGCCCCTTGGCAGACGATCCGATAAACGACGAAATCAACTATGACGATTTCGCAAAAATTGACTTGCGAATCGCCAAGATTATTAAAGCCGAGCATGTAGATGGCGCTGACAAACTACTGCAACTTACTTTAGATATCGGCGGAGAAACCCGCAATGTGTTTGCCGGAATCAAGTCTGCTTACGATCCCGCTGAATTAGAAGGTAATCTAACCGTTATGGTTGCAAATTTAGCACCGCGTAAAATGCGTTTCGGAATATCTGAAGGCATGGTGCTTGCCGCCGGCCCCGGGGGTTCAGATATATATGTTCTATCACCTGATGATGGCGCACAACCGGGGATGCGAGTTAAATAAAGCTCCATCTCACATCAGGCAGAAGGGTGCTTTAGATTGATGCACAATTGGCAAGAAATTGATGAGTGGCTGCCGCAAACCCAGTGCACTCGATGTGGTTACCCAAGCTGCAAAGAATACGCTCAAGCCGTCGCTTGTGGGGCTGCCGATATTAATCGCTGTCCACCGGGTGGTGACGTTACGATTCGTGGTTTGGCTAGCTTGCTGGGGAAAATAGGTAAACCACTCGCTAAGGATTTGGCCGATTATGCTGGCAAGCAAGTCGTTCAGATTGACGAAGATATCTGTATCGGCTGTGTGATGTGCATTAAAGCCTGTCCGGTCGATGCCATTAGTGGTGCAGCAAAGCACATCCACACTGTCATTAGTGATGAATGCACAGGTTGCGAATTGTGTATTCCACCGTGCCCTGTTGACTGTATTAGTTTAAAACCCGCAGAGTCAGCTCAAGCAGCACCCGCATTTGGCTCCGACGTTCGCTGGCTAGACTACACCTCAGAACAAGTACAACGTGCCCGCGAGCGAACTTATGCTCGACAAGATCGACTGCTTTTGCTCACTAAAGAAAAATCTGCGGCCAAACGGCTTAAAGAAATTCGCAAAAATGCAAAACCAGGCCAACTAAAGAATGAAATTGCCGCTGCCGTCGCAAGAGTAAAAGCGAAACAAAGCCCTTCAAATGAATAAGCAAATCAGAACGGAGATATTTTCGCGATGGAGAACCGAAAACCCTAAACCTACCACGGAGCTCAATTATAACTCGCCCTTTGAATTGCTGATTGCAGTCATCCTATCTGCACAAGCTACCGACATTGGCGTAAACAAAGCTACCCAAAAACTTTACCCGGTTGCAAACACACCTGAGCGTATCGCGGCGCTAGGCGTCGCCGGACTCAGCGAATACATAAAAACGATTGGGTTATTTAACAGCAAAGCAAAAAACGTTATTAAAACCTGTCAAATGCTGGTCGACTTACACAACAGTGAAGTGCCTGATGACCGCGAAGCACTCGAAGCTCTTCCAGGGGTTGGTAGAAAAACCGCCAACGTGGTTTTAAATACGGCCTTCGGTCATCCTACCATTGCGGTAGACACACATATTTTCCGCGTATCGAACCGTACAAAAATTGCTCCCGGCAAAGACGTCGTTGAAGTAGAAAAAAGGTTAATGCGAGTGGTGCCGGAAGAATTTATGACAGATGCTCATCACTGGATTATTTTGCATGGCCGCTACACGTGTATCGCGCGCAAACCCAAATGTCCCGATTGTATTATTAACGACTTATGTGAATACCGCCAAAAATTGACCACCTAGCTTGAAATAACAGGCCCAAACTTAAAGGTAAGCTTCTCGAAGTAGCAATCCACATACTGCTTAAAGTTGCACTACAATTACTTGCAACGCCAAGGCACGCCAAGCCTACTGCATTGCGTGTATAGGATGTATTTGCTAACGTCGAACACATGGTATTAGCCTGTATAAAAAACTAGGAGGCTTGTATGAATTTTACTTGCGGTTCGTTAAAAGCTGCCTCCATATTAATAATCATGCTACTTGTTGGCAGCCTACCTCTACAAGCGATCGAAGATTTTGATAACTTTTGGGTCTCTCCTGCTGCGATAACTGCCAGCGACACCGGCCAATCCGGATCATTCAAGGTTCAATCAAGTTGGGTAAATAAACTAGCCGATCGATCCGCCCAATTGCTCCATCGAGATAGCGTCGTCTCAACTTTCGTATCAACTAGCAACGGCTTCAACACATTGGCATTTGCCTCCAGCTACTCGGAAGAAGAGAGTAGTGCCGCAGTTGGAGTACGCGTTGGATCGTTGAGTGTTTATGTCAATTCAGGAAGCGGTGAATCGTACTCGCATAACAGTACTCATTATTCGGGTATTGACCCCTTTGCGTACCATGGTGGAAATATAGTTGACTACCAATATACTGGCGCATCAATGGGCTTTGCTATTGGTGAGTATTCACAAATACAAGCTGGGCAAACGACGGTAACAGCTGATCGCCTAGAAGACCGACGTTCAAGTTTTATCGATTTTTCAACCGATAAGATGTTTGCTAGGTATACATATGTAGAGCGTGGCAATGACCACGTCGGTTATGGGCTCGACGCCGGTATTAAAATTGGCCGTGTCAATCTGGCGTATCAAGAATTAACAAACAACTATGACGTATCCACACGCAGAATTCGATTTAACTGGAAACAAAATCATCTGAATTCATTCTGGCTAGATTTATCAGCCCATCGTAATGCTGCTCTGGAAGCATATTCGAACTCCAGCATAATGATTAGTTGGCAGCACCCCCTCGGCGCAAATAGTATCGCTAGCCACGCCACCGATGAGGAAGCAGATAAGTCCCAGCCACGTGGTGGAATAGGCCGCGGAGTATTAATCGGTGGAGCAGTTGCTGCTGGAGCCGTGGTGCTAAGTTCAGGTAGTGGCGGACAAGACAGCGCTGAACGTGTTGCTCCATCAACAGCACAATCGAATCCACAGACAATAACTGAACCAACACCTCAGGCCGACAACTCTCAATCAATAGAACCGGTCCAGCCCAATGTCGCCACGGTAGGCAACCCACAACACGATTCTGCGCGGTCTCGCTTGAACAGTATCAACCCCACATCTGTGGCAGAAAATAGAGAGTACGGTGGATACGTATATCAAGCGGCTGATGGCAGTTTTGCCACCACGAACCCAATCGCCGGTGACGCAACATCGGTAGCGTTACCGGACCCACGTTTTGCGGTTCCAAATGGTACTACCGCTCGTGCTTCATACCATACGCACGCTGCATTTGACCCCGATTTTGCCAGTGAGGAGTTTTCTGACACAGACCTTGAAGGCGACCGCACAGATAACATTGATGGTTATCTTGCAACTCCTATGGGTGCATTTTTGTACCACGAAGTGTCATCCGGACAAGTAAGCAGATTAGGAACAGTAAATAACTAATGCTTTCAAGACTTCTATGCGGTGCCCTTATGGTTTTTCAGGTTGGATTATTTAGCGGAGCAAGTATGGCCGATGTTGATGAAATGGTAAGGGAAGCTACACAATACGTAGAAAATTTACCTAGAGACTGTGTCTATCTCGACGGGTATATTTGCCAAGCCGAAGGACCAAAACCGGGCGAAAGTTCTCGTGTCTATGCGCATGCAACCGATGATAGCGGCACCTTGCCTGGATCGCTGGTGCAAGTTTGGCCAGCGGCGTATGCCCACTTTATGGCTGACGAGAATCTTAATGATCAACAAAAGCAACTGATGCACTATCGGATCGGTTTCAGCAAACAGGGTAATGAAGCGATTGTATTGTTTAGACCATTATTTCTTCCACAAATGCAAAATGGCGAAGTGGTAGGAAAAATGCGCGCAACTATTGGGAGGGAAGTTCGCGTTCATGTAGACCTAACCACCCAAAAGGTTTCCCGATCTATTTACGGGAAATAATCGGTCTCCAGCGAGTTTTACGCATCGGCTGCGCGTTGCAAAACCTTAACTGCGGAGTATGTAGATACGCTGTATGGCACGAGATATGTCAATGCTACTCTTAGCCAATCCCCGCTTTCCATAGTGCCTTCGACAATTGAATCACCGTGGTTAATTACCGCGAGTATTGTGCCAACAATCAAAGCAACTTTAATGGCAGTTTTGACTATTCCAGGTCGACAAGCATATTGTATATAGCGGTGAATTTTCATACCAATGTGTTGTTCTTCAAGGGTGGTAGAATAGCTAACCACAAGGCCGGATATCTAGCGCAAGCGAAAGCTACCTTTACCACTGAAACTTAACGTTGTTAATCGTACCAGCAAATTCAAATTCTCTGCCTAACTAAACGTAAGTGAATCTCGCCAAAGATCAATAAAGTTCCCGTAGACCATTGCCTCTAATACTAGTTCTGATGCCAGTACGTAACGCTGGAGATTATCTCAAACAGGCAGTCACGAGTATATTGCTGCAAACCCACACAAAAATAAAACTCCTCATCGTTGATGACCACTCAACTGATGCCGCTATCGAGCAACTAACGCCAAACCCCAGAATCAAAGTACTCAAGAATCCTGGAAATGGAATAGTTTCGGCTCTAAATCACGGCCTAGAACACGCGATAGCAGAAGTAGATTGCGAGTACATAGCGCGCATGGATGCGGACGATATCGCTCACCCCCAAAGACTCGAGAAACAACTGGCCTACCAAAAAAATAATCCGGATATCGACATTATTGGTACCAAAGTGAAAATGTTTGGAAATAGTCTCGGCGACGGCTACCGCCACTATGAAGAATGGATTAACGGATTAACAAAACCAGAAGAAATATCGCTGAACATTTATGTGGAAAGCCCGATTCCACATCCAACCGCATTTGCGCATAAGAAAATTTGGCGCAAACTTGGTGGGTATTTAGATCATGGCTGGCCTGAGGACTACGACTTATGGCTCAGAGCCCATCTACAGAAAATGCGCTTTGGCAAACCGCAAGAAGTACTCCTTGATTGGCGTGACCACAAATCCAGACTTTCGAGACAAGAAAATCGTTACGCTAAAAAATCCTTTTATCATGCAAAAATATATTATTTCACTAAGCAATCTATCGCCAAACAGGTTCGTATATGGGGCACTGGGCCCACCGCAATGTTAGTGCACGACCAACTTGCTAAGCACGACGTCACAACAATCAACTTTATCGATATTTCAGAAAAAATGATTGGCCGAAAAAAACGCAACAAAAACGTAGTAAGTGGCTGGGGGCTTATAAAAACCACAGAATTTTTGCTCGTCGCGGTAGCCGCGCGCGGAGCACGAGACGAGATTAGGGATTACTTAAAATCCCAAGGTTTCAGCGAAGGTCAAGATTATCTTTGTGTTGCATAAAGTGGATTGCACAAAACGTACCACCCAAAGCAGGATCTGATTAGATTTAAGAAACCGGTTCAAAACCATAAAGTGCTTCGGGGTTTTCAACCAATATTTTTTTGCGTAGCAGCTCATCACTAACCCAATCGGCAAGCATATCCATTAATTTCCCATCGTTCGGCATGTTGCCCTTGAAAACCGGATGCGGCCAATCAGTTCCCCAAATAATACGTTCTTTATTTGCTTTGATGAGTGCTGTAGCGAAGGGATGTACATCTTCATAGGGTGGCCATTCTGAAGTCGCAATTCGATAGGACCCAGATAATTTTGCCCAGCACTTTCCCTCACGCACTAATTCTAGAAACTCCTGAAAACCTGAATGATTTATGCCATTGTCTGTTTTCATGTAGCCTAAATGCCCAACCACAACATCCACCGCCATACTGTTCAACGTTTGATACAGATCTTCGAACGTATGCACATGAATGAGTACTTCCAAATGCCAGCCAAGAGGCTTAATGCGTTCGGTAAACTCTCTTACCGCTGCAATATTCTCAAAGGGCATACCGCCTTTGTCGACCAAATTCACGCGGGCACCACGAACGCCCTGCTGGTGCAATTGCTCAAGCTGCTGGTCGGTCATTTGTTGATCGACCGCTGCGACCGCACGAAACGCATCACCCATTTTCTTAACCCCATCAAGCATGCATTTATTGTCTATACCGTAAACACTGGGCTGAGTTAGAACTGCACGGTTGATACCACCAAGCGATTGCAACACATGTAAATAGTCGGCCAAAGTGGCATCTGGCGGGGTATAGCCTCGTCTGGGCGAATAAGGATAATCTGCTTCAGGCCCAAAAATATGGCCATGGCAGTCTATCGCCCCTTCAGGTACTACAAATTTCGTTTTTTGCGGGTCAGGGTCGGGACCCTGGCAAAATGGATACTGATTACTGTTCATGCAAGCATTAAGAGTTTGAAAAAGACGCGACATACTCCCATAAAATCGAAGTAGTGGTCTATGCAAATTTACTAGATTTTACTATCCGACATTTGCCGGAAAAATAACTTATGCACGCACTCGCATTGACCAATGAAATACTTCGTTACTAGTCGTTCCTTTACATCAACTCCGATCTAATGCATTCTTTTTGGTCGATTACCTGTGTTTGCCGATATGTTGTGCCGGGACATGTTCAACCTGAACAGACGAGGAATAATGATGATTAAGCTGAATAAAGTATTAAACCAAATATTTCGCAGCGCAAAGAGAATTACCAGGGTAGGTTTTTTTGCAACGATAGCAATAATCATTGCTTGCAGCGATAGCACAGAAACTGAGCAGGTGACCGACACAGACATGTCGGCCCAACCCGATGCAGTTGAAGTTCCATCACTTGAAAGCTCATCTAATGATATTACGGGCACAGTAAGTAGCTCGGCAGGAACAGAAGCTGGTGTATGGGTAATCGCTGAAACTGATGAACTGGACACCTTTTACGCCAAAATCGTAGTTACAGACAATAATGGACGATTTCTGATTCCGGACCTTCCACCAGCTAATTACAATGTTTGGGTGCGGGGTTATGGCCTAAGCGATTCTGAGAAAATCGTTAGTCAACCTGGAAAAACGGTTGAGCTTAGTGCCGTTACCGCTGCCACCCCGGCTGCCGCCGCCGAAATTTATCCAGCGGCCTACTGGTATTCCATGATGCATTTGCCACAAGAGGAAGAATATGGGGTTGTGAATGGGGGCAAAAATGCGTATCTAATGTGGATGAAAAACATGGGTTGCGTCGGATGTCACCAGTTAGGACAACTCGCAACTAGAACCTTACCGACCAATATTGGAGAATTTGACTCTTCCACTGCAGCATGGATGCGAAGAATATCCTCAGGTCAAGCCGGTGATGACATGGCTAACCAGATGGCTCGTGTTAGTGGTGGACTAGGTGCGAAATACCTCGGTGATTGGACAGACCGTATTGCTGCAGGAGCATTACCACACGCAACTCCCGAGCGACCAAGCGGCGTGGAGCAAAATGTAGTTGCTACGGTTCGCGACTGGTCTAACGAAAAAGCCTATATGCATGATCTCTCGGGCACTGATCGACGCGACCCAACGGTTAACGGTTACGGTAAATTGTATGGTGCTCCAGAATTAAGTACCGACGAAATGCCCATTCTCGACCCTATTGCGAATACAGATACTGTGCAGCTTGTACCCACGCGTGACGAAGACACACCGACCACTAACGAAGATCCAGTTATCGCGCCTTCTCCCTATTGGGGTGAGGAAGCAATTTGGGATAGCCATGCAAATATACATAACCCAATGCTAGATCAAGACGGTCGCGTATGGTTGACCTCGAGAATTCGTGGCCCAGAAAACCCTGATTTCTGCCGCGAAGGTTCCGATCACCCCTCCGCGCAGCTGTTTCCTACCGAGCGTGCAGTAAGGCATATTTCTGTTTACGACCCTGAAACCGGCGAATTTCAGTTTGTCGATACATGCTACGGTAACCATCACCTGCAATTTGCAGAAGATGAAAATAATACCCTTTGGACTAGCGGTGGTGGTGAAGTTCTCGGCTGGCTGAATACTAAAATGTTTCTGGAGACAGGCGATGCTTCCGCATCACAAGGTTGGTCACCGTTAATTTTGGATATCAACGGAAATGGTAACGTCGACGAATGGGTTGAACCAGATGAAGCAATCGACCCCACGAAAGACAAACGAATTCGTGCTGGCTATTACGCAATAATGCCTAATCCAGTCGATGGTTCGGTATGGGGCACTAATGCTTTTGGGTTCCCTGGCGCTTTAGTCCGATATGACCCAGCCACTGGGCTCGGTGAGATATTTCGCCCACCCCTTCCAGGCTTCGGCATACGTGGGGCGGATATTGATAGAAACGGCGTTGTATGGTCCTCGATGGGTAGTGGCCATTTGGGCGAGTTTGATCGACGCAAATGCACAGGACCGTTAAATGGCCCTGAAGCGACCGGTGACCACTGCCCCGAAGGATGGACATTTCACGACTTACCTGGACCGGGCTTTGTAGATTTACCTGAGTACAGCGTCGAGTCTAGTTATTACACCTGGGTAGACCAACACAATACCTTAGGGTTAGGCGCCAACACTCCCATTGCAACGGGAAACTTATTTGATGGTGTTCATGCCTATGTAGATGGGGAGTTTGCTACTTTGCGAATCCCCTATCCTTTAGGGTTTTACGCCAAAGGACTGGAAGGTCGAATTGATGATGCGGGAGCTGGCTGGAAAGGTCGCGGAATATGGGTACCTAGCGGTGACCGAACACCGTGGCTAAAAGAAGGTGGTAAAGGTACTCGTCCGCTAGTGGTACATTTTCAGGTACGGCCTAATCCATTGGCGGATTAACTGACACTGTTACTACTAGAAGTTGGCTCGAGTAAAGTTTCGGATATAAGCCTGAGGTAATGGGAGTGTGACTTCACACTCCCCGGGGCTCATCTCATCCAAACCAATCGAATATTAATTCTCGCCACGTACGCTAGAATTAAATCATAATTTACTGCTGACTTAACCGTCACTAAATCAATCAAGCGTTCGCCGATATCGTAGCATCGCTATTACGCACACCAATACGGTAAAGCCCGTCATCATCAGCATTGGCTGTTGTACATCAGCCAATCTAGTACCCTTAAGCATTACTCCCCGCACCACTCTTAGGAAGTGAGTTAAAGGCAATGCCTCACCAATATTCTGCGCCCACGTTGGCATCCCTCGAAACGGGAACATAAACCCGGAAAGCAGTAATGACGGTAGAAAAAAGAAAATAGTCATTTGCATTGCCTGCAATTGAGATTTGGCAAAGGTAGAAAAAGCAAATCCCACGGCAAGGTTAGCGACCATAAAAATAGAAATCCCTAGTAATAGTACGGAAAAGGAACCGACAAAAGGTACTCCAAACAGAACTTTTGCTGCGCTCAATATCACAATCGTCTGCGCTGCCCCAACCGCGACATAGGGGGCAATCTTTCCAAGCATCACCTCGTGCGGCTCGGCCGGAAAAGCCAGTAAATTCTCCATTGTTCCACGCTCAACCTCCCGGGCCATCGACATACCCATAATCATCACCAACGTCAGGGTAAGGATGACACCCAATAGTCCAGGAACAATATTGTATTGTGTAATACCTTCTGGATTATATTTTGGATGGATCACCAACTCATACGGTGGTGGCTGAGCCGCAAGTCCGCTCAGGGGTCCAACGAGATCGTGGTTTAGTGCTCTGGAAAATATAGCGTTCAAATTACCAATCGCGTTTGATGCTGCTGATGGATCCGTGGCATCAGCCTCTACCAGTACTTGTGGGCGATCACCACGCACCAGTTGCTTGGTAAAACCTACGGGAAACGAAACCACAAACGCCACCTCACCGCGCGCTAACATTCCGGCGCTCTCTCTGGGATCGCTGGTCGTGCCGACAAAATCAAAATAGCCAGAGCTCTTCATACTAGCCAATAAAGTTCGAATGATTGGCGTCTGTTCTTCTGCATGCACTGCCGTGGGCAACAATTTCGGATCAGTGTTAATGGCATATCCAAATAGGATGATTTGAATAATTGGAATGCCAAATAACATTCCAAAAGTCAATTTATCCCGCCGCATCTGATGAATCTCCTTTAGGAAAATCGCCCAAATGCGATTCCAGGAACCTTTAACTGTCACGTATGAGACCTCTCATCTATACCAGCTCGCCCCATTAACGCGATAAAGGTATCTTCCAGACTTGGTCGAACCTGCTCCCACAGAATTTCTTCCTCAGCGTTCCCAACCTTCTTCAAAGCCCGCTCAATTAGATCCGCATCAGCCCCACTAACATGCAACGCCGAACCAAAATAAGATACGTAATCCACCCCGGGTTCTGATCCAACAACCTCGGACAAACGTCGCACACCAACACCCTCTGCTCTGAAAGTCACCAGACCCGACTGATCAATAATATCGTTTACCCTACCTTGAGTAATTAACTGACCGTTAGCCAAGTAGACAATTTCATCACACCGTTCTGCTTCATCCATGTAATGCGTTGAAACCAAAACGGTCATACCTTGCGAAGTTAAATTATGAATTTGATCCCAAAATTCGCGTCGCGCCTGCGGATCAACGCCTGCCGTGGGCTCATCCAGTAACAGTAACTCAGGCTTATGCATCGTTACAGCCGCTAACGCCATCCGTTGTTTCCAACCACCGGATAAATCGCCGGCAAGCTGATATTGGCGATCTATCAACCCCAAGGTTTCTAGGGTTTGATCAACGCACTTTCGAAGTCCTTCGAGTTGATATAAACGCCCAACAAATTCAATATTTTCACGGATAGTCAAGTCTTCCCAAAAAGAAAATTTTTGGGTCATATATCCAGTGAGAGCTTTAATCTTTTTACTCTCGCTGACAATATCGAAATTTAAACAGGTACCGCTTCCCTCACTTACCTTGAGCAATCCGCAAATCATTCGTATCGTAGTTGTCTTTCCAGATCCGTTCGGACCAAGAAAACCCCAGACCTGCCCTCTGGGCATTTGAATACTGATTCCATTGACCGCAGCTTTGTCTCCGAACCGTTTAACTAGCCCATGGACATCAATCGCATACTCGGTCATTGCAAACTTACGTCGACTGGTAAGCCAGGATTCAATTCAGTATTTGAAGGCAACGACGCCTCCACCATGAAGACCAGTTTGTCGCGCACTTCAGCGCTATAAATAACCGGTGGCGTGAATTCAGCAACCGCTGATATATATGAAATATTAGCTGTTAGCGGCATGCTACTGCCGTCAGAAAACACTTCTATCGACTGACCGACAGTCAGACTTGGCAGTTTTGCTTGTGGCATAAAAAAGCGAACTTTAAGGCCATTACTAGGTAATAGCGCCACCACGGGAGATCCAGCATTAACAAATTCGCCCTGTCTTTGAAATACCTGTTCAACCCTGGCATCGATTAACGTATGCACCGTTCTCTGCTCAAGTCGCCATTGCGCAACGGTTTGGGTTGCCTGCGCAGACTCATAGGCTGCAGCTGCTCCCAACTGCGCCTGCTCACGACCCGCAAGCATCGCCACATTAACCGCCTCCTTGGCCGCGTCTACGGCTGCCAGCGAAGCCTCAAATTCTGCCACGACTTGATCCCCTCTATTATTGCTCAGCACTCCTTTAGCCACCAAAGGAGCTACTCTGTCGCGTTCAGATTCAGCGAGCACCAATCTAGCTTCAGCCTGTTGTTGCTGAGCAAGCAAAGCGTTTATTTCAGCTGGCCGGGCACCACTGTCTATATCTTTAGCTTGAGCTGCAGCCTGTGAAGTTCTTGCGACGGCTTCTGCTAGTTGGCCTACCTGCTGATCAGTATCTAGCTGAAACAACACTTCCCCCGACACCAACGTGCTTCCCTCTTCTACGCTGGGAGATATAAGCCAACCCGACTGTGGTGCCGCGACATAAACCCATTCAGCCTCGACATAACCCACATATCGATCCGAAACATCTTCGCTAGAACACGCGCTAATTAACAATAGAAGTGCGCTTACTCTCCATATTCGTGAATATTTCTCAATTACTTGCATCGATTTGCCCAACTGTAAAAACACGCAGAAATTCTGTTAAAGATATAGCTGTCGAATATGTAACTCTAAGCCCGTGTATTAAATCAAACTATCGCATTCTGTTGTTTATATGGGTGTATATATGCCCAACCCCGAAGGCTCCTTAGCAACAGATATTATGGCCATACCTCTACAAAATCCGATAATTCATGCACAGGCACTTGTTTCGCTTCTATATCAGGGCTTCCAATATATACGTAACCCACCAACTTTTCCTGCTCGGATAAGCCCAATGCTGTGCATACCTCTCTATGAAAGCAGGCCCAACCGGATCGCCAGATGGCTGCTAACCCTAATGCATGAGCCGCTAACACCATACTATTGGCTGCCGCTGCTGCAGAGTATTCTTGTTCAATCACCGGTATCTTTTCGCTGGGTTTTATCGCGGCAACCACAGCAACTAATACTGGTGCCCGCAATCCGGCGTTTAAGCACTTTTCCAACACCCTCTGTTCAGCGCCTTCACGTTGCTTAATATCGTGTAACAGCTGACCAAAGTGAACTCGCCCTTGGCCTTCTATTCGAATAAACCGCCAAGGCCGTAACTTCCCATGGTCTGGAGCTCTCAACGCAGACTGCATGATGATCTCCCATTGTTCCTTATTTGGACCGGGCTCAATAAGCTTCGGATTTGAAACTCTACGAGTTAAGTTTTCTATCGCATCCATAATTTAATTCACACCGTCTTTTTTAAATTTTTGGCAAAAAACCCTAGTACCCTAGTGAGCGCTAAATCAGAAGCCAAAGGGTCGAAAGATGCTCGCTCGGTACAATTAAAACCGTGTCCGGCTTCGGGATAAATATAATACTCCTCATCTGGCAGAGCTTTCCTTGTTTGCTCTATAACGTCACTAGAAACCAGCTCGTCTAAACCACCAAAATGGAACTGTACCGGGCATTTCGGGCGCTTGGAAAGGTAAGAAACCGTGCGGGTGCCGTAATAAGAAACTGCCGCTTGCACATCCAGCTCACAGGCCGTCAAGTACGCTAGCGAGCCACCCCAGCAATATCCCGAGACCACAACCTCATCCACAGATCCTTTTAGATACGAAATGGCAGTATCAATATCTAATAGTAATTCCCGTTCGTTGGACTCTGTCGCTAATAAGCGACCCGCGTCTGGATTTGAATAAGGTACGACAGTATTAGGCGCTGCCCGATCAAACAATGCGGGCACTATAGCCAAGTATCCTAAACCCGCATATTGTTCGACTAACGCCTGCATATGACCGGTAATACCGAATACTTCTTGGAGAATTACGATGCCGCCTTTTACCATCTGATCTGGTTGTGCCACGAACGCGGCTAGCGTGTGTCCATCAGCAGTGGTCAGGCTTATTTTACGAGCTTGTGACATGTGCAATTTAGAGCTAAAGAATCAAAACTGGAGTATAAGCCAAGCAGATCAAATATTGACCAGATAGATTGTTTGAATTAATCGTTCTACTACTCAGCGGGTAGGCTAACTACAACTCTAGCCCCACCCAATTGTGAATCACCAATCTCTACCATTCCGCCGTAGCCATCAACTATCGCCGATACAGTCGCTAAACCAATACCATGGCCACTCGTCCTACTATCTGCTCGGACTCCGCGTTGCATCACCTTACTTCTTTGCTTTATCGGTATTCCAGGGCCATCATCTTCAATGATAAGTTGTAAGCCTCTAGGTGCCTCTTCAGCAGAGACGACCAAAGTATTCGCGGTAATCTTGACTACATCCTTGCAATGCTTACATGCGTTATCCAATAAATTACCCAGTATTTCGAGCAAATCGCCTTTATCACCAAAAAATCTAAGATTCTTACCATCCGAACTTTCAGCCACATCGACTCTGAAATCAATAGTTCGTCCCGCATATACCTTGGTCAGCGAACGAATAATGCGGCCCAATTCAGGCGCCACCTCCACAGGTTCGGTAAACATGCGACGCCCCATCGTAGAAGCGCGCTGCAACTGATAGTCAATAATGTCCTGCATCGCATCGAGTTGCTTGTTCGCGTCAGCTTGTTCGTTAAGCATACCGCGCATCACCGCCAGCGGTGTTTTTAAACTATGCGCCAAGTCACCTAAAACATTTTTCTGATGCTCTCTTTGGCGCGCCTCGTGATCAATAAACCGGTTGATACGGTCAGACAAAGGGAGTAATTCTTTTGGATAATCAGAGTTCAGGGCACGCAATACTCCATTCTCTACCTCTCCTAACTCAGATGCCACTCGTCGTAACGGAATTAACGCCCAAAAAAGTAACAGTCCCTGCATAAGCAACAACGCAAAAGCGAGACCACCAAGCCAAAACCACAAGGTTCTCCTATATGCCGCAATCTGCTCGTCGTAGGGCGCATGATCTTCTGCAACCAGCAAAGATAGCGTGGTTATATCCCCTGATTCGCCCTCCCAATCAATATCTAACCCCATTGCAACCAACTGAATTTGATCAAACTCCTGACTTTCTGGAATCAGGTCATCGTAGTAACGAAAATCGCCCGGCAGCGAACTAAAAACCGGTAGCGCTCGCCCACCCAAAGACGGTGACCTCCACTCCAAACTACCACCACGTCCTCGGATTTCAGAATACAATCCAGAGTCCATTTGGTTGTAGCGGGACTCGGGAAGAACATCAGAGACAATGACACTATCGTTGGAAACCTCGATAACCGCCATTAAGCCAAATAATTTACTCTGCAGAGCACTGTAAATGTTCTCTTCAACACTCTCCTGAAATGCCCTTTCTAAAATTACTCCTGCAGCACCTAGAAAAAAAGCCAGGAGTGCCCCGGCTGCAATCAAAAGTCTGTTACGAAGTGAACCGTTCAAGAATCGCGATCCAAATTAAATCGATATCCTCTACCACGTAGCGTCTCTATTGGCTGAAGCGTGCTTTCCGGGTCCAGTTTCTTGCGTAATCGACGGACAAACACTTCAATTGTGTTGCTATCCCGGTCCGTGTCTTCCTCATATATATGTTCAACTAATTCCATTTTTGATAGCACTTTACCGGTATTAAGCATCATGTAAGAAAGTAAGCGATACTCGTAAGCAGTCAAATCCACGTTCTCACCGTGTAGTTTTACTAGTTGGCTAGTCGTATCAATCTCCATTGGCCCACAAACTAAAACGCTCTGAGCCAAGCCAACCGAGCGACGCAGAAGAACTTTCACTCGAGCAACTAATTCTTCAATATGAAATGGTTTGGTTAAGTAGTCATCTGCCCCAGACTCAAGACCTTCCACTTTATCCTGCCATCGATCCCTCGCGGTCAGTATTAGTACCGGAAATGCTAAATTCTCAGTACGCCATTGCTTAATCACTTCTATCCCATTAATCCCTGGCAAACCAATATCCACAATTGCCATATTAATCGGGTACTCACGCCCTCGATAAATAGCATCTTCACCATCACCAGACACATCAACGACATATCCTTCCGAGCGCAATCTGGCTGCGATTTGCTCTTGAAGAGTAAGTTCATCCTCGACAACTAGCAATCGCATAGATTAGACCTGTGACGTATGGGAATTGGTGTTTCTAGGTAAAACCATCCATGGGATATTAAGCCCGGACGAGTACTGTGCATCTAATCGCGAACAATGATCGTGCGAACGGTGCCTTCCTTGAATAATTTGACCCTATAACCAGCCTCGTTGGAACGCAGCGGTTGCACGTCAATTACTCGACCACCACCAGCCCGACTGGTTGCAATTTGCGCGGCCTGTTTACTCGACATCAATTCACGAGCGATTAAAGAACGCTCTTTAGGATTAACCAACTGCAAGTTTTGATCAGGACCTTGTGCAACAGCCAATCCAGAAAAGACCAGACTCGTGCAAACCAATAAACTAGCGAACGCTACTCGCAACGCGGTTGCGCACCGAAGCCTGCTACGTTTAATTGAAACGTTGATAGTCATAACACCCTAAATTATATACCAATTTAGTATAATTTCACCATAACGCTTTACCGTACCGGTACAACGTTGACCGCAACCTTAATTTCATCACCTGGACGATGATCCATTTGGGTGTGATAAACCTCACCGTTATAACGGTATCTAACGTCATAGGCCACTATTCGCTCTTCACGATGTTGTTGTTGAGTTATCTCACAACGTTCAACATTACGATAGCTGGTGGTAGGACGGTTGTACCGATTATCTTGCTTGATATCATTTGCAACCGAACCGCCCAATACTGCACCCGCAACGGTGGCTAGACCTGTCCCTCGACCACTTCCAAACTGATTACCTATTACGCCACCAATAATCACGCCCAATATATTTGGGGTGCTGCTACTTCTATAGCCATTGTCGTAAACATTACTTCGATGGGAATTATAAGAGTTATATGCTGGTTGAGACTCAACCCAACATTGTTCTACAGGCTCACTAACTCGAACGGATTCTACGATAGGCTCTACACTGACCACCTTAGCGTAGTAGACATCTTGAGCCTCTACATTGAAGACAGAAATAACACTTACGACACCGGCTGCCATTGCAGGCCAGCTGAATCTTCGTAAAGATGTTTTTTGCATGATTGTATTTTGCGTGCCCATATTGCCTCCCGGAAAACCTATGCCGACAACGTAGCGAAAGCTCCTAATGAACCTTCTAGTTAACTCTTTATAACAACAATCAAACCAGCGGTTTCCGAATGGAGACCCTGACTGTTGCGGCAAAGTTTACCCGCGAGGACTGAACACAAGCTGAATCAAATCAACAATAATTAATCGCTTACGCACCCAAGTATTACAAAGTTCAGTCGAACCCAAGCAAGGGTTTAATCGGCAAATAATTCCAATAAATGTCGACCAAATACATCATATCGCCAAGTTTGAAGCGGAGCTCTATCGCGATCTCCTCGCAAAATACCTTCAATATCACGCTTGGTTGCAATTAATGCAGAAGCTACGTTTTCAACCTCAGCGGTCTTATTAAGCAGCACCATGGCATTCTTTACCAACTTACGCTGAGCATTGGAGAATGGAAGCCCATCAGTCCACAGCACCTCGGTTGGATTTTCTTTATTTACTTTCAAGACCTCAGACAATATTTGGTCGGCATTTTTTTCCCGAAATCGCAACGCGACATCATCAACATCCATTAACTCTTCCCTAGTTGTTGGAGCGCTCGCCGCCAACCCCATAAGTTCGGGATCCTTTATCAACCAGGTACGGGGAATATTCAATTGTTGGGCCTTTCGCTCCCGCCAAATCGCCAGTCCTTTAAGTATATGTTGAGACTTCACATTAAGCCGCCCACCCCTCATTCGACGCCAGGCAAGCTCAGGCGGAAAAGAATAGTCTTCAACCGTATATAGCTCCTGCACGGCTTGTTGATACCAATCTAATCGCCCATTTTGAGTCAGCTCGGCGATCAACCCCTCGCGTAATTCACCTAAAAACTCCACATCTTCCATCGCATAATTCAATTGCTCGGTTGATAGCGGTCGTCTCGACCAATCAGTGCGCGCTTGACTGGCAGCAACATCCTTACCAATTCGGTCTTTCACTATCGCCGAATAGCCAATTTGCATATTGCTACCGCAAAATGCAGCTGCCATCTGGGTATCGAACACATTACTCGGTAAAACCCCGAGTGATTGAAACAACACCTCAAAATCCTGCCGAGAAGAGTGTAGTATTACTGTCAGGTCCTGCCCGGAAATAAGATCAGCCAACGGAGATAGATCCTCAATGGCTAAGACATCAACCGCACAGTCTTTTTTATCCGTTGCAAGCTGCACCAAACACAGTTTTGCGTAGTATGTCCGTTCACGCAAAAACTCGGTGTCCAGTGCTAGCCAGGGTCGGGTTTTTGCGTGATCGCAGTAAGTTTGTAAATCGTTATTATTATCTATTATATGTACAGACATGCAGTCAGAAACCCGATGACCCGTTCCAAGGCGCTTGGTATTATCGCACAGGCTTAACCTGTGCACAGAAGTGAAATTAAAATTGTGAGTAGATTAACTACCCAAACGAAAACTGCAGATTAACCGGAGTAACTCCGTTCACGCTTAGAACGACAATATTAAAAATATGATGTCTCAACTTAACACTATTTTCTCCATCGCTATATTTAAGGAGAAAGCGCAAAATCTTGCAGCATCAAACCAGCTAATGTTGATGTGCCTGTTCGCAGCTGTTGCAGTTGGCTTTGTCAATCGCGAGCTCAGCACTGATGACGGTTCCACACTAATTTTAGCCGTTGCAGAAAGCGTGCTGTATTCAGGGTTTGTATTCATTATTCTCGCACTGCATAGAAAACCTGAGCGCTTTGTACAGACTATTAGCGCCATACTAGGCACCAACGCCATTATTCAACTTATCGCGCTGCCATTGTTTGCCTCCAGTGGACAAATTACAGCTGATGTCGCGAATACCAGTAATACGATTTTATTTGCGCTGTTATTAGTGGGCGGCTGGAGTTTTGCGGTCTCGGTGTTTGTCCTAAAAGAAGCATTAGAAGTGCGAATTGCCCCCGCCGTTTTAGCTACGCTCGGTTGTCAAATGGCGACCCTTATTATTCTGGTCATGCTATTTCCTGAACTCACCGCAGAGGTAGAAGCTTCTACCTTAGATTCAATACCTGCAACGACAGGCTCTACATAGCTCCTTTCTACTATAGGCCCTTTCTAAACCGACCCTTTCTAAACAGGTCTTTTCTTAAGCGACTCTTGAAGATAAGCGATCCCCACAACCATTAATAAAGACGATCAGAAGGATACTTAGCTTGCATATTCACATATTAGGGGTTTGCGGCACTTTTATGGGCGGGGTGGCACGCCTTGCGAAACAACTCGGCCATACCGTAAGTGGTACAGATGCTAACGCTTACCCCCCAATGAGCACACAGCTTGCGGCACTTAATGTGCAACTATTCGAAGGCTATTCACCAGATAACATACCTGAGCATACTGATATTGTTGTGGTTGGCAATACAATCTCAAGAGGTAATCCAGAACTGGAAGCAGTATTGACGCGGCGTATGCGATATACATCAGGGGCGCAATGGTTATCCGAAAATGTACTGCAAGGTCGTTGGGTTCTAGCCGTTGCTGGCACACATGGAAAAACCACTACCGCAAGTTTATTGGCGTGGATTTTACACGACAATGAACTTAATCCAGGATACTTGATTGGGGGAGTCCCTGAGAACTTTGGTGAAACCGCGCGGCTTGGATCTGAACCGTTTTTTGTGATCGAAGCAGATGAATATGACACGGCATTTTTTGATAAACGTTCCAAGTTTGTGCACTATCATCCTGATACATTAGTGCTTAATAATTTGGAGTTTGATCATGCGGATATTTTTGATTCGCTTGACGATATAAAACGCCAGTTTCATCATTTACTACGTACCGTCCCCCAAACCGGTTGCGTACTATTTAATCAGAATAGCCCGGCGATACTCGAAACTTTGGAGATGGGCTGTTGGTCATCCACGCAAAGCTTTAGCAACACTGATCAAGATAGTCTCCCAACAGAACAACAAAGCGATTGGTCATTGCGTAAATTGACACCCGATGGTTCGTCATTTGTAGTCAACTATAAAGGCGCAGATATCCACATAGACTGGGATCTTCTTGGCAATCACAATATTGCCAATGGGATAGCTGCCATCGCCGCCGCGCACCATGCCGGCATACCTCTGGCCAATGCTTGCGAATCCTTAAGTAGTTTCAAATCAGTTAAACGCAGACTGGAATTGCTAGGCAGTCCCTCAGGGGTCAGCGTTTATGACGACTTTGCGCATCACCCCACAGCGATAAGCGAAACACTTAGTGCATTACGCGCAAATGTAGGTAACGCCAAGATCATTGCCGTATTGGAACCTCGATCTAACACCATGAAGCAAGGGGTTCATCAATATACGCTGGCCGATTCACTGGCGTCAGCAGACGAGGTGTATTTTTACAAAAATCCCGAGATGAACTGGAATGCGGATACTCTGGAAAGTGAAAGCATACAAGTGATGGAGAACACTCAAAGCATAATCGATACCATTACCAAGCAGGCTGTAAACGGTGATCATGTGTTAATTATGAGTAATGGGGGTTTCGAAGATCTGCACCAGCGATTACTCTCAGCCCTATAGGTGCACTGGAAGGTCTATTGGAGGGTCTACTATTAGACCTACTTAATGTTACATTTTTAGCTACACTTACATTTAGAATACCAAAATAAGAATTTCAAATTAAGACAAACAAAACGAGAACTTTATGAATAATTTAAGCCGCATCAGTCTGATCTTTGTTGGACTACTAAGCCTATTCTCTTTAAGCGTCAATGCCCAACAAATGAGTCCCCACTTTGTTGAAGGGAAAGACTACGCTGTTATCAGCGAAGCTCAACCGATCAAAACAGGCGAAAAAATCGAAGTTCGCGAAATGTTTTGGTATGGCTGTCCACACTGTTACTCATTAGAGCCTCATGTACAGCGTTGGAAATCAAATATGCCAGCGAATGCAGAATTTGTAGCGCAACCAGCCGTATTTAGCGCCGGTTGGGAGTTCCACGCGCGGGCATACTATACTTTTGAAACACTCGGTATAGTAGATAAAGTACATGGTGCATTTTTCGATCAAATTCATCGCCAAAAAAGAAATGCTAACTCGCTTAGTGACCTTCAGAATTTTCTATCCAACTATGATGTTGCTCCCGATGACGTTGAAAATGCCTACAACTCCTTTGTGGTAGACAGCCAACTAGGTAATGCTCGAGTAAACAGCATGAAGTACGAAATTCGTGGCGTACCGGCTGTCATTGTCGATGGTAAATATAGAACCTCAACCACCATGGCTGGCAGCGAAGCTGGCATGTTTGACATTGTTGAGTTTCTAATTGAAAAATCTGCCAACGAGCGATAACGGGAAAACCCCACACCATCTCTAGTAAGCAGTTAGTCAAACTAGCTGAATAAAGTCACCAACGCCTACTTTGGGGTTGGTGACTTATCTAGAGGCTTAATAGTAAACACTCGAAAAACTTTGTTTCTATTTCCCTACGGTTTATTGCATTGGCTCCTATTGCCTTGCTTTCTATTGAAAGTCCCGGTAGCTCAGCTGGATAGAGCAGCCGCCTCCTAAGCGGCA
>ERZ887942.873-NODE-873-length-22810-cov-20.128367_pt1 | contig 22810 bp, 14 predicted proteins | sample MGYA00521099_ERZ887942 | MGnify/ENA primary metagenome ERZ887942 (study PRJEB32303, sample SAMEA104408605) | aquatic metagenome | biome: Brackish water; feature: Pelagic; material: water | place: Baltic Sea | collected 2014-06-07T06:48:00 | depth 16,251 m ...
CTAGCGGCACTGCCACGGGCTGGCCCCGGTCGCAGACCGTGACGTCCTTCCTTGGTTTATGGGCTTTGCCGTCCGCTTCCGAACTTACTTTTTTCCCGCCTTGGTGAGAATTTCCTTGAGCGTCACCGCCTTGCCTCCCTGGCGTTTGCTTTCGTCGGCTGCTTCCATAAAAGTGAAGAGCTCGATGGTCTCGGTTGCTGAAACGGGTGGCTTCTTTGTTTTGAAGAACCTGACCACCTCGACCACCAGAGGGGCGTAACCCTCATAGGCTCCGACGGCGACCTCATCACCCTTTGCGTTGCGGGCGATGCCGGAGTAGCCCTTGCCTTCCCTGAAGATGCCTGTTCTTCCATTCGCCCAGGTGCCCTCGACTTCGATTAATCCCCCGGATGTCGTTCTGCGGACGACGGATTGGCATCCGGTTCCCATGACGGTGAAGAGGGATTCGCATCCGTGCACGCCGTACCAATAGAGATCCGGGTGGTGGGGCTCGATTTTGGCCGGGCTGGAACAGAGGGTATAGGTCACTTCTCCAATCGAGCCCGCACGAACGGCCTGGGTGCTTTTCCCGTAGCGAAGCGATGATGATGAAAAAATGGGAACGCCCGCCTCTTTCGCGAGACGGTAGATCTCAAGGGTGTCGCTCAGGCTCCCGGCAACGGGTTTGTCGAGAAACAGGGGCAATCCTGCCGCGATGACGGGCCTTGCTTGCGCGAGATGAGGGCGGCCGTCGACGCTTTCGATCATGACCGCATCAACCTTGGTGCAGAGGTCCTCGATGGTCTCACAGATTTCCACACCGAAGTCTTCTCTCAGGGTCTTGGTGTATCCCTCGACTCGTGAAATGCTCGATTCGATGTCGGGGCTGCCTCCCTTGAATGCCGCGACCACTTTGGCACCCTTGACATGATCCTTGGTCGTGGGGTCATTGATGATCCTGGTGAAGGCGGTGACGTGAGAAGTGTCCAGGCCAATCATGCCAATACGGATGGGGTCCTTGGCGGCGAGAGGTGATAGGGTTAACAGGCTGCAAAAGAGGGTGATAATTTTTTTCATTTCGTCATTTGGTAATGGGTTGGGAGATTCGGAGATATGCGAAGAGGTTTCGAAGCTGGGTGTCATCGAGACCGTTGAGGAGGCCGGCGGGCATGAGACTACGGCCGGCTGGTTTGAGGGATTTCACTTGTTTGCGAGGGATCGTGATGTCGCCACCGTCGAAGCCCCGGATGACAATGCTATTCGTGTCTTCGTCGGAAAGGAAGCCGCTTAGGATTCGTTTGTCGGTGGTGGTCACGACGACATTTTCATAGCCTTCTCGAATCTCCGCATTCGGTTCGAGGATACTCACCAACATGGTGCCGAGATCGTCCCGTTGGTAGCGGGTCAGGTCAGGCCCAACCTCTCCGCCTTTGAAGAAGAGCTTGTGGCAGCTTGCGCAGCGCGCGGTGAAAATGGGCTCTCCGGCATAGGGATCTCCCGGACGGGCGGAGAGAATCTTTCGCAAGGCATCCACGCGGAGGGAAGGGGTTTGCTTTTTGGAATCAGGAAAATGTTTCAGAAATAACGACTTTGTTTTGCTGTCTTCATGGAGCGCGAGCCGGGAAAGGAGGTCTTGGTCAAAATGACCGGACGGGACCTTTTTGGTACCAACGTTTTCGAGGAGGGCAGTGGCCCAGGCAGGCCGGGAGGCGAGGAGATTGAGAGCGGTGGCTTGAAGGCCCGGAGAAAGTTTCGGATAGGATTTCACGAGGGCCTCCCCAATTGCTTTGTCGTCGTAAATTTGCAGGGCGATGATCGCGGCCCGACTCAGTTCGGAATTGTCAGACGATGTTGCGAGGAGGAGGAGTTTTTTCCAGACCCTGGATTCTCCTTGATAGCTTCCGAATGCCCGTATCGCGGCGAGCCGATCGGCAGGAGTGGCTTGGTGATTTGAAAGCAGGGCAAGACCTTCTGTGAGCGCTTGTGAATCGCCCCTGCGAATGCGCATGGAGAGGGAAGATTGGTCCAGGTTGGTGGTCAGTTCATCCGGAAGGAGCGGGACCGTTCTGCCGTCAAAGGCTTTTTCAAAGCCTTTCATCAGCGCGGCGCGACCGGCGACATCCGGAGCGAGTTCGAGGAGGCGGGCGCACTGAAGGAAGTCTCGTCGTGATCCTGCTTCCGCAAAGCGTCGCATCAGGCGCGGGGCAACGTGATTCAGGAAGAAGGGGGATGACCAAATTTTGGGATCCCCGAAAGTCGCCAGGACGGCCTCCGGATATTTCTCGCAGTGAGCTTCCACGACATGCCAGGCCATGAGCGGAATGAAGGGATCCTGAAGGTGATTAGGTCGCGAGATGATTTCTCTCGCAAGAGCGAGGCCCTGCTGATGCCCAAGACGACTCGCGGTAGAGAGGATCTGGCACTGAACTTCGGCATTTGTTTCCCCCTTGGCGAGGGTTCTGATTGCGTTGAAGATTTCCGGCTCAAGTTCTCCGTCGTCACCGGATAGTCTGATGATCCAAGCGCGCACGATGGGGGCCGGGTGATCGAGATGTTGGCGGGCGGTGTTGAGACGAAGTCCGCCCATCTGGTGGAGCACCCAAAGTGCTTCCAAAGCAGGGTGGGGATTTTGTTGCGCAAGGAGAGCTTCCAATTGTGGGACGAGTGTTGCATCCGCTCTCTGCGCCAACAAACGAACTGCTGTTTGCCGGTGCCAAAGGTTGTCGTGTTTCAGGAGGTTGACTAATTCCAGGGAAGTCTTGTTCTCCAGATTTCGATCCTTGATCAGCGGCGCCTCTTTTCCCCGGAGTCGGTAAATCCGCCCGCTGTTGGGATCAATCTGACCCTGGTAGTTTTGTCCGTGGGCGATGTATTGCTCACGAAAATCGGAGAAAATCACCCCTCCACACGGGGCGTTGGCGAGATAGACCGGCCGGAAGGTGAGGTCATCGCTACGAAGAGGACAACCGGTGTCGGAGGTTTTGAAAGTGCTACCGGTCGCCGTTCGATTTGAGGCCACAAGATAGTGATGGAGGGGATCGACACTGAGAAACTGCCCCTGGAAGCGGGCTGGCATGGCGGGGGCATCAACGCAAATCCCCAAGTGGGAAAATCGTGGGATTGGGTTGGTGCTCGCCATCATCGAGAGCTCGCCAAATGAGAAGGGATTTGGGGGCGGACCGAACTTGCCGGGGTTCTTTCCCTGCTTGAGATATTGTCCGTTTTGCACGAAGTGAAAGCCCCGGGTATTACCGCCATTGTGACCGCTGAAAAGTCGGCCTTCGGCATCAAAGGTGAGCCCGAAGGTGTTGCCACCGCCGTCGGCGAAGACTTCGAATTCCTTGGTGAGGGGGTGATAGCGCCAAACGATGGGGCCTTCATTGTAGATCGGAAGATCGTCAAAACCCGGTCGGGTGACCCGGCTGGTAGTGGTGCTGCCCTGGCCTCCGTAAAGCCAGCCATCCGGGCCCCAGGTGAGACCGTTGGCCACGCTATGGGTATCCTCAAGCCCAAAGCCGGTGAGACGAATTTCGGGATCGCCCTCGGGAACATCGTTGCCGTCTTCATCGCGATAAAAGAGGAGATACGGAGTGTGCATCACCCACAGGCCTCCCCAACCACGGACGACCGAGTTCGCCATGTTCAGTCCCTCGAGGACGTTTTTGCTGGTTTCATAGGTGCCATCTCCATCGAGATCTTCGTGCACGCTAATGATGTCGGCTCCGCGGTCATGATGGGGTGGGGCGGGGGGGATGCGATCATACTTCGAGCGATAGTATTGATCGCGTCCAATCATGGTGAGGCCGGCGGGGTAGGGATACTGACGGTATTGCGCGACCCATAGGCGGCCCCGGGTGTCGAAACTGAAGTGGGTCGGTTGCGCGATTTCCGGCTCGCTGAGCAAAGCCTCGACGGCGAGGTCGTCATCGGTCTTCAACAAGGCAAGGTCTTCACCGGGGAGAATCTGTCGTCCCCGGATGGGATCAATGGTGCGGGCCAGAGGGCGGCTCGAGAGTTTGAATTGACTGGCCGGATAGGCAGCGAGGGTTGGTCTCTTTTGTCTGGCTTTGAACCCGGCGACGGAGGGTTTGGTGGTTGTGAATTCCCACTCTGGTCCGAGCACCAGTTCGTTAAAGTAATCGATCAGCACGGGGGCGGAAGTCAAACCATGCCCGGCTACTTTGGTTTCGACCAGAATGACGAGAGCGTTGAATTGCGTCTTCCCGAGAACGTCTTTTGGAATCTTGAAGCGTTGTTCCCGACCCATGGGGACTCCGTCAGATTTGACGATACTTTGGCCGTTTAAAAAGATCTCAAACTGCCCGGGAAGGTCGGAGATCGCGAGGACCGTGGAGCTTCGCCAAAGATCCCGTTCATCGCCTGCCGAGGTGACCAGCCGATCCGGAACCTGGAGAAAACAGCGCAGCCAAAGATGCCGGGAATCCGGAGCGGCCTTGGTGGGGATTGTGGCCCGGGTCCATTCGGCTCCGCTGGCATTCGCCAAAGAAAGCAGGATGAAGCAAGTTGTGGAAAAGAGAGAGCGAACCATCCTCCGATCATCGCCATGGACGTCAGGGAGAGAAGGAAATTCCTTGCCGATTCAGCCGGTCAATATTCCTTTCGCTCCCACATTCCATTGTGATAGTCTCGCCATCATGAAAAGGCTTCAAGCTTCTCTGTTAACCCTCTTCGCCATTGCACTTCCCGTCGCAGCGGATGATGGCCTCGCCTCTATCCTCGGCGAGGAATCCAAAGTCGCCCGGATCGGCACCGGCTACAAATTTACGGAGGGCCCGGTTTGGCTCCCCGCCAAAAAGATCCTCATTTTCTCCGATATTCCCAACAGCGTCCAAATGCAGTGGGATCCCGATGAGGGTGACAGCAAGCTCCGAAAGGTGGAGGCCACCAATGGAAACCTCCTCGACCTCGATGGAAACCTCCTCTCCTGCCAACACGCCGGTCGAAATGTCATCCGCTGGAAAGCCGATGGAACCCACGAGGTTCTCGCTTCCGAATACAAAGGCAAAAAACTCAATTCGCCGAACGACCTCGCCATTCGTTCCGATGGGTCGATCTGGTTTACCGACCCGACCTATGGCCTCGGGAATTCCAAACAGGAGGTCGATGGCCAAAATGTCTACCGTCTCGATCCCAAGTCAGGCGCGGTGACCATGGTCTACGCGGGCTTCGATATGCCGAATGGCATCGCATTCTCCCCCGATGAAAAGCGCGTCTACATTTCCGATACCGGGAAAGTTGGCAAGATCCGCGCCTTCGATATCAAGGCCGATAACACCCTCTCGGATGTCGTCTTCGAACTCGATGTCCGCTGCGACGGGATGTGCGTCGATGTGAAAGGAAACATCTACACCACCGCCGGCGGCGGCATCCATGTCTTCGGCAAATCCGGCAAAAAACTCGGGGTCATCAAAACTCCCGAACACCCCGCCAACGTCTGCTTCGGCGGCGTCGCCTATCAGCATCTCTTCATCACCGCCCGCACTTCCCTTTACCGTATTGCCGTCAAAATCCCCGGCGCGAAACCGATGGCTGCCAGGTGGTAAAGGTCGCGCAGGCGCTTCTGTTTTCTCACTGCTGCCCAAGCTTTCCAGGAATTCCGAAGGCAAAGCAGCTCCGCACCTTCGAGGTGAATCCGGTCAATGCCGCCGGTCTTCCCGCCCAGCCCTTCCGGGCTGATTCATTCCGTCCTTGAGAACTGCTCTCAGCGGGGATTTTCCTCTTGGACATCGAGCGGCATCCCGGCTGCCCGCATGAGGGTCTCTTGCACCGCGAGGTCGTGTGCGGAGTCCCAGGCGAGGGTTTTCTCGCCGCGCACGATTTTCGCCATGTCACGAAACTCGTCGTGATAGCGTCCATCCGTTTTCGGCATCGGCACGTCCTGCGTGCCGCGTTTGAACCCTCCCCGGGCCGTTGTTAATGAGAGTGAGAGCTTGGGTGGCTCCAGGGGCTGGATCGCGATGCGACCTTCCGTGCCAGTGACCGTGAACTGTCGACGCGGACCGCCGAAGGGATCGTTGTGATTGCTGCCGATGGTGGCCAAAGCGCGCGCATAGCGGAAAGTCGCCAGTTGGTTGTCTTTGAAGGTGTCACCCTGCGTCTTGAGATGAAGGCCGTGCACGGCGTCTGGTTTTCCCAACACCGTGACGAGAGCATCGATCAAGTGGCAGGCCAGTTCAAAGAGTCCTCCGCCGGGATATTGCGAGAGTTCTTTCCTCAAACCCGGAGAGGCCTTCTTGCCCATGTGTCCATGAACTTCGGTGATCTCTCCCAGCCAACCTTCCTTTACCGCACGGAAGAGGAAGATGAAGGCCGGGTTGTAACGCAACATGTAGCCCATCTGAATGGTTAGTCCGCGTTTTGTTGCTTCACGATGCATGGCACGGCACGGGCCCAGCTTCTGACCCGCAGGTTTGTCGAGGTGAATGTGTTTACCCGCCTGGAGGCAACGCATCGCGGTGGGGACGAGTTGGTCCACCTCCGTTTCGATCGCGACAAGTTGAATGTCAGGATCGTTCAGGATTTGGTTCGAGCCGAGCCACTTGGAGGATTGATAGGATTTTCGCCGAGCCATGCGATCCCGTTGCGTTGGGTCTTCTTCACAGATCCCCATCACTTCGTAGAGATCGGGGAGGTCCAGCAAGGTAGCAAATTTTCCTTCAGCATGAGCATGCTTCGTGCCGATTTGTGCGACTTTGATGCGGGTGGAGGATGGTTCCTTCCCCTGCGTCTGAGTGGCGAGCAGCGCGGCAGCGGTGGTGTGCATGAAATGACGGCGAGACGGAGAGGACATGGTCGAAGAGGCTATGGACTTCGGGGTCACTTGGGAATCTGAAAACCCTCAAGAGTGGATTTACTGAAGCCTAATTTCCAGAGGCACAGACGGGGGAATCTACCGACGTCTCAGGGAATGGCGCGAGTGATGGAAAGCCTCACAAAGGCGCAGCTGGTATGGCCTGGCGATGGGATTTCTGAGATGGTAACCAGTTCACAGCCGCTGCCTTGGTTGATGATGGAGAGGGTTTCCAAACCAGAAATATCCCAAGTGCTGAGATTACGCGAAAGGGGTATTTCAATGGTGGGAACGTAACCGGAGGTAAAGTTTCTGCTGTCTCTGGAATGGTAAATCACGCCAGTCCGGGGTCATGAATACGTTGTGGGCCGATTTTTGCGCATGCACACCGTGTCGATCTGGATACACTTGATGAAATGTCGATTTTAGAAACAGCACGAGATGAGAAACGACAATTGCGGCGCGTGTTGGGATTCTGGGCGCTGGTCGCCTTTGGGGTCGGCGATATCCTCGGCGCGGGAATCTATGTTCTGATTGGCGAGATTGCCGGAATTGCCGGGCATGCCAGCTGGATCGCCTTCGGGGTCGCCCTGGTGGTTGCGGGCCTGACCGCCTTGTCCTATGCAGAGCTCGGCAGCCGGTTTCCGAAGAGTGGGGGAGAGGCTCATTTCTGTCAGCAGGGACTGGGCTCGCCCGGCCTGGCTCTGATGACCGGTTGGCTGGTGTTGTGTTCGGGGATCGTATCGATGGCGACGGTGGCGCGGGCCTTCGCGGGATACGCCCTGGCCTTGTTCGAAATCTCGGCGCCGGTTGCGCTGATCGCGATGGCCGTGGCATTCCTGATGGGGACCGCGGCCATCAATGTCTGGGGAATTCGCCAGACCTCGAGGCTGAATATCGTATTAACGATTGTCGAGGTCACCGGGCTCATCATTGTGCTGGTGACGGGTTTACTCTTTCTAGCAGGTCCCGGCAACGGTACGCCGATTGAGGTGCCGGACACCCCCGGAGCTGTTCAGGGAGTGGGTTGGAGTGCGATTTTCCAGGCGGGGGCGCTGGCATTTTTTGCCTTCATCGGATTCGAGGACATGGTCAATGTCGCGGAGGAGGTGAAGAATCCGAAGCGCAACATGCCGCGGGCAATTCTCGTCGCCGTTGCGGTCGCCGGCCTGGTCTACATGCTGGTGATCGCCGTGGCCACCCGGGTGGTGCCACCGCAGGAATTGAGTGCCAGCCAGGCACCGCTGCTGGAAGTGGTGACGCGCGCCGCACCCCGTATTCCGGCGTGGCTCTTTGCCGCGATTGCTCTCTTCGCCGTCGGCAATACCGGCTTGCTCAATTTCGTGACCGCTTCCCGCCTTCTCTATGGCATGGCCGGTCAAAAGCTCGTCCCGGGATGGTTCGGAACGCTGCACGCGAAGTATGGGACTCCGCATCGTTCCACGGCAGTGGTGCTGGTGGTCGCCATCGTTCTCGCTGCGTCCGGAACGGTTTCTTTTCTCGCCGGGACGACCAGCGTGCTCATCCTCGCGGTGTTTTTCGTGGTCAACATCTCGCTGCTCTCCGCCAAAACGTTTCGCCGTGTTCATGTTCCGGAACATGATGGCTTCAAGGTTCACGCGCTGGTTCCGCTGATTGCCGCGATCACCTGCCTGGTGCTCGCCGCCTTCGTGCCGGGCGACTCGATGTTGCGTGCGCTGGTCCTGGTCGGGATTGGCTTGGTTCTGATGGTGATTCGTCACCGCACTTTGAAGGACTGAGAATGGGGTCCCTGGTCAAGTGACCGCTTCGAAAGACATTCGTCCTGCGGTATGGCCGACCTGTTTTTTCTTCTTCGGGCGGGAGCTCAGGCCATCAGATAGCGGAATTGAATCAGCGCCTTTTCCCGGGTGGGCCGATCCTCGATGTAGCGGAGCAGGGTGTGGAAACCGTAGAGCGTCTTGATTCGGTGGGTGAGCCAGGCTCCCCATTGCGCGGACTTGGTCTTTTTCCAATAGGTGGCCGTGAGCGGATTTTCGGTAGTGGTTTCCAGCTTGCCCAGTTCGGTCTCCAGATCCGGGAGGGCACGGAGGAGGCGCAGGTGTTGGCGGTGCGCCGGGAGACCTTGCCGGGCGAGGTTGGCGAAGCCCATGCGGTCCAGTTCGGTCAGCGCTGCAGCATGATTGATCAGATGGAAGAGACCGCCAAAACCCTGCCGGTGAACTGCCGCGTCCCGGGTCACTTCCGCGACGACCGTTGCCGCCAAAGTTTGCAGGGAGTCGTAGGGTTTGATCTCTCCTTCGGGGGCCATGGGGGCCTGTCTGCCGTTCTTCCAGCCGGTGGCTTTTCCGTAGTAGCCGCGCCCGGCATGCGCGTTGTCAAAGGTGGCGATGAGCCGCCCAATCCCGTCCAGCAGCTTGGGCGTGGCGAGTTCCGGATGCCCCTTCAGGGCACGCAGCGCGATGGCGGAAAAAATGACGTTGTGCCCTGATTGACGTGCTTGCCCGATGTTCCTCGCAAGGGCTTTGGCGATCCCGTCGATACGATCCGTCTGCGCGGGTTCAGCCGGCAGGGGAGCAAATAGTTCAGCCGCCGTGATGCCGGCCTTCTTCGGGTCAAACCAGATGGATTCCTCGCCGCCCGTGATGCGGTTTAAATCATGGCGGATCCCGGCGAAGACGCCGTTGGGTAGGTCGGACTGATCTTCACCGATAAAATAGCCGGCAATGACGGCGGCTCCGAGGTGACCGGCCATTGACCCTGCCCTGGGGGCGTTGGCCATGCCGTAGAGGCCGCGTTTCAGATACTCGAATTCAATCATGACAGCTTCCCCTATACGGCGCGGTCACCGAGCTGACGAGGGAATTTAAATGCCTGCCTTTTTAGATCGGTCCAATCGCCAAATGATCGACGTAAGGAGCACTCAAGGGTTTCTTCCCAAGGCGCGCAGAGAGAGGTCGTTCATTGACAAAAATAAAATCAATGACCCTCTTCATGACGAAAAAACGCATCAACTGGTGGGTCCCATTCAAAATAGGCTTCAAAACAAAAAGAATTAGCGATGAAACTCTACTCACTTCAATTGAACTACCGCCTTCAAGATCGACCCCGTCGCGGTGGAGTCATCCTCAAAGCCAGGGTCGCACTTGTTGCCGCAATTTCCGGCTTCTCCATGACCCCGGCGGCAGCCTTGGAATGGTCCCTCGACTTCGCGCCTGATGCGCCTGCCAAGATCGTTTGGCAAACCGATCCAGACATGGCCTATAATCTCTGGTTCTCAGAAACACTGTCCGATCCGTTCGTCCACGTCGACGGGTTCCCAAAGGACGGCAACGGTGAAGCGCTGGAGCAGACATTCGATCCCGGCAAAAAGGGATTCTTCCGCATCGACACGGCCCCACTGGGATTCGCCCTGATCCCGGAAGGACGATTCGAGATGGGTGATTCTTATAACGAGGGCGGCGACACGGAATCACCGGTTCACACCGTCTTCGTAAGCGCGTTCTACATGGCGACCAATGAAGTCACGGTGGCCTTGTGGAACGAGGTCAAGACGTGGGGATGGGCGAATGGATACCGTGATCTGCCAAATGGCTCCGGCAAGGGGGATGATCACGCCGTGCATTCGATCTCCTGGTGGGACGCCATGAAGTGGTGCAATGCACGTAGCGAAATGGAAGGTCGCTCGCCATGCTACTTTTTAGATACAAATAAGACGGATGTTTACCGGGTAAAATTTCCGAAGGTCCAACACGAAAAAGTCGACTGGACCGCGGACGGATACCGCCTGCCCACCGAAGCGGAATGGGAGAAGGCCGCCCGAGGTGGACTGAGAGGGAAACGCTTTCAATGGGGCGACACCATCAGCCACGATCAAGCGAACTACTACAGCGATGGCGTCTATGAATACGATGTCAGCCCGACCAGCGGATTCCATCCCGACAGCGATGACTCGAAGGCTCCCTTTACCCTTCCGGTCGGCAGTTTTCCGGCGAATGACTATGGTCTTTACGACATGGCGGGGAGTGTCTGGGAATGGTGCTGGGATGCCTACGATCGCGATTACTACGCCGTATCACCGGAGGTGGATCCACGCGGTCCGTTAAAAGTCTGGCGCTCCCGGGTGATGCGCGGTGGTGCTTGGACCAGGACTACTTTCGAGATTCGTTGTTCCTTCCGGCGACGCGGGTGGACGCAAGGCGATGATGACATTTTGGGGGAGAGCACGTGGGGTGAATGGCGCGACTTAAACGACCATGGTCTTCGTGTCGTTCGTGGCCGTTGACTCCCTTCACTTTTTCAACCCTGGAAAACGGTCCAAATCATCTCTTGTCGTGGAGATGTCCCGGGGAGAATCGGCATAAAGCAGGCGATGAATTCCACGCGTTTCCCGGAGGTGGATGATGGCCATCTTCCACAGGGCACCGAACTCTTTCCCGATTCAGTCCTTTGTTCCCCGCCACGACCGATTCCCATGGTGTTCATGGAAGATACGAAGGACGCCGGGGATGGATTTGTCATCCTAGCGCTTTGAGGTGCGTAGGGAATCCGCCACCTGGTTCAGAGTTTTGAGAAAGTTTGCGAGGTGGAATCCGCCAGGAAGGATTTTCTCGACGCAATTTCCATTGACTCCTTTGCCTATCCAGACCGCGTTCTTCCCGCCTATCTAGAAATCGGAAAAGCCATCACTCCTGATACCTCATGGAATTTTCATTTTCATCCTCCTTCTCAGCCTGAGCCAGCTGACCTCCGCTTGAAAGATAGTCATGAAAATTGACGGCGCCCAGGGAGATTCCACGCTTGCAGGCTACCCCGGGAGTCAAGGCTGGTTCGAAGTCAAATCCTTCGAGTTGAGTATCGACCGTGACCTTGAGTCTGGAAGGGGGGCGCAGGCATTACCCTCGGGGTTGGCGAATTGGGGACGGTTGGAATCACCAAGGGTTTTAACAAGACTTCGACCCGACTAATGCACTTGGCGATCAGCGGCACCACCCGCCCCCTCCCGGGTGATCTCGAGCGCCTCACCTTCCGGTCCGTCTCACCCCACTCGGAAGAAGACCGCCAATTCACCTGCCTCGGCGCCACCCACTCTGGCGGGCTCCCGAAGCCATAGTTGGATGCGATTGGAACGATGATTCAGCGATTCCTTCGAGCGGGACAAAACAGCACCCTCATTTCCTCTTCGCGGTGGTCTCCATCGGGCCCTGATCGACATTCTGAGGGGGCAATTCTCCGTTCACAAGGATGCGAACCGAGCATCAGCCCAATCACGATGACTCAGCGCTGCCTGTGCAAATCCAAGCGCTTGATCTCTTTTTTACGAGTAGTCATGCAGTTTCCGCTCGAGGAAATCCGCGACGCGCTCGAAGGGATCGAAGCCAAAGGCCGCACCGATTGGACGCCGGAGGTTGGAGTTGGCGTTGATGTCGTAGAAGACACGCCGGCCGTCCGGAGTTTCGAGATACTCGATCCCGGCAACATCCATCCTGGCATTCCCGACGATGCGCCGCCCTGTCTCCAGGGCCTCGACGGGGAGATCGTGGAAGGGATGGAATTCGACAGGTTCGGCTTCGGTCTCCTGGGCTGTCGGGAGCGCACAGGTGGCCCCATTTCCTTCTTCGGCGGGATTGCACGCTTCGGACGGGCAGAGGTTGTAGCGGCCATGGGTGACAACGCGCATCGCGTAGAGGAGTTCGTTGCCGAGGAATTCCATACGGACGATGCCGAAGTCCGGATCATGGGGAAGGTATTCCTGTAGCAGCAGAAGTTGATCGGGTTCCCAGAGTCCGGGTTGCCCGGCGAGCAGCCTGCGTAGCTCGTCAAGGGAGTCGATCTTGTGCATGCGTGCGCCACTGCCGCCTTGCTCTGGTTTCAACATTGCCGGGAAACACAAATCGTCGCGGCGCGCCAAAGCGTCGATGTCATTGAACATGATCGAGCGCGGGTGGTCGATTCCAAGTTCGTTCAGCCGGGCAACCTGGGCGCTCTTGGAGAGTTCGAAGGCGAAAACATCGAAGCCATTGAGAACGTGTGCCCCCTGGATCTGAAGGTTCTTGAGCAGAGCCAGGGTGAACGGCACGACTCGGGGCCGGCCACGCACGTAGGCGCTTGGGCTGGCCTGGTTGAAGTAGAGCCTGGCCTTGGGGAGATCATGCCCCCCGAAGGCCGCCGACTTGAGATCATACCTGGTGTAGGAGATCCTTCGTTGGTCGAGGGCGTCGAAGAGGGGTTGCTGCCAGGCTTCATTTTCAAAGAGGATAGCGAGATCGGTGCTGGGGACGTTGGCCATGAGTTCCCGGAGAGTTAGCGAATCCCACCGAAAGTCGATCTCGATATTGCGAAGCAGGAAGGACGCCCGGCGGACGCCAATCACAACCGCGGCCAAAACAACCCTTGGCATGACAGGAAGGGAGACTAATCTCGCAATTAATGATTTTCCGCCCTGCAACGCCTTGCATTCTCTTTTTTAAATGCACCATGAGCATCCTGCTGAGCTCGTTCGCGTTGACCGCCCATGGGCAGTCTCCAAGTCTTGAAATTAAAAAGACGGTGGGCGCTGCTCTCGAACTCAATCTCAACGGCGAGGCCTTGCGGGATCACGAAGTTCAGTTTTCTCAAGATTCCCTCGAGTGGGAGCCCTTGCTTTCGCTGCGACTCCCTTCGAACTCCCTGGAGTGGTCTGATCCGCTCGGCTCATGGCGTCCGCGAGGATTCTATCGACTGGCGCAATGGCCCGGCCAGGCACCGCAAGATTTCGCCGACAACTTCCGGCTCATCGATCATGAGGGGCGTTCGCAGGAGTTGTTTTACCACACCCATCTGGATGCCGTGGTTTTGATTTTCATTGATCCGAACTGTGACCGCACCCTGGCCGCCACTCTCGCAGACTTAAAAAACACCTTCGGCGCTCGGTCCGTCGAATTTTGGATCATCGATCCCGTCTCCGCGGAGCGCTCCGATCTCGTCGCCAACGCGATCGATTGGGAGGTCAACATGCCCATCCTTCATGACCGGGCCCAACTCGTTTCACGTGCCTACAAGGTGCACCGTGGCACCGAAGCAGTCGCAATCGACCCCGCGACCCGGCGCGTTTTTTATCGCGGAGCGATCGACCGTGCTGCCGCAGGAGATTTTCCTGCGCAAGCCTATCTGGAGGATGCACTCACGGCATTTTTTGCCGGCCGGCCCGCGACCTACACGCGCACTCCCGCCACTGATTGCGTCATTCCATTAGCCCCGGTCGCGCAGGTCACCTACGAGCAAACCATCGCTCCGATGCTCATTCAGAATTGTGTCAGCTGCCACAGCCCGGGCAACATCGCGCCATTTACGATGAGCGACTACCAAGCGATCGTGAACTGGGCACCGAGCATTCGCCACGCGGTTCTCACAGGCGAGATGCCACCTTGGTTCGCCGATCCGGAACATGGGACCTTCGAAAATGACTGGTCGTTGTCAGACGAATCGGCGCGGGCCCTGATCGATTGGATTGACCAGGGAACTCCCCGGGGAGAGGGCGAAGATCCCCTCGCTGATTTTTTCACGAACACGCCACCGCCAAGCGACTACCCCGTGAACTGGCCTTCCGAACTTGGCCCACCTGATCTCATCGTGAGCATTCCAAACCAGAATATCCCTGCCAACGGAGAGATCGACTATCGCTACATTGAGGTGCAGCCAGACATTCCGGCCGACACCTATCTCCGTGCGGCCATTCTCAAACCCGGTAATCGAGCCGTGGTCCACCATGGCTTGGTGTTCCTCGGAACCACCTTCGAAGCATTCATCCAGGGCGCCGGCCTAAATGGATACTTCGCTGGTTACGTTCCGGGTGTTCGTGCCACCGCCTTTCCACCCAACACCGGCAAGTTCATTCCCGCGAACCCGACGCTCACTGTTCAGATGCATTATCAGGCCAATGGAAGCCCCCAGGCGGACCAGACCCAGTTGGGCCTCTACTTCCACACCACGCCACCGGCGACGGAGTATCGTACCACTGCAGCCAGTACGATCTCGATCAATATCCCCGCTGCGGAGCGTGAGTATACGAGGGAGGCAACCGTCGTTCTTTCCTCCACCAAGGAGACCATTCTCTACGAATTGAGCCCACACATGCACTATCGCGGCGCGCGCATGGAATACGATGCCATTTACCCCGGCGGGGCGACCGAGAAACTTCTCTCCGTGCCGAATTACATCTTTGATTGGCAACTGCTCTACCGCTTGGCCGAACCCAAGGTGTTGCCGGCAGGGACCGTCATTCGGGTGCGCGGTGCATTCGACAATTCGGAGCAAAATCCCTACAATCCAAACCCGGCGGTCTCAGTGGGATTCGGAGAGCAGAGCGACGAGGAAATGTTCATCGGATATATTAATTTCGGCGTTCCGCGGTAACACCATGAGATCGTTTATCATGGTGGAATACCGTTTTAAAGGGGCCTCAGGAAATACTTGCCATCGTTTTATAGGAGGGAAGAGGCAAAGGTGAGTCATTGGGCGGAGATTTACACGTTTCACCGTGGTCTCACCGATCCTACAAATGGAGAGTGAGCTACTTCACCGGGGAGGGTGCGACCCGAAAGCGAAACAAAAGGGATTCCAGACGAAAGGGGATGGCTTGCGACATCTCGACCGAGGAGGTCATCGATTGGTCCGCCCGCCAGCCCAATCTTCCTGAGAAGTCGCATCAGCAATCGCTAGAACTCTTCCACCCGGAAGAGCAGTCGCTCCAGCCCCGGCCTCGGGTTGGCGAAGGTCAAGGTCACCGTGTCTTCATCCGAGATCACACTGTCATCGACTTCGAGCGTCCAATCTTTTCCATCTGGAGAGGCATAAACTCCATAGAAGACTCCAGGTCTGCTATTCCAGGTGAGCGTGATTCTTTCTGTTTCCCGATCGTAAATGATATCGGTGATTTCCAGATCATTCCCGGTCACCGGCGTTGTCGTTGCAGCAAGAGGCGCCGGATAGAGGCTGAACTTGGCAATCTGACCCTCGAAGCCCGGCCACGATGTCGTCGCGCCCGGCAAGGTGGAGAGTTGATTATTCCGGTCACCTCCGCGGCCGGCAGACCAGCGTCCCAGCCCCATGATATCGCCGCCGTCCCAACTATTACCGTTCCATTCGTCAGACGTAACGGCCGAAAGCCCCGTTCCCAAATGAGTCACCCCAAGAGTGACCTGCTTACCCGGCTCAAAGACGACACGGAGTGCCAAATAATCATCCGCATTGAAGCCAGCCGGCCCATAAAGCGGTGCCAGATCGACGCCGACAACAGCGCTTCCATAAGGCGCACCATTGCCATCGTTCACTCCTAAATAGATCATGCTGTCGATCAGGACAATTCCCTGCCCGTCCCCGGTTCCTCCCGACTCCCAGAGATATTGATGGCCACCAAAATCTGAGTCCGGGCTAAAAATCATCTCGATGGTCGCGTCCCCCGTCACCGTTTCACTCCCGAACAATTCGAAGAGAGAATTTGGCTCCGCGGCCACCCCAAACTGGGCATTGCCGGTGAAGTCAACCGCCTGGGAGAATCCCGTCTGCGCCGCTCCGGCTCCCGAAATTTCAACAACTGCCGGACTATTGATCGGGTCTAAAACTGCACCCGCCGGAGCTCCCTCCGGCCCCATCGCCCAACCGTCTCCACCAAATCCTGTCCCCAATTCTTCATCATCCGCACACCAGAAACCCACCGCTTCAGCCCGGGGGGACGAGGCGGCATCGGTCGGGTCACTACTCGCAAGTGCCTCCGCCCCATCTGAAATTCCATCACCATCGCTATCGAAATTTGAAGGATCACTGCCCGGTTGGCCGAAGGGGTTTTCCGGATCAAAGGCCAGATTGGGGACCTCGATCGAGTCATTCAAACCATCACGATCGGTATCCGCACTTCGCGGACTTGTTCCCGTCGCCGTGGCCGAAGTCCACACGCCATCGTCGGTCTCAATGCCATCGTTCAAACCATCCCCATCGGTGTCCGCCAGGTTCGGATTGGTGCCGGCCGCGAACTCCTGCAAGTTGCTCAACAGATCCCCATCACCATCAAGCACGGCATCTCCCGCATCATCCGAATTTAATCCAAACCTCGTTTCCCATACATCGGGTAAACCATCGCTATCACCATCATTGATCACTGCGAGCGCATTGTCCGCTGAAGCAAGAACCGCCACATCTGTCGCTGTGAGCGCCGCATTCCAAAGTGACACTTCATCAATCTCACCTGTCATCCAGTGCGACTTCAAAGCCCGCTGAATTCCCCCGAGCGAAGTCGTTGCCACGGTCGATGAATAGGGCTCCAACCAGATGAACCCGGTCAAATCGGCCACGCCGTCGACGTAAAGCGTTGCCTGATCGCCAGCCACCACCCACGCAATGTGGTGCCATGTTCCATCCAGCGGAGTTGTGGTGGAATACTGGTGGTTCGGAGTCGCTCCATTTGAGGCACGCAGGTAGACATCAAAACGATCATCCGCCCCGGTATTCTGCGTGCCGAAATTATAAAGACTCGTATTTTCGTTCAGCGAAGCCTCGGAAAAGAGACGGAGATCATTCTGCCCGCTCCCCTTCACCTTAACCCACATCGCAATCGAATGATCGGGATTGCTGGAGATGGGCAGGCGATCACCGGCCGCTCCGTTCGTTCGGGAAAGCATCGTCTTTTCTGCGGCATCAAAACTCACCGCATTCCCATCCTTCCCGGTCACAACCGCCGACTGATCCAGGTTGGTTCCGATGAGGTGATGAAAGCCAAACGCATCCGGAGCCTCCGCTCCCGCGCCGAGGCGATCCAAGGGATAGTGGGCGACTAAAAACTCACCCAAATCTGCCCGGCTCGCCGCACTATTGGGATCAGTCCCCATCGAAATCTCCACGCCATCAACAACCCCGTCATCGTCCGAATCCCGGTCCAAAGGATCGCTCGCCGGATCCCCATTGACCTCTTCACCATCGCTCCGGCCGTCATCGTCCGTATCTGCCACCAGGGCATTGGTTCCGGAATACCCGACTTCGGTGGGATCCGCCTCAATGCCATCCGTGAGACCGTCACCATCCGTGTCGTTCAAGGTCGGATTCGTATCAGCCGCGAACTCAGCTTCATCATTCAAACCATCGCTGTCAAAGTCACCTCCCGTCGCCAAATCCCCGGGATCATCCGGAGCATGGATTGCCTCCCACCAATCCGGCAAGCCATCGCCATCAGCATCGTTCCCCACCGGCACCCAACGCGTATTCGCATAGAATCGCAGCCCATTCACAAGATTCAAGGTGCCTGAAGTGAACGCTTCCGACGGGATGGTTCCGTTCAAACCATTTCCGGTAATTCCTCCCGCTGCTCCCAAACGAGCCCCGTCTCCACCGGACCAATCACCGCCCGTCGTTCCAATTTCCGTTGCAACCACTCCTCCATCCACAATGATCGATAAACCCTGCATTCCGGTCCCGTCGTCCACGTCCACCGTGAATCCCACCTCAGCCTCACCTCCATCGACCACCGGCTGCGGCAAGGCATAGCTGACCGTCAGCAGGCCACGTCCACTATTGCCAACACTTCGCACCACCAGGGTGTTCGGCGCCTCATAGACAAATGAAGTCCCGATCGTCCCCGCCCCGGTCTCGAAAATCGTTTCCCGTTCTCCTGCCGCCTTGTCCGTGAAATCCACGTCGATCATGAATGTCGCATCAAGGAGATCGGATGCTGCCCCAAACCCGTCATTCCGTCCGTTGAAGGTCGGGTGTGCCCCTGCTGTGGTCAGAACCAAAGTCGGCGAAGCCGGCAAATCGACCACATCTTCGGCTAAAATTGGAGAAGTGAAACTCAGAGCGATCGGTATCACGGTCGCGGTGGAGGAGATTAATATTTTCATTGTGTGAGTGTGGCATGAGCTCCGGTGGCCGGGAACCTCCGGGAGCAAAAATCAGGAGAAAGCGCTAATAGAGCTTCACCCGGATTTGTCGAATGCTAATTTCACAGAAAAAGGCGTCAATGCAGAACGCAAACGACTTCCGCCAGGGGGATCGAGAACCCCGAGATAGAGTGGTTAAAATTAATGAATTTAAAAATGTCCGCGATATTCAGGGTTTGTAGACTATCCGGATGCCTACCAACCCAGACAAATCGATTATTCCGGTGGGGTCCGGGTTGAGGACATGGTTCTCGTCACCGGGTCGGATCACGAGATTCTTTCGCCAGTGTCGGAGAAGCTGAATTGGAAAGAATGACCGATGCCCCCACCCAAAAAGCAAACTGCTAGCAATCTCAAGGACGGAAAGCCGGACGTAAGACCAACCACAAAATAGGGGGCTGATACCGCGATAAAGAACTGCAGGAATTTCCTTTTGGGGTGGGGCGCTTGGGGGGCGGAGAGGGGAGTCCACCCGGACCAATCCTGGATTTCCGATTAAAAAGTGCTGTCGGGGATCTACCCAAAGATCCCGGTGACCGGACCGGCGTTTTCCTTGTCGGGGCCGGCCATGCGGAAGGGGCGATTGCTCGGAGACTTGATGATTTTCTCGTGATCGATGCCGAGGCTGTGGGCAATGGTGGAATTGAGTTCGTAGAAGGTGACCGGATTTTCAATTACGGTCCGGGCGTGTTCATCCGTTTTTCCGTAGACGAGTCCTCCTTTGACTCCACCGCCGGCGAGGAGGCTGGTGAAGGCTCCGGGGTGGTGGCTTCGGCCGTTGCGATGTTCTTTCTGGATCTCCGGGGTCCGTCCAAATTCGGAACTGAGAACGACGAGAGTGGAGTTCAGCAAACCTCTTTCCTTGAGATCGGTGATGAGGGAGCTGTAGGCGGAGTCGAGCAATTGGCATCGGGCCTGCACTGCGGTGAAATTGTCATAGTGGGTGTCCCAGCCGCCGAGGGTGACTTCGATAAAGCGAACCCCATGTTCGACGAGTCTTCGGGCGAGGAGGCAGCCCTGTCCGAAGGCATCCCGGCCGTAGCGGTTCCGGAGAACGGGGCTTTCCTTGGTGAGGTCAAAGGCGGCAAGATCTTCGCTTTTCATGACGCGCACCGCTTCATCGAACAAGGTTCCGAAGTTCCTGGCATTGGGAGAAGGATTTTCGCGATGGAAGCGCTCGTTGACAACATCGGCAAGGCTCAGACGTCGTTCGAAGTCCTCTTCACTGACAGATGGGTCCCTGCTGGTTCCTTCCAGTCCCTTCTCGGGATTCGTCACGACTGCCGGGGCAAATTTGGCACCCATCCAGCCGGCTCCGATCATGTTGGCGGGGCTGTTCACGGCGATGTATCCGGGGAGGGTGGCGTTCGCCGTGCCCTTCAGCCGCGTGACCCAGCTGCCGACGGCGGGGTGGACGATTGTTCCGAGTTGGCTGTAGCCCTTGTGGAGAAGATAGCTGGCCTGGTCGTGATCTCCCTGTTTGGACTGCATCGAGTGGATCGTGCAGACCTCCCGCATGATCTCTGCGGTCCGGGGGAGATAGCTGGCGATCCGGAGTCCGTCGGCGGTGGTGGGAATCCCTTTGACTGGACCCTGGACGTCCTGGCCGGGTTTGAGATCGAAGGTGTCGATGTGGCTCATCCCTCCCGCCATGTTGAGGAAAATGACGTTTGTGGCAGCGCCCGGTCTTGGGGGTGATGCTTTGTCACCAAAGGTTTGGGAGGCCAGGGTTCCTCCGAGCATGGGGGCGAGACTCACGCCGAGGAATCGGCGGGAAGCATCCCGGAGGAATTCGCGACGGGAGGGTTCATCGTCGAAGTTGAGAGGTGGTGGGGACATGGACTTGCTTTCTAGTAAATGAACAAAAATTCAGGAGTGCAGACGAGGCCGGAAACGATGTTGGCCAGGCCCTTGTTTTTCCGTTCGTCGAGTTCCCTGGCGCACAAGGCTCGCTCGGGGGCGGTGGGCTGTCGGGTCAGGACTGATTGGAAGAGGAGAGCGCCCTTGTCCGCATTCGTGCCGGGACCCTGGAGGATCTTGCGGATCGCGGTATCCTTTGGATTGGCGACGATTTTTTGCGTGGCTCCGTTCAGCATCTGGAGTGTCTGGGTGAGGCTGCCCTCCTTGGTGGCTCCGTCGATGCTGATGCGGTCGGATTGGCCGAACTTCTGGAGAAAATGATTGGGGTTTGCGGGGCTGGGAAGTTCCGAGGCCCGGGCGATGCCAAGGATCGCGGAGGTCATCAGGCGTCCGTGTCCCGCGATGTAGGTTGGTGGCCGGGGCTCCGGTGCCTCGGGGCCGGTGCCGTCCCGTGCTTCGTCGTATTTCATGATGATCCACTCCTGATACTCCTTCACCGTCTTGAAGGAATGGACTTTTTTAATAATGTCATCGAGACGACCGATGTAGCGTCCGTGGAGGTAAAGATATTCCATGTTCTCGATTCGCTGCGCGGATTCCGGATCCTCGAGAACGAGGGTGATCAAGGAATCCCAGATCTGTTCGGCGCTCATTCGTTCGATGGGGCGCCCCAACAGTCCGTGGAAGGAAGTCTCCTTGTCCGGTGCGGATTTTGCAGCGAAAGCCTTGGTCAGCATGAGGGTTTGCTGGAAGGCCCGGAGGTTGTAGTCGTAATCCTTCATCAGTTTCACGAGGCCGCTGCCGAGGGCCCCCGTCACGGGATCTTTAAGGTCGAGAAACTCTTCGTTGTCATTTTTGTGGAGTGCCGCGCCCATCACTCGCAACCACATCCGCGCGGCGATCGCACCTGCGAAGGTGGGGTTTTCGTCCCCGACCACCCAAGCCGCAAATTGTTCGAGGCTATCGGGAGTGGGCTTTTTGGGTTCGAGACGCACTCTCCCGCCGAAGGGGGTCCGCCCTCCCACCATCTCGCCGGGATCACCATCCGCGTATTGGTAATCATCGGGAAGCTTGATGCGTCCGGAGCCCTTGCCGGGCTCGATTCCACTGGCGGCATACTGCCCGATGGCATCGCTAAAGAAGTGCAGGTGATGGAGGCCCGGGACGTTGTATTGATCGGCGGAGGACATGTTGATGAAGAGCCCCCTCCCTTTGAGAAAATCAAGCCGTCCGTAGTTGCTTTTGCCATGGGTGAAGGCGGCGAGATTATAGAAGTCAATCCGTTCCCATCTCGAGTCGGGGTCATCGTGACATTGGGCGCACTCCATGCGGATCCCCAGGAAGGCCCGCAGGGTGTTGGCGGAGTTGTCAAGGGGCATGCCGATGTCCCGGGTGTAGTAGTGGGAGGCTCCCGAGCCGGTCCATCCGTTGCCACGGGCTGACAGCAACTCCCGGGTCATCGCCTTCCAGCTTCTGTTTTCGCGCACGGCCTGCCGCGTCCAGTTGATGAGCGGACTGTTTGAGCTGAAGTATCCTCCCTGCAGTTTCACCTCGGTGAGGCGCAAGTGGTCGTGCAACCAGTTGTTCATGTGGCTCTCATAGCCTTTTGAGTGATAGAGGCGGGAGATGAGCCGGTTACGTTTGTCCGCGGCGCGATCGTCCGTAAACTCCCGGATTTCGGAGAGGGTGGGGATGCGTCCGATGGCCACCAGCGAGGCGCGCCGGAGAAATGTGGCATCGTCGACACGAGAGGGTTCACTTTTCCCGGAACTTTCAAGAACGGCGCTGATGAGCGCGTCGAGTCGCGCGGCTTCCTTGTCCATGTCTTCGGGGGTGATCTCCGCGGCAGGAAGCGCGGGGGTCAGAAGCAGGGCGCCGAGTGCCGCGAGGCAGGCAGCAGACAAGAAACGAATCATATTGGGGAACTACGAGAATGCGCGGTCCGAGTTTTCATGAATCGGAGACTTAGTGAGAGGGGGCTGAGGAGGTGTTGTGGGACCTTGCCTTCCAATTGCGCGAAAGACGGCATGGGGATTTGGCTGGTCGCTAAATGATCAAAGGAGGCTGCTCCGATTGATATCAGGTGAATTCCGGCCGAAAAAACCAAGGCAGATCGTCAGAACTGTTGTCCTGAATCCCTTTTTGGCATTTCTCTTGTCTGCTTCCGTTTCCAGAGCACCTTATTGCAGTTCTTGGATGAAGCCGGTGACGGCTGAATTGAATAGCCGTGTATGAACAATCTTGAAAGCTCAATTTAGTCTCCACCACAGAACAG
>ERZ887942.876-NODE-876-length-22722-cov-6.602726_pt1 | contig 22722 bp, 16 predicted proteins | sample MGYA00521099_ERZ887942 | MGnify/ENA primary metagenome ERZ887942 (study PRJEB32303, sample SAMEA104408605) | aquatic metagenome | biome: Brackish water; feature: Pelagic; material: water | place: Baltic Sea | collected 2014-06-07T06:48:00 | depth 16,251 m ...
AAGCCTGCTTCATCCGCTTATCAAATTTCGGCTGCATCTTTCCAAGTTCAGCGTCTTCCTTTTTTGGCTTAGGTTGGGGCCTAGACTTGGACGACGATCGTGGAAAACCGCGAAGATTTTTGGCGGCCACCAGCTTTACTGACATTCCCCGCTCCGTCTCGCCATTCTTCACAATCAGAATCACCCGATCTCCGGGCGCTTTTTCGTTCAAAACCTCTTTCAAATTTTCTGCTTTTTTGATTTCAGAGTCGTCCGCTTTGACAACACGATCTCCTTTTTTCAAACCTGCCATCGCAGCAGGTGAGCGCTGCATCACCGCTTGAATAAGCGCACCCGAATCATTTTTTGCATTGCCGAGGCTGGCTCCCAATGCCGCGCGATCCGGGTTTGCCAGAAACCCACCGACGTGAGAGCCGCCATAGCGACTTCCATTTTTGAGCTGATCCCAGTGTTCGACAAATGTAGAAATCGGCACGTGACGATTCTCTGAAAGCTGCTGTCCGATGTTCGAGTGAATCCCAATCAGCTTGCCTTCTAAATTAAAAAGCGGCCCGCCCGAATCTCCCCCAATTAAGGTGCAGTCAGATGTGATCCATTTTTTGTCATCATTCGTCAAAATTCGCCCCAACCGAACCGGAGGTGAACGATCACTTTGAAAACCGCCGGCATGTCCGAGCGCGATGCACCAGTCATTCGGCTTCAGCGGCTTCGATTCTCCAAGCTCAACAAAAGGGTATTCTCCCTTGTCTGTAATTTGAACCATGGCGGAATCCCGTGTAAAATCCATCCCCAACACCACGCCCCGCGCCCGATCGCCATTTGGGAAAATCACAGTGACTCGATCGTTCATTTCGACCGTTACGTGTGCCGCAGTCAAGATCAGGCCGTCCTTATTTACAATCACTCCCGTTCCAGAACCACCGCGCCCGACGGGTCCATCGGGAACCAATGACACCACTGCAGGCAATACCTCGCTCGACAGTTTTTTCACCTTTGCCTCTGTCTCTTTCAAACTCTTCGGATTGATGTCAAATGCATCAGCGATCATTGCCAAAGCAAAAATGCATAAAACCGAAGTAGTGAGGCGATTTATGAATCGGGAACTGGCAGACATTGGCAAAAGCATAACAAGTTTCAGAGCAAAAGGAAAGCGTCACCGAAAGATTCGTTTTTCAATTTTTTCGATCCAACAGGGTACGATCGATGAACATACCCTATTGGATCGTAGAGGCCTGTATACGGACCCCGAAAACTTTCACCACTTCGGTTACGCTTTAAAATCGTGATACGTTTCATCAAGTTTTTCAAACTACTCGTAGCGTTCCTTCCGGTTCTTGTATCAATCAACGGGCTGGCCGGGGAAATTACGATTACAGCGCACCCGAGCCTGGACTCGGTAAAAATGCGCGGGCCTGACTCCCGCCAACAAATGGTGGTGATGTCGGAAAAAAATACGGACGTCACACGTACGGTTACATTTTCTGCAAAGCCTGAAGGAATTGTAACCGTCAGCAAAAGCGGTCTCATCGCACCGTTAGCAAATGGAACCGCAACCATTCTGGCGGCGAAAACAGGAGACACCCCAGCTTCTATTTCCGTAACCGTTTCCGATTTTGAAAAGCCGCAACCGATCAGTTTTCCGAATGACATTGTCCCCGTGATTACTCGAAATAACTGCAATGCCGGCGCTTGCCACGCAAAAGCGGAAGGGCAAAACGGATTCAGCCTCTCGCTTTTCGGATACGATCCCGAAATCGATTTTGAGACGCTGGTGAAAAATTCTCGAGGCCGCCGCGTCATGCCGACCGCACCCGACCACAGCATTCTGTTAATGAAGGCTTCGGGAAACCTTCCGCATGGAGGTGGTGCTCGGCTGGACTCCGAATCTGCCGACTATGCCTTAATTCGTCGTTGGATTGCGGAAGGCGCTGAATACGGGCCCGAAAACGATCCAACCGTTGAACGGATTGAAATTTTCCCACGCGATCTCGTGGTCAAAGCCGGTTCCAACCAGCAATTGCTCGTCACCGCTTTTTTCGACGACGGCTCGGTCCGCGACATTTCGCGTGCCGCCCAATTCGAACCCAATCAGGAAGAGATGGCTCACGTCGACGAAAATGGTCTCGTCACCTTCGAAAATAAGACAGGCAGCACGTCCGTGATGGTTCGGTTTCAAGAACACGTCGATGTCTTTCGAGCCACCATTCCGCTGGGAGAAACGATCACTGAATTGCCAAAACCGGAGAATTTCATCGACGAAGAGATTTTCAAAAAACTGAGCGTGCTTGGACTTCCCCCATCTAAATTAAGCGATGACGCCTCGTTTCTTCGACGTGTCACAATCGATATTACGGGCCGAATTCCGACACTCGACGAGACTAATCAATTTATGGCTTCAACTGATCCTGGTAAACGAGCCAAACGAATTGATGCGCTGCTCAACACCTCGGAATACGGCGATTACTTCGCAGGAAAATGGGCCGGCCTGCTTCGCAACAAATCGAATCGCGGCCTCGCCTGGGTTTCGCGCGACACCTTTGCCTTTCACTCCTGGATTCGAACCAGCCTAATCGAAAACAAGCCGTTCGACGAATTGGTCGGTGAGCTGATTACCGCTTCGGGAACAACCAGCGAAAACCCGGCAGCAAGTTGGTATCGTGCGGTAACCGATCCGAAAGAACGCATGCAGGACATTGCCCAGGTTTTTCTCGGGATTCGAATGCAATGCGCCCAATGCCATCACCATCCGTATGAACGCTGGAGCCAGGATGACTACTATGGATTCACCGCTTTCTTTTCCACAATCGACCGCAAAGAAGTCTACCGCCTTCCCGAGGATGACATCATTTTTCACAATCGGAAACTGGCTCAGGTGCTCAATCCGGCGACGCAAGTGAACCTGAAGCCAACCGCTCCCGGAGGCGAACCTCTCGACATCCCCGCAGAAATCGATCCCCGGCACGATCTCGCGGAGTGGGTCCGTGACAAAGAAAATCCGTGGTTCGCAACGGTTTTAGCAAACCGGTATTGGAAACATTTTTTCAGCCAGGGACTCGTCGAACCCGAGGATGATATTCGCCCGACCAATCCCGCGACTCATCCGGAATTGCTCGAACGACTCGCAGATCATTTTGTAGAAAGCGGCTACGATCTAAAATCCCTCATCCGCGTAATTTGCAATAGCCGGACCTATCAGCTTGAAGCCATTCCGAATGAAGTGAACGCCGATGACACGCAGAATTACGCGCGCTTCTATCCGAAACGCCTCCAAGCCGAGGTTCTGCTCGATGCGTTCAACGATGTCACAGGCGCGAAAAATTCATTCAATCAGCAGCCGGCGGGAGTTCGCGCAATCGCCTTGCCCGATGACAATTCAAACAAAGAGAGCGAGTTTCTGACGATGTTCGGACGCCCTCAGATGGACAGCGCCTGTGAATGTGAACGCACGGGCGAAGCGAATCTGGGGCAAAGCCTGCACCTGATTAACGCCGACTTGATTCAGAAAAAATTGAGCGTTGGCGATGGTCGAGCCCTCACGCTCGCCAAGGCGATGGATCGCTCTGACGACGACCGATTAACTGAACTTTATCTCACTGCACTATCGCGAAAACCAAATGCTGACGAACTGAACATAGCCAAAGCCCATCTCGTAAAAAAACGGAAAGTAGCTGAAAAACCAGCCGATCCAATCGCCGAACAGCAAGCCTTCGAAGACATCATTTGGGTACTGGTGAACACGAAAGAATTTTTGTTCAACCACTAAAAAACGAACCTACCGGGCGAAGGAAGATAGCCCTAACAACCAACAGTATTGAATCGATGAATCAACAGGGTTGGATCGTGAAATTGTTTTTCCCCGCGTTTTTGCTCAGCTTCGCGACGGCAAATGCGCAGCTGCCGAACAGCGATTTCCAAATGATCTCTCCGGCTTTCGCGAAAGCGGGCTCAACCGTTGAAGTGACTGTTTCTGGAACCAATTTGGAGGAGCTGACATCGCTTCGGTTCAATGATGTGAGGATCAAAGGTGAGCCGGTTATGCTGCCGAAGGATGAAATTTATCCTGACGGGAAACAAGTCGCGAACAAGTTCACCGTAAAAATTCCACCGGGCGTGAAACCGGGAATCGTCGAAGCGCGGACGCAGGGATATTTCGGATTGTCGACCGCTCGCCCATTTATGATTTTACCGGCAGACGCCGCGGAAATTCCCGAAGAAGGCGATCATTCTACGCAGGATAAAGCCATGCCGCTCGCGATCGAAACCGGCGTGTCAGGCACGTTGGATAGTCGCGGAACCGATTGGTATAAAGTCGCTGCAAAAAAAGGCGAGCAACTCATGATTCAAGTCTGGGCCGAACGATTGGATTCAAAAGCCGACGCGCAACTGTCTATCTTCAATAGCTCAGGGCAAGAGCTTGAAACCAATCGCCTCCACTTCGTTCGCGATCCGTTCATCGATTTTACGGCACCAGAGGACGGAGACTATTTCATCGCCGTTTCCGAAATTTTATATCGGGGTGGCAGCCAGTATTTTTACCGACTAAAAGTCTCGAAAGTTCCGATCATCGATTTCGTTTGGCCGCCGGCCGGTGTCCCCGGAACCAAAACAAAATTCACGATCTTTGGAAGAAATTTACCGGGCGGCAGCCTCGGTGAAGGCGTCGAACTGGATGGAAAGGCTCTCGAGTCTGTCGAAGTAGAAATCGATGTTCCACCCATAGCGACCGTTTCAAAAAGGTTTTCGGCAAGCACACCCCGGCAAGCGACCTTGCCCGGATTTGAACACCAGATCGGAAATTCCAATGCCCTCAAGATTGGCTTTGCAACGGCGCCGGTGATTTTTGAAGTTCGGGATTCTATTTCACAGACCGTTCAGGCGCCTTGTGAAATTGCGGCAAAATTTGATGTAAAGGGAGACAGCGACACCTTTCGGTTTTCGGCAAAAAAGGACACCACCTATTTCATCGAATCGATTTCAGATCGAATGAAGGTGAACTCCGACACCGTCCTGATTCTTCGGAAAGTCGGCGATGACAAAATCGTCGCTGAAAACGACGACACCCCATCGTTTTTCAGCGCCGACCGGTTTGATTCGACCAATCTCGACACGACGGATGCAATGCTGAATTTCACAGCCGATGCTGATAGCGAGTATGAAGTAACAGTGATCAATCAAGCGGGCGGCGGAAGCGCGGCCCACCTCTACCGACTCGCCATTCGCGAGGCCCAGCACGACTTTCAACTCTTCACCACGACGGAACGAACCATTACCGCCACCAATGGCCGCGCAGGATTTCCCGCCGCGCCCATAATCCGAAAAAACGGAACGATCGTCTATCGCGTGGTCGCTCCCCGACAAGACGGATTCGAAGGTGACATTGTAGTTAGAGCCAGTGGATTACCCGAGGGCGTGTCCGCTCCGCAACTAACTTTGAGCGGCGATTCCACCACTGGATTTTTGGTCATAAAAGCCGCCGCGAATGCCGCCGCCTGGTCGGGCCCGATAACCATTTCAGGCAGGGCAACAATTGGCGAAAATAACATCCGACGAGTCGCACAAAATGCATCGCTTGTTTGGGGAGTAATTTTTTCCGACAGCTTCCGGGTCCGCTCGAGGCTCGATTTAGAAATCGTGCTTTCGGTGATTTCTGAAGAAAGCACGCCCACCACACTTACTTCGATCGATCCCAATAAAGTCTGGGAAGTAGAATTGAATCAGAAGCTCGAAATTCCAATCAAGACGACTGAATTCAATGCATTACGAAAAGGGAACCTCACCGTGCAGCCTCACGGTTTTCCGGGAATGCAAAAGAGTCCTCCAACTGTGGCCATTGCTGAAACCGCAACCGACGGAAAATTGGTCATCGATTTTAAGCCAAACGGAAATTTCGCTGCCAAACCCGGAGATTTTCAATTCGCGCTTCAGGGCACCGGACTCGCAAAATATCAGCATAATCCTAAATTAGGACTCGCTGCAACTAAAGAACACAAACGGCTGGAAGCGCTCGAAAAAATAATCGTTGAACGGATTCAAGTAGGGAACAAGCGAGTCATCGAGCTTGAGCGAAGCAGTGCGACCGAGGTCGAACTTGCAGCAGCAAAAAAAGCCCTCGAAGCTGATAAGGCTCTCCTTAAACGGGTAACTGTAGCCAGAGGTGCGGCCGATACCGCCGCAAAAGCAGCAAGGGCAAAAGCAGTCGCGAAGGACACCAAATTCGTGACCTATTCCACACCGGTTTCCGTGAAAGTGAATCCCGTTCCGGAAAAAGCACCCGCGAAAAAATAAATCCCTGAAAAAACAACGTTTTCAGCTGCGAAACCGCTTTTTCAACTCCAGCAGAGCGACCATGAGCAATCGGTTGGGTGCCCGATTTTCCAAATACGCATCATCGGCTTCACGACGCGCCACATCCAACAGCGTGGTCGTATCGATCCAATCAGGGGTATCGAGTATTTGTTCACGAATAGAGTGATCCGCAATCTTCGGCTCATTGGCCGGATTGGCCGTAATATTGAAAGAAACTGATGGCTCACGAAAACGAACGTTATCCGTGCTGGTTTCTCCATGCACCAGCCAATTTGCTTCCACCGACAGAAATTCTGCCAGGCGCGTCAAATTCTCCCCCTTAGGAATCGTACCGGAAAACCAACGGCTCACAGACCCGGGAGCAACCCCAAGCGAACCCGCAATTTCGCCTTTCGAAATCCCCGATTCTTTCCAAGCTCGATAAAGTCTGTCAGTAAAATCTTTTACTTGCGTTAAGTTTTAACTGTAGTGAACACTTAAAGATACCATCCCCGTTAAAAAGTAACCTTTACAAGGGGATGATCATATATGTCCCTTCAAAGTCACAAAACACAACTAGTCACTCAAAGAGCATTTAAATTGCGTAAACTGTTAAAAAGACATGGAGTTACTCAAAGTGAAATCGCCACGTCGCTGGGAGTATCGCGCGTCCACCTCAATATGGTTCTAAATTCCCGAAGAGTGAGTGAGCCACTTCTCAATCGTATTGAAACCTTGATTGTCCCCTCCCAGCCTTCTGCATAAACAAATACCCGCAATTTTTGTTTCCTTCAGCTCTGTCTCCCCATCCCGCTCGCCCGTCAGTTAATCCTGACAGATCTACTTCTGATTGGCAGGATTTTATAGACGACATCGAAGACAATGGAATTACCGAACCCATTCTATTTGTTGATGGACAAGAGGGACGCCGGCTGATTGTTGACGGCGTTCGGCGCTGGAATGCAGCAAAAGAAATTCCTCTGACTGATGTTCCGGCAAATCGGCTTTTTCAAGAAGAAGCCGCCATGATTTTGGCTGAAAAAGCACACTAACAACGGTCGTTGTAGTCGACAATCGCCCAAATTTCGGCTATGACGAACCCGTGAACGGCTCGTCCTCGACTTCCTCAAAATTTGCCTTCGTTAGCTGGATTGTCGGTTTTTCGATTTTGGGGTTCCTCTATTTCCTATTCTGGACGCTTGCCAGTCACGATTACAATTGGAAAGCGATTCAACCCTACCAAAGCAACATGCTCAAAGGATGGGGCATGACGTTGCTTATCTCCGCAATCGCCGCTGGTATCAGCATCCTTCTCGGTGCGATCCTGACGGCAGCTCAGCTCGCTTCCGTTAAAATGACCCGCCTCCTCGCCCGCGGATACATTGAATTGATTCGCGGAACGCCACTCATCACCCAAATCGTGATCGGTTATTACGTATTTTCCGTCGCACTTGAGGAGAAAATTCTAATCTTATTTTCGGTGCGAGTGGAATTCGCCCCATTTTGGGTTGGCATCGTAATTCTCTCCGCTTTTTCCGCCGCCTATCTATCGGAAATCTTTCGAGGCGGCATTGAATCCATCGGAAAAACTCAATGGGAATCCGGCCGTGCAATCGGACTTTCCGATTTTCAAATTTACCGATTCGTCGTCATTCCACAGGCAATTCGCCGTGTCCTTCCTGCATCAGCTGGCCTCTTCGCAGACTTGGTGAAAAATTCGTCGTTGCTCTACATCATTGCTGTTCACGAATTTTTCATGCAAACCCGAGGGGCTGTCGCAAATTCCTACGCGTCCATCGAAGGTTACATTCCGCTCGCCATCGGATACCTCATCATCACCCTGCCAATTTCACTCATCAGCAGAAAACTGGAGGCTCGTTTCAAATATGAACATTGAAGTCCGCGATCTTTCCAAAATCTACGCCCCATCGAGCGTGGCATTGCAGGACGTAAATTTCGCAACGGCGGCGGACACGCAAGTTCTCGTGTTCATCGGCCCATCCGGCGGCGGAAAGTCGACGCTGCTTCGGTTGCTCGGCGGTTTGGAATCGCCAACAACCGGAGAAATTTTTCACGATCATACCCAGTTGGATCAGCGAACAGCCCCTCTTCGATCATTCCGGCAGAAAAACGGATTTCTCTTTCAGCAATTCAATTTGTTTCCTCATCTCACTGCTCTGGAAAATATCTTACTTCCGTTAGTCGAGGTTCATGGGCAAACTTCAGCCAACGCGGAAAAAACAGCCCTCGCCGGTCTCGACCGATTTGGACTCGCAGATCATTCTGAAAAACGACCCGGAGAACTTTCCGGCGGGCAGCAGCAGCGCGTCGGATTAGCTCGAGCCATGGCTCACGAACCGGAACTACTCATTCTCGACGAACCCACGTCTGCCCTCGACCCGGAAATGAAAGCCGAGGTTCTCGAAGTCATCGAGGAACTCTGCGAATCAGGCCAACGCATCATTTTTTCGACTCACGAAATGGGATTCGCTAAAGCGGCGGCCGACGAAGTCCTTTTTCTAGCAGAAGGAACCGTTCTTGCCACAGCGACGCCGAAGGAAATTTTCGAGAATCCATCAGACCCACGGATCGCAACATTTCTCGAACGCGTCATGAAATGGTGACATAGCCGTGACATTTTAAGTTCGCCGGAACGTCCAAGTCTTTGTAACTTACTAAATTATGGACAACTGGAGGTATATGCTCGGGCTCGAGCTTAATCGCCGGCATTATTGGAAAATTTCTCACCCCCTGAAGAGATCCCGGCGGCTGAACCATTACGATCATCATAGGAATTGCCGGCTCTTTCCTTGGCGGCTACATCGCCAGCCTATTGGGCTGGGGCGGCATCACCGGTGCACTCGACCTGCGCAGCACCGGTATTTCTGTTCTTGGCGTCGTTGTTCTATTGCTAATCTTCCGAATGTTTTCCGGGAAGAAAAAGTAGTGACCGATTAGCTTAAGAACTCAGGCGCTCAATTCAAAGCTGAGCGTCCCAAAATCCTGTCCGTTCACCTGCAGCGTGATCGAATGCGTTCCAGCGTAGAGCGTCCGAGTCGTCATCAATTTCATCGGATGCCGCTTTAGGATCTTTAAAATTGCATCCGCTTTCACGTCTTCGATCTGTTTCAGCTTAAAGACCTTTTGTCCACCGCGTTTGCCGCCACCCGCGAATTGCATTCGGTAATCAATCAATAAATTCTGATTAGATTGTGATTCAATCGCCAGCACAAATTTAAGCACCTCACCAACTTTCACCTCCGGAGTTAGAATTGAAAATTCGCGAATCCTTATCCGCGGCGTTTCGCCAAATCCCATCAATGCCAACGCGGCGTTGCTCCCCTGCTTAACCAGCGTTCGAGTCGCGTGACGGATGATGAATCCCATTTCTTTCTCATCCTGCGCTCCTCTCTTTTTCCAGCGAGCCAACGTCGCAATGACCAACTCCGGATCGAGCTTGCTGATGTCGTTCAAATGATTCGCCACCGAGCGAGTCACATAACGGGTTTCATCAGAAAACAGCGCATCGAGAATTTCAATCGGCTCGCGATAATCGATCCCTATTTTCTGGCACCATGGCAACTTCGGCCTCGTCCCTTCGCTCGCCAAACGTCGCACATGATAATTTTCATCCCCGGCACATTTTGCCAGAAATGACATCGTAGACTCAGGGAACGCATTGATAAAAAAGCGAATAGAGTCTTCCGCCGAAAATCGCTGCGTCATTTCATAAAGAGCAGCCAGGGAGACCTCCAATTGCTCAGCATTACAGCCACGCGTCGCCACAAAATGAGACAACGGAGCAATGATGAAATCGCCAAAATCGTCATCCCGTTTTTTTGGATCGAGCGGGTCCGGCAGCGCTTTTAAAATGATCGCCACAGCCTCCTGGAAATCATCCGGCAAACTCACCGCGAGGCATTCAGTGATGTGAGCGAGCCGCTGTTTCAACTCCAATGTCGGGAACTCGGAGACGACTGCTTTGCAAAATTCTGGTTTAGGGAAATCGGGATATGCCCCAACAAAGCGCAATGCGAGCCATTCGACTTTCTCAGCATTAAAAAGCTGATCGTTCAGCGAAAAAGTCGTTTCAGCTTTCATCAATTTTTAGCGAGGGCATTCCCCTCACCTCGTCGCCTTTGGAAAGGCGCCGATTCAATCACTCCAATCAAAATCTCCTTCAGCGTTCCACCTTTCTTCTCCGCTTTTGCAACAATCTGATCAATCGTCGGCGCATCAAAATACTCAACCCCACGACCAATTCCGTAGGTCAGCATTTTCCCGGCAAGGCAGCGCTGCACATCGGTTTTACGTTCCGTGGCGAGGACTTGAGCGAGCTTTCCTACAGAATCAAATCTCTCACCCGTCACCAATTCCCCTGACGAATCAATCGGCTTGCCATTTTCTTCAACTCGGAATTGACCCACTGGATTGTATTTTTCCAAGGCCAATCCAATCGGATCCATTCGCTTATGACAACTGGCGCACACGGATTTTTCCCGATGCACTTCCATCATTTCACGCATTGTTCGCTTCTCCTTCTTCGACTTCGACGCCTCAAGTTCTGGCACATCCGCTGGCGCCGGCGGCGGCGGGGTCCCCAGCAAATTCTCCAAGACGAAGAGTCCACGCTTCACGGGCGAAGTTCGCGTCGGATTCGAAGTCACCACCAGAAAATTTCCCTGAGTCAAAACCCCGCCGTTCCGATTGTATTCAGGCTTCAGTGCGACTTTTTGATGCTCTTTCCCTTTCACGTCCGGAATTCCATACCACTTCGCCAGTTCTTCATTCACAAACGCATAATCTGCCGTCAGCAATTCCGTTGCAGGTCGATTTTCCCGCAAAATGTGTCCGAAGAGCATTTCAGTTTCCTCCTTCATTTCACCTCGCAACCGGACCGAAAACATTTTTAACGCCGTGCTCAGGTCGCGAATTTTCAAAATCTGCCTCGCATCAATATTGATCGTCTCCACGTCGCGGGCCTGCAGCCATTGTCCGACAAAGTTTTTCACAAACCTCTCGGATTTGTCATCGCTCAGCATCCGATCAACTTCAGACCGGAGGTTTTTGCGAAGCTCGTTTTTGCCCGCCAACTCTATTAGTTTTTCATCCGGGCAACTGCTCCACAAAAAATAGGACAGCCGCGAAGCGAGCGCATATTCATCAATGGGGATCACCTTGACGGGATTGTCCGGCTCCGTCTGAATTTCAGCCCGAAACAAAAATTTAGGCGACACCAAAATCGCCGTCATTGCCTGCCGGATCGCTTCTTCAAAACTCGTCTCCGGTTGTGCATCCGCAAACATTGTGATCGTAACCAACCGATCCAACGTTGCCTCATCAACCGGACGACGGAATGCTCGCGTTGCCTGCCTTTTCAGAATTTCATAAGCGTATTTCTTGCGCCCTTCTGCATCCGGAGGAGCGATTCCATTAAAGAAAATTCGCCTCATTGCCGTCGAGTACTCTCTCATTGAACCATCCAGCGGCCCCGTAAAAATCACCCGTCGGACTTTCAACCCCAAACGCTCCTCCCCTTCTCCGGGAGGCTGCTCCGCATTCATTCTCAGTCCAATCACATGCTCCCCTTTTGTCACATGGAGATTTTTCTTAAACTTGAGCGTTTTCGAAAACTCCCACCCTAAGTTTTGCTCACCTACTTTTTTCCCATCAACCAAGATTTCGGCCCTGGCCGTATTTTCAGTAGAATCGTTAGATCCGCCGATCGCATATTCGATCACCAATTCATGTTCGCCAGTTCCCGGAATCCAAATTTTAGCTTCAACCGTTCGCTCATGGCGAAAATCCAGCCAAGCCCCATCAATTTTTGGATTTTCCGGCTGCTTCAAATCTTTGCCTTCTCGCGACCGAATCGGAATCCGCCCGCCATCTCCAGAAATCACATCGTCGACAATCGTATCCGCCGCCGTCATGTATTTCTCCATCAACAGTGGCGAAAGCGACAGCACGTCACCAATTGTATCAAAGCCATAACCTGTGTCGTCCGGAGGAAATTCCTCATCCACATCGAAATTCACATCATACAAATCCTGAATCGTATTTTCGTATTCTGTTCGATTGAGTCGACGAATGGTGACTCTGCCCGGATCGGGGTTTTTCGGGTCCAATTTAAAAACTTTTGACTCGATCCAACTCGAAATCAGGGCCTTCTCGGCAGCTGTCGGCTGCTTTTTCTCAGCCGGTGGCATGACCGATCCCCGAAGATTTCGCCACACTTTCAGCCAGTGAACATGATCATTGGCGTGTTCATCGATAGATTCCCACTCATCCATCGCAAAATCACCTTTCAGAATGCCATCTGAATGACAATCAAAGCAATACGTCGCCAGCAACGGCTCGATTTTGTCATCAAAATCAGAACCCGCCTCGGCCGTTCCCACGAAAAAGCTCAGAGCCACGAGCCCTGAGCCGATTTTTTTAAGCAGTGCGCTCATTAGAAATAGTTACGATTAATCTATCTTCGAGGACACCATGACCAATCCGCGTGATCGTGGTTTTCCCGTTTGGAGATTTCGATCGAACAGGGTACGTTCATCGAACGTACCCTGTTGATTCGTGGAAACTGAACCTTCATCTCCCCAAAAATCTGTGGCCTGTGGGCTGACGGATGCGGACTGGATTGCCTGGCTGGCGGAACGCGGCGAGCCCAAATTTCGTGCGAAGCAAATCCTCGATTGGATCTTCAAAAAACGCGTCTCGAATTTCGAATCGATGTCAAATTTGTCGCCGGAGTTGCGCGAAGCCCTCACTGATCAATTTACGCTGGCTCCGCTGACTCATGTTCGGTTAAACGGATCGACTGACACGACTCGAAAATTTCTGTTTCGCCTCGAAGATGATGGTCGTCTCATCGAGACCGTCTTGATTCCAGCGTCGCGAGCACTCTATGGCGGCCGAAGTGATCGACTTACCCTGTGCGTTTCGAGCCAGGTTGGCTGTGCGTTTGATTGCAAATTTTGCGCCAGCGGATTGGCCGGCTTCACCCGAAATCTCACTGCTGGAGAAATCGTCTCGCAAGTGCTGATGGCGGAGGCTGAAACCGGTGAGCGCGTCAACAATCTCGTTTTTATGGGGATGGGAGAACCGCTCGCGAACCTGAATAATCTGACGCAAGCCATCCAGATTCTGAATGCGGAATGGGGAGTCACCCTTGGGGCTCGCCAGATGACGGTTTCAACGAGCGGACTCGCTCCGATGATCGAAAAGCTGTCTGATATCCCAATTCAGATCCGGTTAGCGATTTCTCTCCATGGAGCAACCGATGACGTTCGCTCACAAATCATGCCCGTGAACGAACGCTACAATTTACAGCGCCTTTTCGAAGCGCTCAATATTTGGAACGAGAAAAAAAAGCAGAAAATCACCTTTGAATACATTCTGATCAAAGGCGTCAATGACGGGTTGGATCAAGCAAAAGCACTGACGCACCGCGCGCTCGGGCTGGGCGCAAAAGTAAATCTGATTCCCTACAACACAGTTGACGGCTTGGAGTGGGAACGGCCAACTGAAGACGTTCAGGAAAAATTTCTCGATGTCCTCGTGAACGCGGGAGTCCAAGCCACTCTCCGTCGTGAGAAAGGCCACGACATCGATGCTGCCTGTGGGCAGTTACGATTGCGCGAAGAAACGGCCGAAGGCATCATTGAAGTTGCTCCCGTGTAACTTACGAAAGACGCAAGGTAGCGTCTGCCCCGGTGCTATCGTCGCGATTTTTCACATCGATGGATCCGCCGTGCAATTCGGCGGCTTCTTTTACAAAACAGAGGCCCAGCCCCGAACCTTTTCGCCCTTCTTTTGTGGCGTTGTGTTTCAGCGAATAAAAACGCTCAAATATTTTCTCTGTCGCGTACTCGGGAATCCCCGGTCCTGCGTCTGAAACGGTGAGGACCTTTTCACCATTGTGCATCGCAAGCGAAACATCGATTGTTGCCTCTTGATTTTCTGGCGAGAAATCAATTGCATTGGAAAACAAATTTCGAACTGCAATTTGAAGCATGAGGGGATCTCCCTCAATTTCGACCGGAAACTCCAGTCCGGTGGCATTGAGCGAAATCCCTTTTGCTTCGATCCGATTTCTGCACTCCGCGATTTCGCCGGAAATCAATGCAACCAAATCCAGCGATTCCGTTTTCGCCAATCCCGTCTGGCTTTCCAGCGCAGCGAGTTGAACCAATCGACGAACCAAGTCTTCGCTTCGTGAGGTCTCAGCCAAAATATTCGCCAGAAACCGATCCCGTTTATCAGGCGGCATATTGTCGTCGATCAGCTCAGCTGCTCCCCGAATCCCCGCCAACGGGCTTTTCAATTCATGAGTCAATGCCTGAACATAATTTTCCACATAGTGCTTGCCCTCCAACTCGCGACGCATGTTTTCGATCGCATGACTCAGCGATCGAATTTCAGCTCTCCCTGTTTCAGGAACAAAGGTTCGCTCCCCTTTCGCAACCATTCTCGCTAAATTTGTTAATCCGCCGATCGGACTGAGCAACGCGTAGGTCCACAACGCCCCGAGGATAAAAACCGCTGCAGCAGCGATCAAACTCCATTCTAAAATCTTCCGACGCGACTCTTCAGCAAACGGAGCCATCGCCGTTTCGGGGCGGGAAACCGTTAGCGTGCCAATCATTTCACCCTCGAAGTTGATTGGTGCAGCGATGTAAAAGACCGAACTGTGAGCATCTTCGAGATCCGTCCGCGAAGAACGAACGCCATATTTCCCCTGACGAGCAAGATAGACGTCATTGTATTCGGAATAGTTTTCGCCCTCGCGTTTTCCATTTTCAGAATCAAAAATCACGATTCCCTCTTTGTCGGTGACGTAGATGTTTGACTGAATTTCTTCTTTGTTCAGTTGATAAATCTTCGCCGAAAATTCGCGGGCGAATGCATTTTTGAAAGACTCCCGAAAACGATTCGGTTCGATCTTCCCATCGATGATGTCCTGTTCGATCAACGATGCAAAAAGGTGTGCAAAATCAACGAGAGGCTCTTCCGCGGCTTGCGAATATATTTGCTCCACATCTTCGCGAAGCGTTTTCATTAATACGAAAAATCCTCCCCCCGCGATGGCGAGGAATCCGGCGATGATGAGAAGCGTGATGCGCATATCAACTCACAGTTCCTCCCGCAAACTATACCCAACACCCCGATGCGTGACAATCGCATCCAGCTCTGAATCAGCCTCGCGGAGTTTCGCCCGAAGGCCTTTAATATGTGCGTCCACGGTCCGGTCCAACGAAGCCTCAGGCTCATCCCAGACCAAATCCATGAGCTGATCCCGAGTGTAAACGCGGCCGGGGTGTTGCAGGAAAACTTTGAGCAACCCAAATTCGTAGCGAGATAAATTGAGAGACGTTTTCTGCCAATGCGCCTGCATCCGGTCGCAATCAATTTGCAGTTCACCAACCCGGATCAGTTCACCGTTCGCATTTGCCGTTTGGTTTTGACTACGACGCAAAATGGCTCGAACCCGCGCAACCAGTTCGCGCGGGCTGAATGGTTTGACGACATAATCATCAGCTCCGATTTCAAGGCCGACAACGCGATCGATTTCGCTTTCGCGCGCAGTCAGGAAAAGCACAGGAACGTTCGAGGTTTTGCGAATTTCGCGACACACCTCGAACCCGCTGATGTCGGGCAGCCCCACATCCAGAATGATGAAATCAGGAGCATTTCCCAAAAAATACTCCAACCCTTCGCCACCAGTCCCTGCCAATTGAACCGCGAACCCCTCAGATTGGAGAGAATATTCGAGGGTCTCAGCAATGGACGGTTCGTCTTCGACAACGAGGACTCGGGGATGACTCATGGTGGCCAGTATCGAACCGATAGGGTCTGTTCGTCAACCTAACCCTGTTGATTCGTAGCGGCTGAATGATTTGAGTTCAGCGCTTCCGTTTCAAACCAAAATTCTCTTTCCGTTTATTGTGACGAACCACAAATACAAAAATGAAATCGCCGTAAGTGTCGTAGAGGAAATGATAGGGAAAGCGCTTCAAATTCACTCGGCGAGCGCCTGAATAAACATCGAAGTGATTTCGAAGCGGGAACTCGGCCGTATTTTGAATGGCAGCCAACAGTTCAGCATAAAAATCGTCAGCGAGTTGCTGGCCGGACTCTCCTTTGTAAAAACGCTCTGCGATTTACAGGTCACGAGAAACACTCGGGCTAAAACGAATTTCACGACTGCTCATCACGGAGCTTTTCGACCTCACTCATCAGTTCTTCCCAAGTCAGTCGTTTAGAAGGATCGCTTTCCATTTCAGCGCGTCTTTCGGCAACTTCTTCGTCCACGAAATCAGCACCTTATTCCGAAACAGATTCAAGAAGCTGCTCACCCAACTCTGCGCGCTCTTCCTTGGAAAGATCGTGGGCTAGTGGTGAGACTTCTGCAATCGTGGCCATGTTTTAAAGATACCTTGTCAAGATACAGAGTCAATATCCACAAAAACTCAATACTCCTGCAACGGTGTCACACCGATTTCCTCGGCGTTCATCGAACGAATCGCCTTCACGCTGGCTTCGGCAGCACGGAGCGTTGTCAAAATCGGCACGCGATTAGCGAGTGCTCCACTCCGAATGCGAACTTCATCGCGTCGCGGATCACGACCACTCGGCGTGTTGATCACAAGGGCGATTTCGCCGTTTTTGATCATGTCGAGCACGTTGGGACGGCCTTCGGACAGCTTGTGCAATTTGTTCACCGGAACGCCAGCCTCTTTCATTTGCTTGGCCGTGCCGGAAGTCGAATAGATCGAAAATCCGAGTTCGGAGAATTCGCGAGCGAGCTCGATCGCTTGAGCTTTATCGCGGTCCTTCACCGATACAAAAATGTTTCCACTGGATGGTAATGGAGCTGACGCCGCCATTTGCGATTTCGCGTAGGCCATCCCGAATTCAGGATCGAGGCCCATGACTTCGCCGGTTGATTTCATCTCAGGTCCCAATCCGATGTCTACGCCGGGGAATTTCGCGAATGGAAAGACGGCTTCTTTCACCGAATAATGCGGCGGAATAATTGGCTCGGTAAATCCAAGATCGACAAGTTTTTCACCGGCCATCACTTTCGCGGCGAGTTTAGCCAGAGGGACACCGATCGCTTTTGAAACAAATGGGACTGTCCGAGACGCACGAGGGTTCACCTCAATCACGAAAAGCTCGTCATCTTTCACTGCGAATTGGATATTCATCAGACCGCGCACTTCGAGCGCTTTCGCGAGATTTTTCGCAGCTATTGAAATTCGCTCCAGCATGTCAGCACTGAGCGAAAACGGCGGGATGACACAGGCACTATCGCCCGAGTGAATCCCTGCTTCCTCGATGTGCTCCATGATAGAACCAACAACCGTCGTTTCTCCGTCGGAAATACAATCGACATCGACCTCGGTCGCGTCTTCGAGAAACTGATCAACCAAGACAGGACGATTCGGGCTCACGTCGACCGCAGTAGTCATGTATTGACTCAATTCGTCGTCGTTGTAGACGATCATCATAGCGCGACCACCGAGGACAAACGACGGGCGAACCAGAACCGGGTAGCCAATACGATCGGCAATTACGACTGCTTCGTCAGCGGAAACCGCAGTTCCCGCAGGCGCCTGCTTCAGCTCCAATTTGTCGAGAAGGGCTGAGAAAAACTTCCGGTCTTCAGCTTGCTCAATGCTTTTTGGCGAAGTGCCGATCACATTACAGCCGAGACGTTCGAGATCAGCCGCCAAGTTCAGCGGCGTTTGACCACCAAACTGAACGATAATTCCCCAGGCTTCTTCCTGTTCGTAAATGTTGAGAACGTCTTCCAGCGTGAGCGGCTCAAAATAGAGTTTGTCGCTCGTGTCGTAGTCGGTCGAAACGGTTTCGGGGTTCGAATTGACCATGATAGTCTCGAAGCCCAACTCCTTCAGCGCAAAGGATGCGTGAACACAGCAGTAATCAAATTCGATTCCCTGACCAATCCGGTTAGGGCCGCCGCCGAGAATCATGATCCGGCGTTTGTCGGAGTCGCGCGCCTCGTTTTCGATCCCGTAGGTTGAGTAATAATAAGGCGTGTAAGCCTCGAACTCTGCCGCACAGGTGTCGACGAGTCGGTAGGTTGGGATAACTCCAGCCGCTTTGCGTTTCTCGCGAACCGTGTCCTCATGCGTATCGGTGAGGTGCGCCAGTTGGCGATCCGAAAAACCAAGACGTTTAGCCCGACGAAAGTCTACGGCGTCGATTGAGCCCTTGAAATCATCCGCCGATTTCCAGATGTCCTCAAGATTTTTCAGGAACCAAATGTCGATTTTGGTCAGCTCAAAAATCTCATCAATGCTGAATCCAGCGTCGAACGCGTATTTCAGATAGAAAATCCGATCGGCATTTGGCGTCGCCAACTTTTCGCGAATCTCCCCAACTTCGGGCGTGAGATCTTTTCCATCGAAACCAAATCCAAAACGGCCGACTTCGAGCGAACGGAGCGCTTTTTGCATCGATTCTTTGAAAGTCCGGCCGATCGCCATCGCTTCCCCTACACTCTTCATCTGTGTGGTCAGGGTCGAATCCGCGTCAGCAAATTTCTCGAACGTAAAACGCGGCAGCTTCGTGACCACATAGTCAATGGTCGGCTCGAAACTCGCGGGCGTCTTGCGGGTAATGTCGTTCGGGATTTCGTCCAGCGTGTAACCCACTGCCAGTTTTGCGGCGATTTTTGCGATCGGGAAACCGGTCGCTTTTGAAGCCAGCGCAGATGAACGCGAAACCCGCGGATTCATCTCGATCACGATCATTCGGCCGTTTTCGGGATTGATCGAAAACTGAATATTGGATCCACCAGTCTCCACGCCGATTTCACGAATCACTGCGAAAGACGCATCTCGCATCAGCTGATACTCCCGATCCGTCAACGTCTGAGCCGGAGCCACCGTGATGGAATCACCCGTGTGAACGCCCATCGGATCGAAGTTCTCGATCGAGCAAATGACCACGCAGTTGTCCGCGTGATCCCGCATGACTTCCATCTCGTATTCCTTCCAACCGAGGAGCGATTCCTCGACCAAAACCTCCGTCACCGGCGACAAATCAAGTCCGCGCGAGACGATCGTTTCAAATTCTTCTTTGTTATACGCAATTCCACCACCGCTTCCACCGAGAGTAAACGCAGGACGGATAATCAGCGGAAAACTGCCAATTTCTTCAGCGAACCCATGCGCTTCATCCATCGTATGAGCCACGCCGGAATGCGGCATATCGAGGCCGATTTTCTGCATCGCATTCTTAAAAAGCAGCCGGTCCTCGCCCTTATCGATCGCATCCGCTTTCGCGCCGATCATCCTCACGTTGTACTTGTCGAGCACACCGGATTTGAAAAGATCCATCGACGCGTTCAGAGCCGTTTGGCCGCCCAACGTTGGTAAAAGCGCATCCGGCTTTTCCTTTGCGATGATTTTTTCAATAATCTCCGGCGTAATCGGCTCAATATAAGTGCGATCCGCAAATTCCGGATCGGTCATAATAGTAGCCGGATTTGAATTCACCAGAATCACCTCATAGCCCTCTTCCTGAAGGGCTTTGCAGGCTTGAACGCCGGAATAGTCGAATTCACAGCCTTGCCCAATAACAATGGGGCCAGAGCCGATGAGGAGAATTTTTTTGATCGAGTTGTCGCGAGGCATAGCTGCTTCAGTTTCGTTTGGCGAAATTGACACAATCAACGGGCGAGTAAAGCGGAAAGGCGTCGTGATAAATTTGTTAGGCAGGACTCATCTCTCGAAAACGGCGTTTCCAGAGGACTTTACCAATGCAAATGCAAGTTCCGATAACGAGAGCTATGAAAATTCCAATGAGCGAAACAATGGTCTTATATTTGGTGTTTTCGACGCGACTGCTCAGCATTTCACCCATTTCAAAATCGAATTCGTAGAATTCTTGAAAGCCGATTTCCCACTCGGTCCATTGAGAAAACTTCTGAGGCCTGTATGAAATTTGACGTGGGGCAGTTGCTACTTTTATCAAAGGATCCGATTTCTCAAAAGAGGTGTAGTCAAGCCAGTCGTAAAACCAATTCCAAGTTCGATACGGCAGCCACTTCTTATTTTTAAAAGCAGTCAGCAGATCATCAGACGCGTATTTTTTGATAATTTTTCCATTCCGGGCAAACGCGAGCGCCCAATCACCGGGATAGTGGGCGTCGAACTCATTTGAAGCGGCAATTGACGAAAAATCGTCGTTCCAGAGCATATCGGTCACAAACCAATCGATTTCAGCAACGCGTTGAAACGTTTTGAGGTCATAGATGCCGGAAGTCTTGAATTGATTCCGGAGTTCCACCACACGACCGTCGGGGAGCGCCAAGGATTCAGCAACATCACCACGAGCGGAGGGATGCAGCCTTACCAAAAGTCGGGTTCCGTCAGGAGAAATTTCCGCAAACGACTTGGGAGCCGTCATAATCGCGAAAGAAGTCGTTCCGTTAAACCAAATACCGACAGAGAACATTATGAGAATTAGAGTCCGGCTCCGCATTGCGTTATGACCTTACCTAAATTTCAGGTATTTTGGCAATCCCTCACTCACGAGCCAACAGTATCTGTTCGCCAAACCAACCCTGTTCGTTCGTTGGATCGTTCTTGCGGCTTCTCGCATCTCACGCTAATCTTTTTACCATGAGTAATTCGGATCGGGAAAAAGTGTGGCGGTCTTTGGCGGGCCGTTTGGTCCGGAAGGTGAATGTTGGGTGGTGGTTGCAACTTTTAACACCGCTTCTTGTCGTCGGCAGCTTGGTGATTGGCTCGGCGATATTGATCATGCGTTCGATGTGGCTGCCAATTGAAAATACATGGTTTTTGATTGGTGCTGGCACCCTTATCGTAATCATGCTGATCGTGGCGGGCATTTTTGCAAAGCGCCGTTTTATCGAGCAAAAAGATGGACTCGTTCGGCTGGAAGAAGGGCTTTCGCTGCGAAATGCGCTAACGGCTGCGGATCACGGAGTGGGTCAATGGCCCGCACCACCGCGCGATGAATCATCCGCAATGAAGTGGGCTGGCTTTCAATGGCGCTGGCCGGTAGTGATTACTCCTTTTGCGATCGCAACGCTTTCAATTGCAGCGGCACTGCTGATTCCAATTCCAGATTTGAAAGCTGCTGCAGATCTTCCTCCTGCGGAGCCAAGTGCCTGGGAACAGGTCGAAAAAATGCTGGATACGCTCGAAGATCAGGAAGTTATCGAGGAAGAAGCAATCGAAGAAGTTCGTGATAAAATTGTCGAACTTCGCGCTCAGCCGGAAGACGATTGGTTCAGCCACAGCAGCATGGAAGCGACGGATACGCTTCGCGAGACGTTGCGACAGCAGATCAACAGTCTCGGAGCGGAAATGCAAACAGCCGAGCGGGATCTGAATGCGTTGCAGAATTTTTCCTCGCAGATGAGCGAAGAGGCGAAGGACATGATCATTTCGGAGTTCGAAGAAGCGCTCAAAAACATGGAACTGAGCGGCTTGGAAATGAATCAGGAACTCCTCAAGCAGCTTCAACAAATGGATCCCAAGCAACTCATGGCGATGAGTAAGTTCATTGATGCGTTGAAAGACATGGGATTTACGGAGGAAGAGTTGAACGAGGATTTTGTGAGAGATATGAAAGCGCTCGATCCCGACAAACTTGCCGAAGCTCAGAAGAAGCTCGATCCCGATGAATTGAAAGAAATGCTGAAAGAGGTCGGCTTTGCCGAAGAAGATCTAACAGAAGAAATGCTCGAAAAAATGCAGAAGCTTGATCCCCAAGCCCTGAAAAATGCTCAGGAAGCCCAGATTTCGAAAGAGCAAATGGATGCCCTTCGCGAACAACTGAAAAAAGCGGGTGAAGCGATGAAGGAAATGCAGGGTCTTGGCGGTGGGGAAGAAGCGCGGTTAGCCGAGCTCGAAGCGTGGATGATGAAAATGCAGGGACAGGGCCCTCCCGGCCAGGGCCAAGGTGCTGGAAATGGCGGAATCAATCGTGGCCCTGGAACCGCCCCATTATTTTTCGGAGCCGAAACCGATTTGAATACGAAAAACATCGAGCAGGTCAAAAACCTCGATCTCTCCAAGGCAGCCCCGGGAGAATTGCTCGGAGTCGGCGAAACAGAGCATGACATTGACGAACTCAAAGTCGGGCCAAAAGAAGCCGGCAAGGTGAAGTCCAAAGGTCAGGGTGGAGACACCGTGTGGCGTGAGTCTTTGATGCCGGAAGAGAAGGCCGTGTTGAAGCGGTATTTTAAGTGAGGCTCTGAGTTTTCTCCTAATTTCCGTTTGAGGTCATCCGTAATTATTCGGATGACGACCTCGAGATTTTATAATCCCCGCATCGCTTGGTGCTGCGTCGTAGCACTGGTGATCGCTCCCTGCTTTTGGCCTATTTATCGGTATACGATCAGTAATTGCAGCAAATTGGTGGGTTCTTCCA
>ERZ887942.880-NODE-880-length-22676-cov-5.663410_pt1 | contig 22676 bp, 20 predicted proteins | sample MGYA00521099_ERZ887942 | MGnify/ENA primary metagenome ERZ887942 (study PRJEB32303, sample SAMEA104408605) | aquatic metagenome | biome: Brackish water; feature: Pelagic; material: water | place: Baltic Sea | collected 2014-06-07T06:48:00 | depth 16,251 m ...
GTACTCGTGCTCGATCGAGGTCACGACTTCGAAGTCCTCGGGTAGATCATCTTCATCAACGATTCGTCCCTGAGCGTCGCGCATGATGTGGTTGCCGTAGTCGGTTGTTGCCCGTTTGATATCCAGTTCGTCGGCGAGGTCAGTTAGTGGATTCCCGCGAACACCGTGGATCCATGACGCACCCATATCGAGGGGGACACCAAGCGAGCGGTCAGTCCAAACGCGGCCTCCGATTCGATCGCGCGCCTCAAGGACCTGAACGTCACGTCCGGCTGCGACAAGATGTTTGGCAGCGGCGAGCCCGGCTACACCTGCGCCAATGATGATCACCGACTCGACGTCTTGAGCGATGATTTCCGCTGCGGCACGCTGACCCGACAGCAGCGCACCATGCACGGTGGCCGGAAAGTCTGAGTGGGTTGCTTCGCCAGCGAAGAACAGCCTGCCGCCGGTGGGCTGGGCGATGACCTCACGATCCTCTGGCTTGGCGTCAATGGCAAGGAACGAATAGGAGCCTCGGGCAAAACGGTCTTTACGCCACCGGGTGATCACATAGTCGATCGGGTCGGGAACCGACCTTGATTCTGCTGCTGCTTCCGAGGCAAGGGCCACCGAGGAGCTCTCGGAGCTACACGATGCCCCTCCGCTGCTGAGACCGAGCGCTGCTGCGACCGACACGAACTCGCGGCGGCTCAGCTGTCGTGCTAGCGGCGGTAGGCGCTCCATGAGAATACCGAGTATGCCGGGCCAACAATGGTGCTCCTCTGGAGCGTCCAACCGAGGTAGACCGGTTGCACCTTCGACTGTGAACTTAACGGCTGCTGTTGCCGCCGTCGATGGTGATCGACGTGCCCGTCACGTGGCCAGCACGGTCAGACACGAGGAACACAACAACATCGGCCACCTGGGCGACAGTGGCGGGCGCTGGGTCGTCAGGCATGAGTTCTTCCCAACGATCTGGATCGTCCCATTTTGCACCTGCTTGTTCGCGCAAGATGTCGGTCATGCGGTCGGTGATGGTAAGGCCGGGGTTTACACACAACACCCGAACCCCGTTGCGCAGCGATGTCGAACCAATGGCCTTGCTGAAACCAACCAACGCGCTGTTACCTGCTGCTCCAGCGATGTATCCGGGACTTGGCCGATCTGCAGCGGCGCCGATCACGTTCAGGATCACGCCCGACCCGGCGGCCTCGAAGTGGGGGAGCAGCAGTCGGGTCAGGTTGATGTAACCAAACACCTTGAGATCCCACGCCTTGCGCCATGTGTCCTCGTCGATCGAGCTCAGCGACCCACCGGGGATAGCTCCGGCATTGTTGATCACGATGTCGAGTGGTCCCGACAACGCGATCTCGGCCAGGCGGGTTTGGTCCTCGGACTTCGAGAGATCACACGGCACGGCGGTCACGTCGACGCCGTGTGTTTCACGAATCTGATCGGCGGCAGCGTTCAGGTTCACCTTGGTGCGCGATGCAAGGATGAGGTCAACACCTTCGGCGGCCAGGGTGTCGGCAACACCGAACCCGATCCCCTTTGACGAGCCGGTGACCAAAGCGCGTTTTCCGCGTAGTTCAAGATCCATCCGGACACCATAGGTAACTAGGGTGAGGGGATGCCTATCGACCTGGCCCCGCACCATCAGCAGCTCGCCGACGAGGGGTACACCATCGTCGAAAATGCGATCGAGCCTGAACTGATCGATGCGCTCGTCGAGGATGTGCAACGCCTCGAAGCCGAGCTCGACAGTCGACCTGCCGACAATCGCTTCGAAGGCAATCGCACAACCCGTACGTACAACCTGCTGGCATACGGCGAGATCTGGCAGAAGGTGCCGCCGCACCCGGTCGTGCTTGAGTTGATCGAGGGTGTCCTTGGCGCCGAGTGTTTGGTGTCAAGCCTGGCATCGATCTCGCTCGGTCCAGGTGAAACCGCACAAGTTATTCACGCCGACGATCAGGTGCAGCCGCTGACCAAGCCACATGTCGCCACGGTCTGCAACTCTATGTGGGCGCTCACCGACTTCACCGAAGCAAACGGTGCCACTCGGCTCGTGCCCGGCAGTCACCTATGGGACAACCCTGACTACTTCGCTGGTGATGCCAACGTCGACACCATTCCGGCCGAGATGCCCAAGGGCAGCGTTTTGGTGTGGCATGGCAGCACGTGGCATGGCGGCGGTGCCAACGTAACCACCGACGAGGTCCGTATCGGCGTGGCCATGAACTATTGCGCAGGGTTCATCCGCCAGCAAGAGAACCAGCAGCTAGGAATCCCGACCGAGGTCATGGCCACGTTCAGCCCCCAGCTGCGGCAGTTGTGCGGGCTGGGTATGTACCGCGGGCTGACCGGAAACATCGAAAAGAAGAGTCCGGCTGAGCTGCTGTACGGTGACCCGAAACAGGTCCAGCTGTGGGATGCCGAACCGATCGAAGCTGGCCGCTAGTTCCGGCAGTTCCGGTCAGATAACGGAGCGCACGATGATGGTCGTGCGCAGCTTGGCCAGCTGGTTGCGGCCTCGACTCCAAAGTCCTGATTGACGATGTTGTGCCGATCGGCCACCGCTTCGCCATTGTGTGAACGCGTAATGACTTCGCGTCCTTCTTTTGCCGGTTCGAGCAAGCGCCGACGCTGTGCGATACGGGATAGTCGTGCGATACCGGATACCGGTGGCGAGCGCTAGTTAACCATGCGCTCCTTGCCCTCCCAGTAGGGCTTGCGCAGTTCGGTCTTCAAGATCTTGCCGCTGGGGTTGCGGGGTAGTGCTTCGATCTCGGTCACCGACCGAGGGATCTTGTAACCAGCCAACCGTTCCCGGCAGTATTCGATGATCTCGTCGTCGGATGTGCCGTTGGCATCGGGCACCCGCACCACGATGGCCTTGACGGACTCGCCCCATTTGTCGTCGGGCACGCCGATCACCGCGACGTCGGCAATACCTGGATGCGACATCAGAGCGTTCTCGATTTCGGCGGGATAGATGTTTTCGCCACCAGACACGATCATGTCCTTGATGCGGTCGTGGATGAACAGGTAGCCGTCTTGCATGTACCCGGCATCACCGGTTGCGAACCAGCCCATACCGTTTTCGTCGCGCCCTTCGGGAAACGCCTTGGCCGTCGCTTCGGGGTCGGCGTAATAGGCCTTGAGATTCTGGGTGCTGTGGACCCAGATCTCGCCAACTTCACCATCGGGAAGTTCGTTGCCTTGTTCGTCGACGATCCGCAACGACGTGCCGGGGATTGGTTTGCCAGCGGAACGCAGCAGATGAGCGCGAGGACCGCCCGGGTCATGGTCTTCCATCTCGAGTTGGGTGACCGCACCGGTGGTTTCGGTCAGGCCATACACCTGACGGAAGTCGCAACCGAGAGCATTCATGCCACCGACGAGCACGTCCTCGGTGATTGGCGAAGCGCCGTACATGACCGCTCGCAGACTGGAGAAGTCGGTGGTGGCAAGGTTGGGCATCATCAGCAGAAACTGAATGACGGCTGGCACGAACAACACGTTGGTCACGCGGTGTTGGGGGATGATGTCCAGAATCGCTACCGGGTCGACATCTTTCATCAAGATGTTGGTGCCGCCGTTAAACAACCCGACAACTCCCCAGCCACTGCCGGCGATGTGGAAAAGTGGCATGGCGACCAGGTTCACCGAGTCGGTATCGAAGCTCCACATCTCACTGGCGACCGGCATCATGCCGAAGAAGTTGTTGTTGGTGAGCTCGACGCCCTTGGGAAGGCCGGTCGTGCCCGAGGTGTAGAGCTGGTAACACGTGTCCTCGGGTGCCGATGGCGCCATGGGATCGATGGCCGGCTGGCTGGCGATCCAGTCTTCGTAGGTCACATAGGTGTCGGACGTGCCGAGAACGACGATAGTGGGATCACCCTGCAGATCCATCTTGGCGAGATGATCGAGAAACTCGTCGCCAATGAACAGCACCTTGATCTTCGAGTGATTCAGGATGTATGCCATCTCCGGCGGTGCGAGCCGCCAGTTCACCGCAACGGAGACGGCATTTATCTTTGCTGCACCAAACAACATGGTGAAGTATTCGGGCACGTTCTTGTCCAGGAAGGCCACCCGGTCCTGGTTTCCGACCCCCGCTGCCAGCATCGCCTGTGCCACCTGGTTGGATTCTTCATGGAGCTGTTGGTAGGTACGTGAGTAGTCGTCTTGCAACAAGGCAACCTTGTCGGGATGCTCCTCGGCGTGCGTACGAATTAGTTCACCAATAGTCGTTGATGTGGTCATGGTCACATGATGGCCTATCAACCGCAATCGCGCCACGTGACGGGGTGTGTACTCCCCAGAAGAGTGCACACTTGTCGTACAGTCGAGACATGGCAGGACTGAGCAAAAGCGGGCAATCATCCGACTAGGTCATCGACGCATTGGTGTCGAAACGTGACCACGACGTGCCTTGGGAAGACGGCCGGGCCTTCGGGCCGCTCTCTACGCATCGCCCAACTTGTAAGGCATACGATCAGGTCTACTGATGGCTACGGCGTGGCCGTCATGGAGTTCGTGGGTCTGAACGGGTACGTCGACCTGGTGAAGACGACGTTGGCCAACGCCGATGAGATGCGTGCAGGTATCGCCGAGATCGACCAATTGCAGGTGTTGGGCGACGGTGGTCGTCATCTGATCGCCATGAGTGCTCATCCCGACGATCCTGATCCCATAGATGCATTTGCCTTGGTCGATGCACTGGCAAGTCGGGGCTGGTTGCACGACCGGCACACGCCGCCAGACAATCTGCACTCGACCGTGTCGAACTCTCAGACCGGTGTGATCGATGACTCCATCAAGGCGCTCAACGAAGGTGTGGCCGAAGTCGGCGGAGCCAAGGCCGGGGATCGCTCGACCAACTACGCGACGCTTGACTAGAAGGCGCCCAAGCAGGCCATCTAACGTCGGTGTATGGAACAACTGGTATCCACACAATGGCTTCAGGACGAACTGGGTTCACCCGACCTGGTGGTGCTCGACTGCACCGTGTTTCTCCGCATGGGCGACAACGGCTTCATTTCCGAGAGCGGTCGCCAGAACTGGGCCGATGGACATATTCCTGGTGCCGGTTTCGCAGACTTAAACGAGGACCTCGTCGACGCGTCGAGCCGCTTGCGTTACGCCCTTCCGGCGGCACGCGAGTTCGCTGATGCAATGCAGCGGCTCGGAGTGTCCGACGACAGCCGAGTGGTGTTGTACGACGACAACCGGGCCATGTGGGCCGCACGCGTGTGGTGGATGTTGCGCTGGATCGGCTTCGATAACGCCGCACTGCTCGACGGTGGCCTCCAGGCCTGGAAAGCCGAAGACCGCCTGGTCACCACCGCGTCCGAGGCACCCGTCGAAGGCACCTTGACGGTGCACGAGCGTCCTCAGATCATCGCAGATAAAGCCGATGTACTCGCAGCGATCGACGATGGATCGACTTGTCTCATCGACGCACTGTCACCGGCAAGTTTCAGCGGTGAAGTCAATGCATACGGCCGGCCAGGGCACATCCCTGGTGCGAGTAATGCGTCGGCTACCGCCTTGCTTGATGATGAGACCGGTTGTTACCTGCCGGCGGCCGAACTGCGCAATCGTTTCCCCGACGATCCGTCCGCTCGGATCGTGAACTATTGCGGTGGAGGGATTGCAGCGTCGTCAGCGGCGTTCGTGCAGACCATGCTTGGTTTCCACGATGTTGCGGTCTACACCGCCAGTCTTCAAGAGTGGGTTGGCGATGCCGATGCGCCCATGACCGTCGAGGGGTAGAACGAACGCCCCGCAACCGACCGACTGTCAGCCGCTCAGCTGCCGCTGGGTAATGCCCACGCGAAGAGTGCACCACTGCTCATCACGACTGCGGACATCACGAACACGAGTGTGAACGACCCTCGCCAGTCGGCGATGAAACCGCCAATCTGAGGCGATGACACCTGGGCCACGCCGAATGCGAAGGTGGCGGCGGCATACGACGGCCCGTAGGTAGCGGCGTCGGTGCGGTCCACCAGGTAGGCGGCGATCACCGATGGGATGCCACCAAACAGGAAACCGACAATCACCGCGCCCACGATCACGAGGGGCAACTCGCCAGTCAGGATCAGGCCGACCGCGGCTGCCCATAGTGGGAACGAGCCGACCAGAGTCCACCGACGGCCAATGATGTCGGAGATACGGCCCAGCGCCACGCCGCCAAAGATGGTGCAGCCGCCGGTGACAGCAAAAATGGTGCTCGCTGTCGACTCGCTGAATCCGCTGTCATCTTGGAGTCGCGAGGTCAGAAACGCAAGGATCAACAGGTAACCGAAGCCGTAGATGAAATAACACCCGGTGATTGGTTTCCACCCATCGAGGGTCCGCAACACCGCGAAGCCCCCAAAACCTCCGGCTGGTTGTGCCGTACTGCGGCGCTGGCGTAACACGAGAAACACCAGTGCAATCGCGACCAGACCGATAACGGTGTGCACGGTGTAAACGTCGCGCCAACCGCCGCCGTTAGCCACGAGTCGACCGTTGAGCTGGCCGCTGAAGATGATGCCCAAGCCGACTCCTGAGCCGGTCAACCCAACAGCAAGTCCCCGGAGGTGGGGCGCTACTACTGCGCTCGTGATTCCGGGGCTTGGTATCCAGATGGCTGCGCCACCGAAGCCCATAGAAATCATGGCAAGTGTGAGTACCGCGGTGTTGGGTGCGGCAGCTGCTGCGGCCAACCCGCCAACCGAAAAGAGCAGCCCGATGCGCACCGAATTGACCGGCGAAACTTTCGCCGACAGTGATCCAACCACCAGAGCGCCGACCAGATAAGCAAACGTGTTGGCGGTGGCAACGAAGCCGCCGAGGCTATTCGAACCGCCCAACAGGTCTTCGCGTACGTCGGGCAAGATGACGCCGAACGTGAACCGGCCAAAACCCTGGGCAACGGCCGCAGCAAGCATGACCGTTACGAACGTGGCAATGACCACGGATCGGGTTGGTGACGAGGTCGTGGGCATCGGCCGTGAGCCTATGGCGCACGTGAGGATGTCCGGAAACGGGGGGTGGCGGTCGTTGGTCTCAGTACCGAAGACAACCTTGCAGTGGTCCGTTGTCGCGACGATCTCGCGGCCAAGTACCTGATGCGAACTACTGTCACACGTGCATGACCGACGTTGTTTTAGGTATTGATTCGTCCACCCAATCCACCAAGGTCGAGGCTCGGATACTCGATACCGGCGATGTCGTGGCATCTGCGTCGGCATCCCATCCGTCGACAACACCACCAGTCAGCGAGCAGGACCCGACTGCGTGGTGGTCCGCAGTGGTTGCTGCCTGTGCCCAGATCCCGCCCCAGGTGCGCAGCCAGGTCGTGGCGGTGAGTGTCGCTGGCCAACAACACGGATTGGTGTTACTCGACGAGGCTGGTCTGCCGGTTCGACCCGCCAAGTTGTGGAACGACACAACATCGGCCGCCGAGGCCACCGCATTGGTTCATGCAACAAACCCCGATGCGTGGGCGGCAGCGATTGGGTCGCTGCCGGTCGCAGCATTCACGATTTCGAAGCTGGCGTGGGTGGCACACCACGAGCCAACAAACCTGGACCGAGTGGCACGAGTCCTGCTCCCGCACGACTACCTGACCTGGTGTCTGAGTGGCCGTTTTGTCACCGATCGAGGTGATGCCTCCGGCACCGGCTGGTTCGATGCATCGACCGATTCGTATCGACCCGAACTTCTCGATCTTATTGGTATCGACGGCGCCAGCTGGCTGGACCGGTTGCCGACCGTGCTGGGGCCACACGAATCGGCAGGTCCTATCACGCCCCAGGCAGCGAGTTCCCTTGGCCTACCCGACAACGTGGTCATCGGACCGGGGTCAGGCGACAATATGGGTGCTGCGCTAGGACTCGGCCTGAACGTCGGCGATCTTGTCATGTCGTTAGGTACCAGCGGCGTGGCTTACGCCCGCTCGGCCACCCCAACACGCGACGCAACTGGTGCGGTTGCAGGGTTCGCCGATGCTGCCGGTGGGTTCCTGCCGTTGGTGTGCACGCTCAATGCAACCAAGGTCACGGACACCGTCGCTCGGTGGTTGGGTACCGATACGCCCGGGTTAGCCGATCTAGCACTGGCAGCTGAACCCAGCGATGTAACCGTTGTGCCATGGTTCGACGGCGAACGCACGCCTAACCGACCCGATGCCGCCGGATCGTTGTCAGGTTTACGCACCGACACCACCCGTGAGCAGCTTGCCCTTGCCGCTCACGACGGTGTGTTGTGCGGATTGTTCAACGGCGTTGATGCGTTGGCTGAGTGTGGCGTTGACATCTCAGGGACCTTGCATCTGATCGGGGGTGGCTCTCGGTCGGCGGCCTACCGTCAGCGATGCGCAGATCTGTGGGCTCGTCCGATAGCAGTCCCCCATAGCGATGAAACCGTCGCCACCGGTGCTGCGGCCCAGGCGGCTTCGATCCTCGACGGACACGACCTGGCTGCGGTCCAGCAACGCTGGGGTCTTGGCGCGAGCGACATGGTCGCACCACAAGGTGGCGTCGACGTGGCCGCGATCCGCGGTAGTTACGCTGCGGCCACCGAGTAATCGTTCTACAGGTCGGCGGCTTCCGCAGAAGTCAGCGATGCGAACTTTGGTGCTCGTTTGTCAACGAAGCTGGCAACACCTTCCTTGAAGTCAGCTCGGCGCAACGAACGTGCCATCAGCCCGTTCGTGTCCTGGAGCGAGTCAGCCATCGTCTGTTCGTAGTGTGACCAGACCTGATGTTTGATCACTGCCATCGAGGTCGATGCCACATTGTCGGCCATGTCTCGGGCATAGGCCATCACCGTGTCCATCAGTTCGTCAGCGGGAACCGTCTGATTTACGACACCAAGTTGGGCTGCTTCGTCGGAGAGGAAGACCCGCCCCGACATGAGCAGATCCATTGCAACAGCAGGTCCCACCAGTCGAGGCAGGACCCAGGACACGCCATGTTCGGCAACCAGCCCCCGTCGAGAGAACGCAGTGGTGAACTTGGTGCCTTCGGCGGCGAAGCGGATGTCAGCCATCATCGCGTGCACGAACCCCAGCCCAGCGCATGCACCATTGATGGCAGCGATTACCGGTTTGGGGATGCTGGTGGCATGGGTATGAGGGCGGGTCTCGGGATCGTTTCCGGTTCCGCCAGCAGCACCAATTCCTTGCAGCATGTCCATGTCCGCGCCAGCACAAAAGCCTCGGCCAGCGCCGGTCACCACGATGACTCGAACCTCGGGATCATCGCCGGCTCGGTCGAGCGCATCGAAGTACGCCCGGCCCATTTGGCCGGTCCAAGCGTTCAGTCGATCCGGTCGATTGAGCGTGATCGTGGCCACGCCATCGGCGGTTTCGTACAGGACTACATCGTCGGTGGTCATCGTTCCCCCAGGTCGCAAGTATCGCTGTATGCGACAGTACGGCCCAGAGGTGATGCTGGCCTAAACCAGCTGGTGAGTTAGGGCCGGTAGTCGAGAGGTCGGGGCCCGAGATTTGTCGGCAGATTGATAAGGCGATAGGCGGTAGGAAGCCATTCGCAGATCAACCGGCGAGTGTCGCGGGGGTCGACCATTTCTTCGAGTTCGAATCGGTTGAGTGGCCCAACTGGCCCACGCGCGCTCTCGATCCGAGCGTTGAGTTCGGCTCGAAGTGCGGCGGGGTCGTCGGATTCGGCAAGCTGGCGTTTGTAGGCCGCCTCGATGCCACCCTCGGGTGGAATACCACCAGTGTCGGCGGCAGGCCAGGCGACCCGCATGGTCGCGTTTGATCGGGGAGTCGCATAGTTGTTGCCGGCCACACCGAAACTGCGGCGCATAAGAACACTGAACATCGGCACCTTGGACTGGGCCGCGGCAACCATCCATGTGGCCCCCTTACGGATGGTGCTGTTGATCTCGTGTTCGATGCCCACGGCAAAACCTGGGTTGTCGACCAGGTTCAGCACCGGTACATGAAACAGATCACACAAGTCGAGATGGCGGGTCAGCTTGTCGCACCCGTCGGCGGTGAGTGCGCCACCGTTGATATGACGGCTGTCAGAAGCCACGATGCCCATGGGGTGGCCGTTGAACCGTGCGAACCCCACCACCTGGTCGCTGCCCCACAAGGCTCCGATCTCGAAGAACGAATCCTTGTCAGCGAGCAACGCAATCGCCCGACGGATGTCGAAGGTGGTCGTCCGGTTGCGGGGAACGATGGTGAAGAGTTCCTCGTCTCGACGATCGGCGGGGTCTGCCGTCGTTGGCGCAAGAACCGTGGGTGAGTGGTACACGCTGGCTGGCAGGTAGGACAGGAAACGTCGGGTCATCGCCACCGCTTCTTCTTCGGTTTCGGCCAAGTTGTCGACCGACCCATTACGACAGTGGATGCGCCAATCACCGAGATCTTCTTTGGTGACTTCGTATCCCATTGCATGACTCACGACCGGCGGGCCGGCAACAAACAGTTGGGCGGTGTCGCGCACCATCACCGAGAAATGTCCGAGCACGGCTTTGGCTGCGCCCAGGCCAACCACGCTGCCGAGCAACATGTTCACGACGGGGACGGTGGCGAGCTGTTTGGCGTACATCGAGCTACCCAGGTGCCCTGGCAAGAACGAGCCACCACCGCCGGAGACACGCGGTCGTCCGGCCTTGATCGCGCCGCTGCTCTCTTTGGCTGCGCTGTCGCCGGTCTCCTTCTGCTTCGGGACCATGCTGGCCACGCTGCCGCCACCGCTCGACCCATCAAGCAGGCGTATTGATGGCATCTGCAGTTCGATCGAGAGCCGATCCAGGTAGGTGCTCTTGGCGCCAATAGCGCCATCGCTGTGGCCGCCACGAGAGGTGAAGTCATCGGCGCACACGATGGTGGGGCGTTCGTCAATCAAGCCGTGCCCGCCGACCATGTTGGCGGGCGTGAACGCATCGATGTCGCCGTATTCGTTGTAGGACGCAAACCCCGCGATGCTCCCGACCTCTCGGAACGATCCATCGTCGAGCAATAGGTCGATGCGTTCTCGGCATGTCAGCTTGTTGCGGTCTCGCTGGCGTACGACACCTGGATCTGACGAACCGGGCGAAAGGCGTTCATGAGCGAGACGTTCGAGTGTCGCGACCTCGTCGAGCATCGGGCCCCACGTATTTTCGCCGCTAGGGGCCTGGGCAGGTGCACCGTCTTCACTTGGTGTAATCACGGCCAGGACATCGCCGGTCGTGACAGGGTCACCCTGCTGCAGCTCGCCGAGTTGGGAAACCACGCCGGAGCACGGTGCTGTGACCAATGTTTCCATCTTCATTGCTGTCACGACCAGCAGGGTGTCACCGACCGTGACAGCATCACCGACGTCGACGAGCACCTCGATCACCGCACCAACGAGTGGCGATTCGACAGCTTGTTCACCTGGCTCGATCGGTAACGACCGGGTAGGTGCGCTCGGTCCCGAGTCAGCAGCCGAAGCGGGTTGGCTCGTTGTCTGTGCTGCGAGCATCGCAAGCATGGGGCCGCTGGGTGCTGGAGCGCTGGCAAGGCCAGGTTCATTGGTCAGCAGGCTGGTGCGGGCGTCGCCAGAGCGCACGGCATCATGGGCCAGGATCGCGTCGAGTTGGCCGAGATTTGTGCTCACGCCAGCAATGTGAAATCGCTGCACTGCCCGGCGAGCATGATCCACTGCGGCGTCGAATGTTCCGCTTGGGGTCGACACGATCACCTTGGCCATCAGGGAATCGAACTGCGGAGGCGGAGTCCAACCGGCATAGCCGCTGCCATCGACGCGCACGCCTGGACCCGACGGTTCCCGGTAGCCGGTGATTGTTCCTGTTCCGGTTGCTACGACCCGGGCCTGCAGTGCCCATCCTCGTGGTTCGCCGATGGCGCCCTGATCGCCCATGTTCAACGCCTCGAGCGTTTCGCCCATGGCGACACGAAACTGGGTCTGTACTAGGTCGACGCCCATGATCTGCTCGGTAATCGTGTGCTCGACCTGGATTCGTGGATTGCATTCGATGAAGAAGTACTCACCGGTGCTTGGTTCCACCAGAAACTCAACGGTGCCAGCATTGCGATAGTCCGCCCCCGAAACCAGGGTGATGGCATCGGCGAGAATTCTGGACCGCAGCTCAGGTTTGAGATTGGGCGCGGGCGCAACTTCGACGACCTTCTGGTTACGCATCTGGATCGAGCAGTCACGTTCGAAGAAATGAACCACGTGGCCGGTGTTATCGGCCATGACCTGGACCTCGATATGTCGTGGATCAACGACCAAACGTTCGAGGAATACCGACCCGTCACCAAAGGACCCCAAGGCTTCGCTTTGGCAGCGTTCGAATGCGGCCGGCAATTCGTCTGCGGTTGTGACCGCTCGTATGCCGCGACCGCCACCTCCCGCAGCCGCCTTGAGCATGATTGGGAAACCGATGGCTTCGGCTGCGGTGACCGCATCGTCGGCCGTCGAGACCGCTGCCGCAGTACCCGGCACGATCGGGATGTCGAGCCGAGTTGCCAACTCGCGGGCATGGACCTTATTGCCGAAGAGTTCGAGAGCCTCGGGCGACGGGCCGATAAACGTCATACCAGCCTGGGAGCAGCGTCGAGCAAACTCGGCGTTCTCTGCGAGGAAGCCATAACCGGGATGGACCGCGTCGCAACCAGAATCCACCCCCGCCTGGACAACCGCATCGATATCCAGGTACGCAGCGACCGGATCTGATGAGGGCGGCAGCGTGCTGTGGCTGGTTCCTGCCGTGGTGTGAAGCGCAGCAGCGTCAGCCGCTGGCGCGATGGTCACCGCCTCGATCCCCAACGCTGCAGCCGCGTGAGCGATACGTATCGCGATCTCGCCGCGGTTAGCTATTAGAACTCGTTGCATGTCGTGCCCCTAAAGATGTGCTCGGGTAACGATTGCCGTCCGAACGGTGTTCATCCAAACTCGCCGTGGCTAACGTCACCGGATGCGCAAGTTCTTGATCGATACCGACACAGCGAGCGACGATGCGGTGGCCATGTGTATGGCCTTACGACATCCCGACATCGATGTGGTTGGTTTCACCGTGGTTGCTGGAAATGTGCCGCTGGATCAGGCAGTGCAGAACGCGTTGTACACCGTCGAGTTATGCGGCGCCACTACGCCGGTCTATGCAGGAGCGTCAGAGCCGCTCGCACGCGATCTCGAGACAGCGCAGAACGTGCACGGTCAGGATGGCATGGGCGATATCGGCCTCGACCTGCAGGGGCGAACGCCAGCAGAGGGGTGGGCGCCGCAGTTCATCGTGGACACCATCCGTGCCTATCCAGGTGAGATTACCCTCGTGGCCATCGGTCCACTTACGAACGTCGCGATAGCGCTGTTGTGGGCACCGGACATCGCCGAGAAGGTTGACCGAGTCGTGATCATGGGAGGCACCGGCGAACACGGACCCGGCAATGTTTCACCGACGGCAGAGTTCAACTTCTGGGTGGATCCTGAGGCAGTCCGGGTCGTTTTGCGATCAGGTATGCCGGTTGAACTTGTTGGCTGGGACATCTCGACGACGTCTGCAGTGGTGACCGAACAACGACGCGACGAGTTGCGAGCATTACAGAGCGAACTGGCCGACTTCAGCATGGATATCCAAGCGACCCTCCAGGCGTATGCCTTCGAGGAGACTCGCCTCGACGGCCCCGACTTCCCAGATCCCATTGCCGTCGCGCATGCCATCGATCCGGCGCCAGCGACCAGCGAATTCCTTGGTGTTGACATTGCGATCGGACCCGATCCCATGCGCGGCACCCTGATCGTGGATCACTATGGCTTTGCCCAAATGAAACCGAATGCAACGATCGTGACCCACTATCCCGAAGACACATTCTTCGCGATGTTGCATGAGTTGCTCGGTTAATCGAAGAGCTGGGCTTTCATCGCCACGGCCTGGGGGCTGAGCTCAGCCGAAGTATGATTTATTGCGGACTCAGTCGCTGGGTCCCCTGCGATGCGGGTATGCCACATGCGTCGAGGTTCGTCCATCTTCCATGGAACACCCCGGTGCATGATGCAACGGTTGTCCCACAGCACCGCCTCGCCTTCGGTCCATTGGTGCTGATAGGTGCGCGGTGGTTGAGCAGCGGCGGCGTTGATGCGGTCGATCAACTCGGTTGAGTCGGCTTCGTCCATGCCAACGATGTTGTGGGCATGGCGCCCAAGCAGTAGGTTTGTGCGTCCGGTGACCGGGTGCACCTTGGTGAGCGGTCGGAGGGATACATCCATGTCGTGGTAGCCATACAAGCCGTAGGTGCCGTCGTCCTTGAGCGTTGGCAGCAGGTTGGAACGGCCCATGCTGTAGTACAACGAGTGGTAGGCCTGCTTGCCTTCAAGGAGCTGTTTGGTCTCGTCGTCGAGTGCGTCGTACGCAGCTCGGGCATCGGTCCACGCTGTGTCGCCGCCGCCGGGGGGCACGATCTCGGCGGTGAACACGGCACCCTTGGCCTGCACCGGCATGTAGGTGCTGTCGAAGTGCCAGTCCTGGTTGCCCTTGAGTGATTTGACCAGATCGTCGTCGTCGGCTGAATGAACCGTGCCGTCGCGGGTGATGTTGGAAATCGCTGCGGCACTGAACTCAAGTTCACCGAACCGACGGGCAAACGTGTCTTGTTCGTCCTTAGACAGAAACTGGTCGGGAAAGATCAATAACCCGAACGTGATCCACGCGTCGTAGATCGTGGTGAACGTGTCTTCGTCGAGTACCCGAACATCAACGCCACGCACCCAAGCACCGAATGTGGTGTCTTCGATTGGCTCGACCTGCACTGCTGTTTCCATAAAAACCATCCTTACCCGACATTAGTCAGGAACGGGCCGAGGTGGAAAGGCGATGCGAAAGATGAAGTTGGTTACAGCGGCAGGCTGGCTGCGAAACGTTCGATGACTACAAGCGCTTCACCGCCGGTAACGATGAATGCGGCAAATGCCCCGCAGGATGCAGCTAGTGCCAGAAACTGAGCTTTGGACATACGGTCAGTATGAACAACCAGTAGTTCCGCTCACAGTGAATGGCCGTATTTGAGTCGGACTGCTTAGGCAAATGTCCTACCGATGTACACCTGTGGGTACAGGCGGGTTGGCGACTCGGGTCGGCTAGCTCGGCGGTTCGGTAACGACGATGCCACTTTCGACGAGCTCGCTGATTTCGCCGGCGCTGAAACCTGCGGCGTGCAAGGTTTGCTGATTGTGTTCACCCAGCGTGGGCGCAGGTCCGAGCTCCAGTAGTGGGGTGGCCGACAGCCCAATGGGCGTGACCGGGGTGGTGAAAGGGCCGATCTCGGTCTGGTCGACGGTTGCCCAAACATTGCGGGATTGCAGGTGTGAATCGCTGGCCAGGTCGGGAGCCTTGGCCACCTTGGCAGCGGGAACCCCAACGGCTTGCAGCACAACAGCAAGTTGGTCTGCGTCTCGTTCGGCAGCGACTGCGGTGAAGGCGCAATCGAACTGGTCATGGTCTGATGCCAATGACAGGTCGAGTTCGAAGAGCTCGAAAAGAGCGCTGAGCATCCCTTCGTCGAGCACAGAGAGAGCAATCCAGTTGTCGTCGCCCGTGCACCGGTAGACACCCTGAAAGAGATAGCGGGGATCGCGGTTGCCGCAGGGCTGAAACAGTCCATCAACCTGTGCTTCAACGACCCGGTCACCAATCGCAGCCACGGTGGATTCGAACTGTGCAGCCTCGATCGTGACACCACCCAGCCCGTGTGTGAGCCCAGCCCAGAGATGGATGAGTACGGCCGACGCAGCATGGAGGCCAGCAATCGGGTCGGGCCAAGCAATCCCACCCTTCCACGGCGTTTGGTCGTGATAACCAATCAAGGCCGACAGTCCCGCGTGAGAGTCGACCGAGGATCCATACGCCAACCAATGTTCGGCCGGGCCGCTGCGGCCGTAACCCGGCATCGTCAGATAGATCAGATCGGGGTTGAGCGCATGCAGCGAGTCTTCGTCGAACCCAAGCTGGGGCATGACCCGCGAGCTGAAGTTCTCGAGCAGAACATGAAAGTGCGGCACCAGCCTGGCAAGGGTTGCCTGGCCAGTCTCGGTTTGTAGGTCAAGTGCCAGTGACTGTTTACCGAGTGCGTACTTGACGAAGTGGGTGTTGCGGTTCCACTGCCGTTCTCCGGGATCATCGTTCGGGAAGTACCGGGTTGCTTCGACCATGGACGGGGGCACGGTCTTGGGGCCCCGATGCCACGGGGCTTCGACCCACACAACTTCGGCGCCAAGGTCTCGAAGGATGCGGCCGCAGAGCGGGCCAGCCCACACCCTGGCCAGATCCAAGACTCGAAGGCCAGCGAGCGGCCCACCCTGAACATCGCCTGGTTGCCACGCGCCTGGACCAGGGTTCTGTCGATGCGTGAATGTGAATGGCGGGCCAGGTGCACGAACCGACGCGTCAGACTCGAGTGGCCGAAAGAATGCCCGGTCGATGAGTTGGGGGTCATCCACAAGCTCAAGCGGGTTCAGAAGCGGCGCGGCAGGTATCCGCATCGCTTGGAACAGATCAACGACTTCGGCCACGGAGCGACTGCTCAGCCATTCCGTGAGCGGCTCGTCGAGCAGCTGGGGGTGACTCTGGAAGTCCATGGTCGAATCGATGTCGGGATGGTCAAGCAGATGGAGCAGGCCGGTAACAGCCAGTAGTCCCTCGACTTGTTGCTGGGTCACGCCGACGATCGAAACCCAGCCATCGCTGCACGGGTACGGGCCGTTCGGCTGACCTTGTCCGGTGTAACGGTTACCCATGCGGCAGAACACGTCGCCGGTCATGAACCACCGCAGCAGCGTGACCTGGTGCAGCGCCACCATGACCTGTACATGGCTGATCTCTACTGTCTGACCATGACCAAGACGAGGCCGGGCCACGATCGCTGCCATGGCGCCGACGAAGCCGTACAACCCCGACGCAACGCTGGGCTGATCTGGCGGCCCACGTAGCGGTTCGCGCTTGGGATCGCCATAGAGATACGCATGGCCACCTGCCGCGTAGTCGACCAAGTCGGTGCCCTTCCAGTGCGATCGGGTGCCGTGCATCCCGAACGGGCTGATCTGGACCCGCACGAGATGCGGCTGGTCGTCGAGATGGAGCGGCGTTAGCGGCAGGGGAGCGGAACTCTCGATGAGCACATCAACGCTGGCAAAGTCGACCTCGGTCAGAGTTGCGGGCTGGGTGTCTGCCAGTAGGTAGGCCTGTTGGTGATCGCTGAGTTGACTGTGCCCGACTGTAAGTACGTGGGCACCGCCATCGGCGAACATCTTGGCGCAGTAGGCGCCGGCCATCGAGCCAGCAACAGCGACAACCGTGAGGCCCTGGAGCGGCATCATCTCAGCGAACCTCGGCAGCCTGGCGGGTATTCGCGGTGACAAGCACGTAGACACCCATGATGATGAGAACGCCGCCCATCAGTTCGACGATGCCCAGTCGTTCGTCTCGAATCAACCAACCGAAGAACACACCAAAGAGCGGAATGAGATAGGCAGTTGATGCCGCTTGGGTTGGAGTTGCCTTGCGGACAACGGTCGCGAGCAGGGCGAACGTGACCGCATTTGCCGGTATTGCGGCATAGAGCAACGGCGCGAAGAGGCCTAGCGTCCACTCGGTATCCGACGTGCCTTCGACCATCAGCGCGAACGGAATCAGACACATCGCGGACATATACAGCTGGACCCCGACCAACATGATTGGACTGACGTTCGTCATGTCTTGCCACTTCATGTAGACGTTGCCAAACGCCCAGGCGATAGCCGAGACGATCAGGCTGACAATGCCGATCGTCCCCGAGCCTCCGCCCAGTGATGGCGATGCGAGGACCAACGTGCCAGCGAAGCCGACGGCGAGGCCAAGTCCAGCCAGCCGGGAGATCTGAGTCTTCATCAGTACTAGGGCAAGCACTGCGGTGAACATGGGCATGGTGCTCGCGACCAGGGAGGCAACGCCTGCAGTCACCCGGCTCACACCGAAGACCAACAAGCCGCTCGATACGGTGGTGATGCTGAGTGAGACCATGAAGATATTGAAGAGGTCACGACGGCTGGTCGGAAAGCGCTCACCACGGAGGAAGGCAAAACCGAGCAGGAAAGTGCCGCCGATCACCGTGCGCATGCCAGCGATGAGCAATGGGGTGGAGTGATCGAGCGCGAATTTGAGCGCGGTGAAGTTGCCGCCGATCAGTACGGCAACCAAGACAACAACTGCCAGGACGGCTTTGGAGCTCATGAGTGCGGCCCTAGGGCTGAGGTCCCCAAGGAGCCGGGTTGAACAGCTGAATTTCTTGGGAGCCAATGTGGGGTCGCAGCTGCACGGCAAACTTCATAAAGTCCTCGTCGGCGAACAGGCGAGTCCAGAACGCTCGTCGGTCGGCGTCGTCATCGAACTTCCACATATGGACAAGTTGGTGGAGCCGACCGGTGTCCGACGTGAAGTAGCCAACCAGGTTGTCGCTATAACCGCCACTGGCGAGCGCTGGCCACCCCTCTTCTGCATACAGTCGGATTACTTCGGGCATCTGCCCAACGATGACGTCGTAGGTGCGCTTTTCATAAATGGCCATAGCGCGAACCTACTTGGCGTTCCGGTGCGCAAGCTCATCGAACTAGTCTCAGTCACATGGCGATCTACGACCGGCACGAATGGCTAGCGGGCCGAGTCGAATCGGCGATCGATCCTGACCGCCCGATTATCGATCCTCATCATCATTTGTGGGACCGTGACGACAGTAGGTACCTGGCACAGGAGCTTCGTACCGATGCTCGTTCGTCGCACAACGTGACCCACACGGTGTTCGTCGAGTGCAGCGCTGCCTATGACCCGGTGATCTGTGGCCCCGTAGCCGACGAAACAATGGCGCCGGTCGGCGAGACCCGTTTCGTGGCTGAGCAGGCAGCCGAGGCACTTCGGCTGGGAGGGCCTGAGATCGCTGGCATCGTCGGACATGTCGACCTGACCATGGGCGAGCGGGTTGCCGAAGTTCTTGTGGAACACGAGGCTCGCGGCGCGGGTCTGTTTCGTGGTGTCCGCCATGGCACCAATTGGAGCCCACACCCCGACGTGAAAAACGGCCATCACCAACCCGGGCCCCATCTGCTTGCCAACCCAGACTTCCGGGCCGGCGTGGCGCAGCTCGGGGACGCTGGTTACACCTTCGATGCGTGGTTGTATTTCGACCAGATGCAGGAACTAGCCGAGCTAGCGGAGGCAATTCCGCAGTGTCAGATCGTGCTCGACCATCTTGGTGGTCCCCTTGGTATTGGGCCACACGCCTCGCAGCCGGTCGAGATGGCAGCGGCGTGGCGTAGCGGCATCGAAGCGGTTGCGGCCTGTCCAAACGTGGCCCTCAAGGTCGGCGGGCTTGGCATGGAGCACTACTTCGGCACGCCGTGGGCGGATCAACCGAGACCCCCATCGTCAGACGAGGTGGCTGCCTATTGGAATGACATGGTGCACTTCGCGATCGATACCTTTGGGCCCCCGCGGTGCATGTTTGAGTCAAACTTTCCCGTGGATCGACAGACACTCCCGTACACCGTGGTGTGGAACGCGTTCGAAATCCTCGCCGAGCGGTATACCCCAGCCGAACAACACGATCTGTTCTGGGCGACTGCTAACCGGGTGTATCGGCTTGGCGCTCGGCCAGGAGCTCGGCCGGTCTGAGCTCGTCGATTGCCATAGTCGGTGGGGTGGTGCGATGGACCGCCCGAAACATGAGGTGTACGCCAACTGGCAAGGTCAGAATCATCGCTACAGAAGCAACGGTAAGCAGTGCCGTCCCTGCCGCACCTAACGAAAGGCCTGCGCCTACTGCGGCGACAAGAAACGCGACTGGACTGGCCTTACCCGCTGCATGAAAGCGGGCATAGGGCGTGGAGAACTTGTGGAGACCCAGTGCGGCAAGCACGGCGATAAGCCCACCAAGAATCATGATGATCCCAGCGACGGTGTTGATGACCGAGTTCACGAGGATGGCCTTTCGGACTGGGCCGGCCCAGAGGTTGTGTGGCCATGCTGCAGGAAGCGCGCTGCTGAGACCGTTGCGGTGAAGCCAACAATTGCCAGGACGACAAGTGTGATGAGGTAGGTCGTGCTCTTTGTCTGGGCTGCGTGAGCTGCGATGGCACCCATAAAGCTGATCAGGGTGACATCGAGGGCAATGATTCGCTCGGCTAGGCCCGGGCCGATGAGAAGGCGAACGGTTGCGATCAGTGCAGCAACGACGAAGAGAGCGATAGCAACGGAAGTCATGATGTGGTCTGCAAACGTGGGGTTGTCGTCGACAAGGGCAATGCTTGGCACGCCAAGTCAGTCAACTGGCGCACATGTTCGGCAACCTCATTGCGGCGCTCAGCGTGCAGCAGGTGCAGGTAGAGGGTGCCGGTATCAGGATCTGCATCGACCACAGCGGTTCCCGGTGTGAGGGTTACCGCAATGATCAGGAGCAGAAAATGGTGACGCCCTTCGGCGGGGATTTCTACGGCGATGATTGCTTCGTGGGTGTAGTCGGTTGGAGTCAGGATCTCCTTGGCGACGTCAATGGTGGAAGTCACCAAGTCGATAAACACGACCCACAACAACTTGGCCAGTGGGACGGCCCGTAGTGCGCCGCTCGTTGGTGTTCCCACACCGGTAGCGAGTACAACCGCGGCGAGACCAGCACCAGCGAGAAGGTTCGCGATCGAGACCTCCTGCCACAACGCACACCACGCGGCCGTGAGCACAGCAATCATCGTGATTCCTCGGCCGGTGAGAAGCCGGCGGACACCGAACGGCCTCCTTGTCCTCGTGTTTGGTTTCATTGGTCTGGGCATCATTGGTCTGGCCCTTCGGTGAGAGCGATGTAGGAGGTGTGATCGCGAAGGTCGTTGGCGGCTCGTTCGGAGAGCTCATAGAGCCCGCCAGCTAGAACCGAAATGGTGAGGGTGCCAGCCACAGCGATGCATGTTGCGCCGGTCATCAGACTGCGGTTGGCCTTTGACGTAGGGCGTGCCGAGGGCATGGCTGAGGCTTCGGTGGTTTTACCCCAGAAGACGCCGATCCAGATCTTGGTCATCGACAACAAGGTGAGGGCCCCAGCCACCAGAGCAACGATCACGACGACGTACTGGTCTGCCTCGATGCCAGCGGAGATAACACCAAGCTTGGCAACGAAGCCCGAGAATGGCGGCAGCCCAGCCAGGCTTAGGGCCGGAATGGCAAACAACACCGCGATGATCGGTCGCTTGGTTGCGAGTCCACCCGATCGATCAAGCCGACTTGTTCCTTGATGGTTCTCGATTAAACCGCCGACCAAGAAGAGCACCGTCTTGACCGGCATGTGGTGGATGAGAAACAGGATCGCTCCAGCAGTTCCCGCAGCACTGAAGAGTCCGAGCCCCATGAGCATGTAGCCGATCTGGCTAATCACATGGAACGACAAGATGCGCTTCACGTCGGTTTGGGCGAGTGCGCCAAAGGCTCCGATGATCATGGTCACACCCGCAACGATCAGCATGATGGAACCCAGTTCATCCATGCCGGTGAGCGTGTGGAACCGGATCAGGGCATAGATGCCGATTTTGGTGAGAAGCCCGGCGAACACGGCAGTGATCGTGGTTGGTGCTGTTGGGTAGGAGTCAGGCAGCCAGGAGAACAACGGGAACATGGCAGCTTTGGTGCCGAACACGACGAAGAACCATGCACCGATACCCAACCGAGCACCGTCGGAGAGTTGCGGGATACGTTCTGCCAGCAGTCCAAGATTGACGGTGCCGGTGGCACCGTAGATGAGTGCGAGTCCAAAGAGGAACAGCGTCGAAGCGAACAGGTTCATAACGACATAGGTCATGCCTGAGCGGACTTGACCACGACGGCCTTGATGAGTCAGCAGCACATAACTCGAGACCAGGATCAGTTCGAATGCAACGAACAGGGTAAAGAGGTCGCCGGTGAGGATGGCCAAAGAGACACCCGAGGTCAGGAGCAAAAGCAGCGGCCCCGCGAGCTCAGGGTTGGCGCCCCATGCAGTGCGACGTTGACCAATGGCGAACAACTCGACCACCAGAATGATTGATAGAGCGATCGGCAGAACAAGCGCAGCGAAGAGATCTGCGACCAGAACGATGCCGAGCTCTCGTGGCCATTCGCCAACCCGAATCGCGACGGAGCCAGAATTGGCGACCCGATAGAGGATGCCGAACGCGCTGGCCGTGGATGCGGCAAGGCCAAGCAGCGTGACTACGTCGCGCAGTTGCGGCCGGCTGCGGAGCGCGAGCGCGAGTGCCGCAGCCACGAGAGGCCCAATGATCGTTGTCGTGACGAGCACAGTCATGGTGCGGCCTCCGAGTCGGTTGCCACTCGCTGGTCTTCCAAGTCATCTTCGACCAGGTCATCACCGGTGAAGATCTGTTGACGGCGGGCGAGGGCGAGCAGGAACAACGTGAGGCCAAAACCGATCACGATTGCGGTCAGGGCAAGTGCCTGCGGCACAGGGTTTGCTGATTCAGCTGGTGTGGTGAGGTTGGCAAGTGGTGGCTTGCCAGCGGGGCCGCCAGCACCGAGCAAGGCGAGCACCGCCGCGTGTCCGAGCAGTGCGAAGCCGAGAAGGATACGGCTGAGTAACCGTGCGGTGATGAGATAGATACCCACCGAGGTCAGGCATCCAATGGCAAGAAGGAGAGCGATACTCATGTCAGACCTCGGCTCCAGCGTCG
>ERZ887942.881-NODE-881-length-22670-cov-13.221048_pt1 | contig 22670 bp, 25 predicted proteins | sample MGYA00521099_ERZ887942 | MGnify/ENA primary metagenome ERZ887942 (study PRJEB32303, sample SAMEA104408605) | aquatic metagenome | biome: Brackish water; feature: Pelagic; material: water | place: Baltic Sea | collected 2014-06-07T06:48:00 | depth 16,251 m ...
GACAAAGATGTGAACACCGTGGCAGAAAAACTCGGAAATAAGCTTTGAAGACTGTCCTTCAGTGTTCGTTGAATGACTCAAAGAAGCTGGACATTAGTTTTTAATTTTTAAGCTTTTCCCCTGGTTTTGTAATCGCTTGCGCGAAGGTCTTTCTTGTTCAATTTCTCGGATGAGAAAGTCTTGATTTGATCAATTTTTGATACTGCGTTCGTTTATGAGTACTCCGCGTATTCGCAATGAAGGCCGGGATGCTGTGGCGTGTAGGCGGTCATCAAAAGGTGCCGATCTTCTGCGTGACTCTGAACTTCTAGGGGTGAATCAACATATGTTTCATGCAGGTCTTCGCGTCAAAAATATTTTTTGCCTAGCTCGTATCCATTCGTGAATACGCCAAACTTTTAGTGGATCGTTCGATGGTCTAACGGTGGTTATTGAACTCCTGTCAAGCAACGCACTTGCCCTGCTGAGTCTGAGGGCGATGGGGTGGCGTGTTTTGAATCGTCCCCCTTGGAACCGCATGTCAGTTCAGGAGATGGTCGAGATGATGAGCAGCACTCTTCACAGCAGCAAGGGCTGTGGCGTAGGCCATGCGCATTGGACCCACAAGCGCCACGTATCCCACTCCGTCAGTGGCGCTTGTGTAAGAGGCTTGGACTACTGAGCAGTGGTGAAGGGCTTGCTCGGGATGTTCTTGGCCAATCCACACGCCATGTCCAGGACCGGGAGCGGAGAGGGTCAGGGATGCGGGGCTCTGATCCATTAGCTCCAGGAGTGGTCTGACCTTGGCGCTTTGGCTGAATTCAGGCTCGGCAACGAGCCGAGACACTCCATGAAACAAGGCCTTTGTCTCTTGAGAGGTTTGCAAGGTCTGATGACTGTGAATGGCATCGCGGAGAGCCCTGCCGCAGGCCTGCAGTTCCCTGGGGAGTGAATTCCAATTCAAACTGCCATTGCTGTCGAGCTGCCGGCGCGCCCACTGATCCATCGCTTCAATTTGATGTTCACTGCCGTGGGGCAGCCGCAGGTTGAGGTGACTGGCTTGGCTGGAATTCTCCACCAACATCACCAGCAAGCGCTCTTCGCTGCGAACCAGTCGGATGGCTTCCAGCGCGGGTTGCCTCTGGGTGGGGTGCGTGATCAGGCTCATCAGTCCCGTGAAATCGGTGAGCCGTCTTGCCATGTTTTGGAGCAAATCATCAAGAGCCGCCCAGCGAAGGCTGAGCTGGGTTAATTCCTGATCGAGATGCTGGGCGATCGTTCCGGGTCTGGGGAGAAGGCAATCCACGTAATGCCGGTATCCACTGGGGCTTGGTACCCGTCCTGCAGACGTATGTGGTTGGGTCAGTAGACCTCGCTGCTCTAGAGCCCCCATGGCTGAACGCACCGTGGCAGCACTGGCTTGCAGATCAAACCTCTGAACGAGGGTTCTGCTCCCTACTGGCTCAATCGTGTCAACGTAGTGATGCACCGTGGCCTTGAGCACCTCCTGTTGTCGGCGGGGCAGCGGCTGCACATGCACACAATCAGCTCATCAATCGTACGGAGGTTTTCTCTTGGATTGGTGGCGTTGTCATGAACCGCTGCTCAGTAACGAGGAACGCTCGGATCGACTTCCACACTCCAGGCATGAATGCCACCTTCTAAGTTCCAGACGTCGTAATCCGGCCCTTGCTCTAAGAGCCAGCAGCCAAAGTTTCTGCTGCGGATCCCGGCATGACAAATCACCACGATGGGTTTGTTGGTTGTCAGCCTTGCGGGTAGATCGGAAAGCCAGAGATTGGATTCACTCAGCGGTAGATGTTCCACCTGTCCGGGGAAGGACGCGATCTCCAGTTCGGAGTGCTCGCGAACATCAACGAGCTGAAGGGCGCTGCCGCTCGACAGCCACTCGTGAAGGTCTCTGGCGCTGATGGATTGGGGCGAAGAGGATGTCATGGGATTCATCATGAATAAAGATGAGGCCAGTCCCACGCCTGCTGCTTCATGAAGGCGCGTTCCTTCCTTTTAGCTGTCGCTGCAGCGGTGCTAGTGCTGCTCACCACCGCATTGGGCTTGTGGTGGGCGATGGCACAGCAGAGCCCTCTGAAAATTGTTGGCCAAGCGCTGGTGTTGCCACGAGCCGCTCGGTTCGTCCCGAAAGATGCATCGCTCAGTTTGCATTGGCTCTCTGATCCTGTGCGCATGCCTGCCTATGCCCAAGCGGTGGCACCGGTGTCACGCCGTCGCCAAGCACGGGACAGCACGCAGCAATTGCGGGATGGCGCCTTTGCGTTGGCGGGCTTGGATTTTGTGGGAGAACTCGCGGATTGGATCGGTCCTCAGGTCAGTCTCTCTTTGCTTGCGCCCGTCGCCGATGCGCCGGCGGGCTGGGTGCTTGCGCTCACCAGCCTCGATCAAGACGGTGCCAAGCGCTTTCTCCAACGCTTTTGGCAAACGCGGAGTTTGGCTGGAACCGATCTGCAAATCAGTCGTTATCGGGGAATGGGCGTGATCAGCGGCCGCGGAGCGCTGCTCGGACGAGAGCCACAACCCATCGCTACAGCCTTAATCGATGATGACCTGCTTTTGATTGCGTCCAGTCGTGGTGTGTTGGAACAGTCCCTGGATGTGTCCCAGCTGGATGCTCTGCACCAGCTGGGCGACTCAGCTCTGGAAGCTGATTTGAAGCAGCTCGGTCGGGGTGCGGCTCTGCTGACTGCCGATCCCGCTGCGATGGCGACCTGGCTTGGAATGCCGAGCTCCATCTCTGATCGCGATGACCTTGTCGGTCTAGTGGCAGCACTGGACCCCAAAGGGACTGCGCTCAATCTGGACGCAGTCTTGCGTTTCCGTCAGCCACTTGAAAGTGCCGGAAATGGGATAACGCTGTCGCATTCCTTGATGCGTTCAGCTGGTGGGTCGGCATCGGCCCTGGCTGTGCTCTCGGATCCTGCCGCTCTCCTAAGCCCTCAAAGTGACGCCCCCGTTGCTCAATGGTTAGCGCCTGTTCTTCAGGAGACTCTCCAAACCCTTGGAGCCGAGGGGGCTTCAGCTGTGGTGGGGTTGGATGCGGGCCCACTGCTCTGGGAGCAGGGAGAAGAGGGTTGGCTGTTGGGAACATCCTCTGATCAGCCCGGTTTGGAGGCCGTGGATGCGGACCTCCAGGCCAAGGGTCTCGTGCGCTCGGCCCTGCCCTCTGATGGCTCCGCCCTTGAGGTGTGGACCCGACTAGCTCGGCAGAGGCAGCGGGGTGAAGCTTCTCTACAGGCCCAACTTGCGGTGGCTTTAGAACGTGAATCCGGCCAAGACTGGTGGGGGCAGACGTTAGATGCTCTAACAACGCGTCAAGATCACGCAGCCCTCGAGCCTCGTTTGGATCAACTACGGGCTTTGCAGGACGAAGGGGCGGCGCCTCTGTCACAGCAGTTGGCATTGGCGACAGAGCCCAGCCGCGCTCAGCTCCAAAAGTGGCGGCCCTGGAGTTTGATTCAGTCGGTGGCTGGCCAGCCCCTGCTCCCAGCGGTGCAGGAACTTGCTTTGGCTGCTGGTCCGGACCAAGAGGAAGGCGCTGGTCAAGCAGGCTCTAACCGCTTACGACTCCGCGCTCAGCTGCGATTTGGTTGACCTGCTGCTGTTGCGTCACGGCATCGCGGTTGAGCGCCACCAAGGCGTGGATCATCCAGATCGTTGTCTGACGCCTTTGGGAGTCGAGCGCACATTCAAGGTGTGCTGCCGTCTGCGCGATCTCGGATTGATCGCCGACCGCTTGTACAGCAGTCCTTATCGCCGAGCGCGTGAAACAGCTGAGCTGGCGGTGAAAAGTGGTTTGGCTCCTGAGCTTGAGCTCGTCCGTTGTCTTGAGCCTGGAGGGGATCCATGGCCCTTGGTTCAGCGCTTGCAAGGCTCGTGTTTGCTTGTGGGTCACGAACCTGATTTGAGCCAGCTGGCTGCGGAGCTGATAGGCGCGCCATCGGATGCCCTGCGCCTGCGCAAGGCAGGGCTCTGCCATCTCCGTTGGGACTCATCCCATCAAGATCCCCGTGGAATAGCGCAGCTGCAGGGGTTACTCAGGCCACGTCTGTTGTTGCCGGGCTGCGTTTAAGTTGCGTTGATGAGTTGTCGTTGTGGGTGGTGGTGAGTCAGACCGGCGGGAGCGAAATCAGGCATGAACGCACGGGGTTGGTGTTTAGACCCGGCCTGGAGGGTGTCCCGGCCACCCAATCTTCGATTTGCGACATTGACGGCCTGCAGGGGCGCCTCTCCTATCGGGGCTACTCCCTTGATGACCTCGCGGTCCACAGCAGTTTCCTGGAGACCACGTATCTGTTGATCTGGGGGGAACTGCCAACACCTCAGCAATTTCGTGATTTCGAGCACGAAGTGCAGATGCATCGTCGCGTCAGCTTTCGAGTGCGCGACATGATGAAGTGCTTCCCTGCCAACGGGCATCCGATGGATGCTCTTCAGTCGAGCGCGGCGTCATTAGGGCTTTTTTATTCCCGTCGGGCCATTGATGATCCTCAATACATCTATGACGCTGTTGTCAGGCTGATTGCCAAGATCCCAACGATGGTGGCGGCCTTCCAGTTGATCCGTAAGGGCCAGGATCCAATCCAGCCGCGTGACGACTTGGCGTACTCCGCCAATTTCTTGTACATGCTTACGGAACAAGAGCCCGACCCTCTTGCCTCTCGAATCTTTGATCGCTGTTTGATCCTTCACGCTGAGCACAGCCTTAATGCCAGCACCTTCAGCGCCAGAGTGACGGCAAGCACGCTGACGGACCCGTATGCCGTCGTGGCATCGGCCGTAGGAACGTTGGCGGGTCCTCTTCATGGAGGTGCCAACGAAGATGTGCTCGCGATGTTGGAGGAGATCGGGACTCCGGAACAGGCCGACTCCTACCTCGAGTCAGCCGTGGCAAATAAGCGCAAAGTGATGGGTTTTGGCCATCGGGAGTACAAAGTCAAAGACCCTCGGGCGGTGATCCTTCAGTCCTTGGCTGAGGAGTTGTTTGCTCGGTTTGGTCACGACGATCTCTACGACGTAGCCCATGCCCTTGAGACGGCTGCCGCCATTCGCCTAGGGCCTAAAGGGATTTATCCCAACGTTGATTTTTATTCAGGCCTTGTTTACCGGAAACTTGGGATTCCAAGAGATCTGTTCACCCCTGTGTTTGCGATTTCCCGTGTGGCTGGTTGGCTGGCCCACTGGAGGGAACAGCTCGGTGCCAATCGAATTTTCCGCCCATCTCAGATTTACACCGGCTCGTCTGCACGTCATTGGGTCCCTGCAGACGAGCGGGTGAATGCCGCGGGCGCTTAAGTTGCATCAATCTGTTCTCCGACCATGGTGACTTCCCTCGCCACCACCGCGCCGGCTCTGGTGAGCCCGGGTCTTGATCTTGAGCAGAGCTTCAGTCAGGCACTGGAGGGGCTTGGGCTCTCGGCCCAGGCTGCACGCATGCTCTGGCTTCCCTTCCCGATGTTGCTGGTCCTTGTGGCCGCCGTTGTTGGGGTTCTGGTCACGGTGTGGCTGGAACGAAAAATTTCTGCGGCCGTGCAACAAAGGGTTGGGCCTGAGTACGCCGGAGCCCTCGGCGTTCTTCAGCCTCTTGCCGATGGCCTCAAATTGCTCGTCAAGGAAGACATCATTCCGGATCGCGCAGACAGCATTCTCTTCACCCTTGGCCCTGTGCTGGTGGTGGTGCCAGTCATTTTGTCCTGGTTGATCGTGCCCTTCGGCCAGAACCTGTTGATCAGTGATGTGGGCGTTGGCATTTTTCTTTGGATCTCGCTCAGCAGCGTTCAGCCCATTGGCCTTTTGATGAGTGGCTACGCCTCAAACAACAAATATTCGTTGTTGGGCGGCCTCCGTGCAGCAGCCCAGTCGATCAGTTACGAGATCCCCCTCGCGTTGGCCGTACTGGCCGTCGTGATGATGAGTAACTCCCTAAGCACCGTCGATATTGTCAATCAACAAACTGGAGCTGGTGTTCTGAGTTGGAACATCTGGCGCCAGCCCGTGGGCTTCTTGATTTTCTGGATCTGTGCGCTCGCTGAATGTGAGCGTTTGCCTTTTGACCTCCCAGAAGCGGAAGAAGAACTCGTCGCTGGCTATCAGACCGAATACTCGGGAATGAAATTTGCCCTCTTCTATCTGGGCAGTTACATCAATCTCGTTCTATCGGCTCTCCTCGTTTCCATCCTTTATCTGGGTGGTTGGGGCTTCCCGATCCCGGTTGAATGGCTTGCTTCGTGGTTAGGTCAGCCCATTGACGCTCCTCTCGTGCAACTGATCACAGGCACTGTGGGCATAGTGATGACTGTCTTGAAGGCCTACCTGCTGGTCTTCATCGCAATCCTTTTGCGTTGGACCACCCCACGGGTCAGGATCGATCAGTTATTGGACCTTGGCTGGAAATTTCTGTTGCCTCTGGCCTTGGTCAACCTCCTGGTCACAGCCGCTCTCAAGCTGGCCTTCCCGGTCGCTTTTGGCGGCTGAACTCGTCACTTCTTCTTTCCCGGCGGCATCATGAAAGCCGGGTTTTGACTCCTCGATCGTTCACTTCCCCGATTCCAAACCATGTTCGGCTTCCTTAAACAGGTTGGTGATTACACCAGGGATGCAGTGGATGCGGCCCGTAATCTCACGCAAGGCCTGTCGGTCACCTTCGATCACATGAAGCGCCGTCCGGTCACGGTGCAGTACCCCTACGAAAAGCTGATTCCTTCGGAGCGGTATCGAGGACGTATTCATTACGAATTCGACAAGTGCATTGCCTGTGAGGTCTGTGTGCGTGTGTGTCCCATCAATCTCCCGGTGGTTGATTGGGTGATGAACAAGGAGACGAAGAAAAAAGAGCTACGCAACTATTCAATTGATTTCGGAGTTTGTATTTTCTGTGGCAATTGTGTGGAGTACTGCCCCACCAATTGCTTGTCGATGACTGAAGAATATGAATTGGCCGCCTTCGATCGCCACAGCCTGAATTACGACAATGTTGCTTTAGGTCGCCTGCCCACCAGTGTGACGACAGATCCATCGGTCCAGCCGTTGCGGGAACTGGTGTATTTGCCTGCTGGAGAAGTTCATCCCCATGGCGTTTCTCCTGATCGTCCACGAGCGGGCAAGCTCCCTGAGCAAATTCTTGAGGAACTCAAGGCAGCTGGATCCATGAAGGTTGCCGAGGATGGGAGAGAATCATCTTCATCAGCTTCCAATGAGGAGGAGAGCGCAGGATGACGATCGCCGCGTCAACGCAGCTCATTAGTTTTTTGGCACTGAGTGCCGTCATCGTGCTGGGAGCTCTCGGTGTTGTGCTCCTAAGCAACATCGTGTATTCAGCCTTCCTCCTTGGTGGTGTGTTTTTGGCTGTGGCAGGTCTCTACCTCCTGTTAAACGCCAGTTTTGTGGCAGCGGCCCAAGTGCTGGTGTACGTGGGTGCAGTCAACGTCTTGATCCTGTTTGCGATCATGCTGGTCAACAAGAAGGAGGATCTAGCTCCGATCCCTGGACTCCTCATACGCCGTCTTCTGTCTGGAGGTGTATGCCTGGGCCTCTTTGCTCTTTTGACCCGTGTGGTTGTCACCACTCCCTGGGCCAAGGGGCCAACGCCGATCGGGGAGGAAGCAACTGTGCGCATTGGTGAGCACTTGTTCACCGATTATTTGCTGCCTTTTGAGTTGGCATCTGTTTTATTGTTGATGGCCATGATTGGAGCGATTGTTCTGGCCCGTCGTGACGTTCAATCGGAGGATCCAGTGACTGGTGAAGAGGTTGATCAGGGCCTGATTGAGAAGGCACGTACCCCTTTGCTTGTCGACCAGCCTCGCGCCTGAATCCTTTCTTCTTTTTTGTGATGCTCTCTGAGCTTCTTGCCGGTTCCGTTCCTCTCCAGGCCTATCTGCTGTTGGCGGCAGTCCTGTTTTGTACAGGGGTCTGGGGTCTGATCAACAGCCGTAATGCTGTCCGCGTGTTGATGAGCATTGAGTTGATGCTCAATGCAGTGAACATCAACCTGATGGCGTTTTCGTCCTATGTGGATGGCCAACTCATTCGTGGCCAAGTTTTCTCGGTGTTTGTGATCACAGTTGCAGCAGCTGAGGCTGCGGTCGGTCTGGCGATCTTGTTATCGCTGTACCGGAACAGAGTCACTGTGGACATGGAGCGCTTCAACCTTTTGCGCTGGTAAAAGCGACACGCTGTTATGCGTCTTCAACGGGTCTGGCTGATATATCGCGCAGATAGCCCACTGGCGTTGAAAGAAGCGCGTCGCTGCGCCGATGAACTCGAGACGATCGGTGTGACCTGCGTCTTGGCGATGAGTGGCCTAACGGCAGACCCTTTCCCAGGGCTGCTGGCCTCTGAGCCTCGGCTACCGGATCTGGCGGTGGTGCTTGGTGGTGATGGAACCGTGCTGGGTGCTGCCCGACACCTCGCTGTTCTTGATGTCCCGATTCTGAGTTTCAACGTGGGAGGCCATCTTGGCTTTCTGACGCATGATCCCGGCTTGCTCAGGAGTGAAGGGCTCTGGCAGCGCGTGCTGGAAGATCGCTTCGCCTTGGAACGCCGCATGATGTTGCAGGCGGTGATCCAGCGCATGGGTGATCTGCATGGTTCGGAGGGTGCCTCTGACATAGAAGTTGGTCCTTCTGACCATCAGGAGATTCACTGGGCCCTGAATGACCTTTACCTCAAGCCTTATCACGAGGATTTGTCTCCAACCTGCATTCTGGAAATGGAGATCGATGGAGAGGTTGTTGACCAAGTCCGCGGAGATGGTTTGATTTTGGCCTCGCCTACGGGCTCGACGGGTTATGCGATGGCGGCGGGCGGCCCGATCTTGCATCCAGGCATCGATGCAATTGTCGTCAGTCCGATTTGTCCGATGAGTCTGTCGAGTCGTGCTGTTGTATTGCCTCCCCGATCCAGGGTTGTGATCTGGCCTCTTGGTGATGCCAGCCGGCAGGTGAAACTTTGGAAAGATGGGTCTGCTGGAGAGGTTTTTGGTCCAGGTGAATGCTGCGTGATTCAGCAGGCCGCTCATCACGCGCTGATGGTGCAGTTGGAGCAAAGTCCCTCCTATTACCGAACGCTGTCACGCAAACTTCACTGGGCGGGGAGTTTGCTGGATAGTGCTCCCTCCGCAAACTGAGATGGCATTGGAGATTGAACGGCGCTTCCTGGTTGCAAATTCCGGTTGGCGTCTTCTGGCGGGACCCCCGCAAGCGCTACGACAGGGATATTTGTCCGCCTCGCCGGATGGATTCACTGTTCGCATGCGCTTGCGCGCAGATGGCAGGGCATGGCTGACGTTGAAGGCTCCTGCCGCCGGGATTGCTCGCCATGAATTCGAATACGACATTCCGGAGAGGGATGCGGAGGAGCTTTGGGCACTGACGCCCCATCGCGTGGTTAAAACGCGCTATTCCCTTCAACAGGAAGGCGGCGACTGGGTCGTTGATTGCTTTGAAGGAAGTAATTCACCCTTAATCCTGGCTGAGGTTGAGCTCGAGACCTCCGATAGCCCCTTGACCATCCCCGACTGGTGTGGCGTTGAAATTACAGGGGATCAGCGCTGGAGCAATGCAGCACTCGCCTATCAACCACTTTCCATGTGGCCCAAGGATTGGATTGACCAATATCGCCTCCAAACCTAAAAATTCTTTCGATTTCCTTTAGGTTTGGAGCATGGCTCGCGAGGGAAACGGCATGCTTGGTCTTTACGACTCTGATGGCATCCTGCGTTTCACAGGCTTAGATCGAGAAGCCTGTCTCGCTTACGCCAGCTTATTTGGCCTTTCTTTGGCGAGCTGCTCGCTTACAGACATCCCCATCCCTCAACCTCTTCCGGTTAGGTCTCGTCGGAGGAATCAGGGGGAAGGACACAGCAATTAAAGCCGTCTCGACAAATTTTCCCGTGATCCATCGCCCAGTTCAACAGGGCCACTCGATTCTTTGAGCCGGTTTTCGTGAACACGTTGCTGACGTGGTTGTCGACCGTGCGCTTGCTGATCGTTAGTCGTTCAGCGATCTCTTGATTGGTCAGCCCTTCGGCCACCAGTTCGATGATCTCGATTTCGCGGCTGGAGAGGGAAACAGTCATTGAACAGGGCTCCTAGCCGATGGCCATTCTTCTTGGACCATGGTTTGCATCTTAAGCAGGTATGGAGAACCTGATCTTCCATAGTGTTCTGTAGTAGCGATCGTTCATTTGAGTTCAGCGCTGCAAAGCAGCCTCGAGGCTGGGACCGTCACCATTACGGCTGAAGTGATGCCTCCACGGGGTGGAGACCCATCCCATGCTCTCGAGATGGCAAGGGGCTTAAAAGGTCATGTCCATGCCGTCAATGTCACGGATGGCAGTCGAGCGGTCATGCGGATGAGCAGTCTTGCGCTGGCTCGCCTCCTGTTGGACGAGGGCATCGAGCCCGTACTGCAGATGGCCTGTCGCGATCGCAATCGCATTGCGATTCAAGCTGATCTCTTGGGTGCCCATGCTTTGGGGATTCGCAATCTTCTTTGCCTCACAGGTGACCCTGTTCGTGCTGGTGATCAGTCCAAAGCACGTCCTGTGAATGAACTGGAATCCGTGCGATTGCTACAGCAGGTCACGGCCTTCAATCGGGGCGATGATCCGGTGAAGGGTCAGCTTGCCGATGGCCCGACCAACATCTTCGCTGGAGCGGCTGCTGATCCCCAGTGTGCGAGCTGGTCGGGCTTGGTACGACGCATGCAGCGAAAAAAAGCTGCAGGGGCACGTTTTATTCAGACGCAGATGGTGATGGATGCTGGGGTTTTGGAGCGGTTTTGCCGTGAGATAGCCGAACCCATGCAGCTTCCAGTCCTCGCTGGTGTGTTCTTGCTGAAGTCGGCGCGCAATGCAAGTTTTATCAATCGGATGGTTCCTGGTGCTTGCATTCCCGAGAACCTGATCTCCCGATTGGAGGCTGCGGCAGACCCTGCGGCAGAGGGAATACAAATTGCCGCTGAGCAGGTTCAGCAATACCTAGGAGTGGCTCAAGGCGTTCATTTAATGGCAATCAAAGCTGAAGAACGCATCCCAGCGATTTTGAAACAAGCTGGCGTCAGCTTGCCTGGGTGAGATCGGTCCCTAGCAGTTCTGCCATGGCTTTCTGTTGAGGAGAAGGCTCCACCAAGTCCTGGCGACGTGCATCCGTGATCAACCAATCAAGTGCCGCTTCCTGGAGATCAATGTGATCGCCTTCTTTGTCAACGCAATAGCGGCCAAACACAAGTTTCTCGACTAATTGCACGCCTGCCCCGATCCTGGAGTAATCAAAAATGATCGAGTTGTCGATGGTTGCGCCTTCGCAGATGTAGCAACTTGGTCCAATCATCGTGGGACCGATCAATGAGGCACCATCCTCAATTTTGGTCATTCCGCCCACATAGATCGGGCCTTCAACGTTGATTTTGTCCCAGTTGGCCGCCACGTTTAGGCCCGTAAAGACCCCAGGCTTGACCTCTTTCCCAGGGACGCCAACTTGGCGAACCTCTCCTTGGAGAACGCTGCGAATGGCTTGCCAGTAATCAGGCACTTTGCCAATGTCGACCCATTCGAAATCCATGGGCAGCGCATAAAAAGGAGCCCCTTGCTTCACCAAAGCGGGGAAGAGATCAGCTCCGATGTCGAAGGATGTCCCGGAGGGGATGTGCTCAAAAATCTCAGGTTCAAAGAGATAGATGCCGGTGTTAATCGTGTCGCTTAAAGCTTCCTCAACACTGGGCTTCTCTTGGAAGGCTTGGATTTTGCCGTCATCATCACTCACCACCACCCCGTAGCTGCTCACCTGATCCTTGGGGACCGTTTTGGTAACAAGGCTGGCGAGAGCCCCTTTGGCACGATGACGCTTAACGGCCTCGGTGAGGTCGAGGTCGATCAGAGCGTCGCCACATAACACCACAAAGGTGTCGTCAAAAAAGGTCTGAAAATCTTGGATTTTTTTGAGGCCTCCCGCAGACCCCAGGGCGTCTCCGATCAGTTCGCCATCTTGAATACTGCCTTCGAAGCTGTAGGCGATTTCAACCCCGAAGCGCTGGCCATCGCGGAAATAATTCTCTATTTCCTCGGCCAAGTGAGACACGTTGACCATGACCTCAGTGAAACCATGCTCTTTGAGGAGCTCCAGCAGGAACTCCATCACCGGTTTCTGCAGGATCGGAATCATCGGTTTCGGGATCACATGCGTGATCGGCTGTACCCGGGTTCCCTTGCCTGCGGCCAGGATCATGGCCTTCATTGACGTACCAAGCTTGAAAACGTATTCCTCAACATACGAGGGTGATTAAGCGGCAATCGCGGGCAAGGTCGGCGTGATATCTGGCACTTCCAGACTTTTGATCGGCAACTGAGTGATTTCACCGGCAACGAGCAGACGTTTTAAACGAATGGGTGCATGCAGCGAGCCCACTTGCTCTAGTTCCACCTGACTCTGAGAGGACAGAAATAACAGGGCCCAAAACACCCCGACGCGGTCGGTGTCCAGATCAGGCTCAGCCGCCTCTGCCCAGCGGCTGACGAGAAACTCGAAATCAATCCAGTGCAAGGCCTGCTCCCATCCTTTCAAGAAAATTCCTAAGGCTGCGGTGGTTTCAGGGAGTTTTTCTCGGTGAGCCAACGCCGCTACTTGGGCGATCGCCTCGCGATTGCTGAAGCGCTTTTGCCGCTGCCGCCGGCGCATGTCTAGTTCGTCTGTCTCTAATTGCTCGGCAATGGTCTCCAACTGTTCGATCAGTTCCCCAAGCGTGACGGGCCGCCTTAGGGGAGGTGGAGCAACAGGGCGCCTTAGAAGGTGGCGTTCAGGGTGTCTGGGCAAATTGAAGCGGGGATCCAGCCAACCCTGCTCCATCAAGTCAGCGTCGAAGGCGTCTTCCAGCATTGGTTCTGGAGGGAGAGTGCTGGCTTCAAGCACTTCTGCTTTAAGCCCCACCAACACGGAAGCAGCGAGAAAGGCTTCGCTGCTCTCGGCTAAATCACGCTCGTAGCTGCCTCCCTGTTGGCCCAGCTGAGCGGCAACGCGTCTAGGAACTTCGATGCGTTGTCTGAGTTGATCTAAGAATCCGTCTACGACTGAAATGACGTCCACATCCCAGGGATCGAGAGTGCCGCTTTGGGCGGCGTCCTGAAGAAGACGGATCGCGAGACGGGCGCCGGCATCAGCTTTCGAGGTCAGGCCGGCATCAGACACAAACAACCTCAATCTGATCGAAAGGTATCGGTCCAATCCCGTGGACGCCAGTCCCCTTTAGGACTGGGAATCGATGTCGACGGTCGGATTCACCGTTGAGCTTGAGGTCGATTCAGCGTTGGCTGAGGGCAGGAGCCCTAATTGGGTCTGCACCGTTGAGCGGTAGCGATCGAGGTCGGTTTCCAGCTCTTGAATGCGAACCTGCTGGGCTTCGAAGTCAGTGGCTTTGCCTAAGCGTTCCACCGTGTTGAGCATTCCGCTCCAGCTTGCAAAAAGCCAGGCAGCAGCAGCTCCGATGCCCGCCGATAGCAGCAGCAGGGCGGCCAGAGGCAAGGTGTAGTGCATCCACGGCAAAACGTTGACCGTGGTGGGGTTGGTGTTTTCCAACGTGAAAAACACCGTGCCGAGTCCGAAGATGAAAATCAGACTGAAATTGATCTGACGCATGGCGAACAGAGTGTGCGACAAGCGTCTGAAAATTAAGGAGCGATTCAGGCTCTGAATCGCATTCGCAGAGAAAGGACGAAGATCTTTACGAGATGGGCTGGGTGGCCTCTGTCAGTTTTGGTGCTGAGAACAGCGCTGGCACAAGGGAAGTGCTGCGGATTAAAGGTGCTGTTGGTCGTTTGATCCTTTCCATCGCATCGACGTCCCGCTTCACAAGAGCTGAGATTGTGTTGCTGTAGCTGTCAGTCATCAGTTTTGGATAGAGCCCGATCCCGATGATTGGAACGAGCAGGCAACCAATGATGTAGACCTCCCTGGGCTCAGCATCCACAAGATTGGAGTGAGACACCAGTTCGCTGTTTTCTTTCCCGAAAAAGATCTCTCTCAACATCGACAGCAGGTAGATCGGAGTCAGGATCACCCCGATGGCCGCTAACCCATCAATCACGATGCGGAAGCTGAGGGTGTAAGCCTCATCGGTGGCAAAGCCTGTGAACACCATCAGCTCGCTGACGAATCCGCTCATGCCAGGCAGGGCGAGGGAGGCGAGGCAGCAAACAGTCCAGAGGGCAAACATGATGCGCATTTTTTGGCCAATGCCACCCATTTCATCCAGCTGGAGGGTGTGGGTACGGTCGTAGGTGGCACCCACAAGAAAGAACAGACTGGCTCCGATCAGTCCATGACTGATCATCTGAAGCATGGCGCCACTCGTCCCTAACTCGCTGAAGCTGCCAATGCCAATCAGCACGAAGCCCATATGGCTGATGGAGCTGTAAGCGATCTTGCGTTTGAGGTTGCGTTGCGCGAAGGATGTGAGCGCTGCGTAAATGATGTTTACGACTCCCAGCACCACCAGAAGGGGTGCGAATTGGGCATGTGCTCCGGGCAGGATTTCGGCGTTAAAGCGCATCAAGGCATAGCCACCCATTTTGAGCAAAATGCCTGCCAGCAACATGTGTACAGGTGCGGTGGCCTCCCCATGGGCATCAGGAAGCCAGGTGTGGAGGGGAACAATCGGTAATTTCACCCCGAATGCAATCAACAACCCCGCGTAACAGAGCAGCTCAAATCCAGTGCTGAATCCCTTTTGGGCTAAAACGCTGTATTCAAAATTGGGCACTCCACCGCCAAAAAAGCCCATGGCCAGGGCCGCCAAGAGGATGAACAGTGAGCTGCCAGCTGTGTAGAGAATGAACTTTGTAGCCGCGTATTGACGTTTCTTTCCGCCCCAGATGGCCAACAAGAGATAAACCGGAAGCAGCTCTAGTTCCCAGGCGAGGAAGAAAAGCAGCATGTCTTGGACAGCGAAGACGGCAATTTGGCCGCCATCCATCGCCAGGATCAAGAAGAAGAACAGCTTGGGTTTAAAGGTCACAGGCCAGGCGGCCAGAACCGCCAAGGCTGTGATGAAGCTTGTGAGCAGGATCAGCGGCATCGAGAGGCCATCAGCCCCGACAGCCCATGTGAGCCCAAGATTGGGCAGCCAGCTCACCCGTTCCGACAGTTGGAGTCCGCTGTAACTGGGGTCATATCCCGTGAGATAGGCCGCAGCAGTGATGAGGAAGGTGGTGAGGGCAATACCGAGCGCAAACCAGCGCACTTGTTTGCCATCACCTTCGTCTGGCACGAATGGAACGATGAAGGCCCCAACGATGGGGAACAGGATCGAAAGGCTCAACCAGGGGAACGTGGCCGGAACGATACCGCTTGAGATGTCGAATGCCGGATCAAACGGTGCACTAACGGCAAACTCGAGCACGGGACAGGTCTTTCACCACTGCTCGGAGTGTAGAAATCTTGGGCGAACGCGCATCCACTCGATAGGCGTTGACACACATAACCCTCACCCCTGAAGGCTCGGAATTCGAAGATCGCTCAGCCCAGGGCCCCGAAGAGGACAACCAAGGCAATCACTCCACCAAACACAATGAGGGCATAGAACTGGGCTCTGCCGGTCTCGAAGTATTTGAGACCTTCGCCACTACCAAGGGTGAGCAGACCGGTGAGATTCACCACCCCGTCCACAACCTTTGCATCCACTTCCAGGACTTCACGGGCCAACTTGCGGCTGCTGCGAACGAACAATTTCTCGTTAATGGCATCTAGGTACCACTTGTTTGCCAAGAAGGCGTTGATGGTTGGGAAGCGAGCGGCAACCAGTTCGCCAAGGTCGATGCGGCGCAGTGCATAGGCGAGGACGGCCACTGTTAGGCCGGTGACTGAAATGGCGACGGAGGCGCCTGCGAGCGGAAGGAATTCTCCCCAGCTGAAATGTTCGGCCATTTCCGCTGCCTCTTCGGGATTCAGCAGCCCAGCAAAGCGACTGTTCCAGGGTGTTCCAAGCAAGCCGATCAGGGCTGAGGGAACCGCGAGAACAGCGAGCGGAAGGGTCATCGACCACGGCGACTCATGGACACTTCCGGCGGCATGGTGATCATGACCCTCTTCGACGTTCTTGCCGGCGGCAGCCATGAGCTCTTGTTGCAGAGCTGAATCATTGCCTCGGAACTCACCTTCAAAGGTGAGGAAGTAGAGGCGGAACATATAAAAGGCGGTCATGCCCGCAGTGGCAAAGCCAACTGCCCAGAGCAGCGGGAAACTGTTGAAGGCTTGGCCAAGGATCTCGTCCTTGCTCCAGAAGCCAGCTAGGGGTGGGATGCCACTAATGGCAACACAACCGATTAAGAAGGTGATGGCCGTAATCGGCATCTTTTTGCGAAGTCCGCCCATCAGTCGCATGTCTTGGGCGAGGACAGGTTCGTGACCCACCACATCTTCCATGGCGTGGATCACAGATCCAGAGCCAAGGAACAACATCGCTTTGAAAAAGGCATGGGTCACCAGGTGGAACATGCCAGCAACGGGAGCGCCGCAACCCATGGCCAGCATCATGTAGCCCAACTGCGACACAGTGCTGTAAGCAAGCCCCTTTTTGAGATCCATCTGGGTCAGAGCAATGGAGGCGCCTAAGAAGCAAGTGATCGTTCCAATCACGGCGATGAACGTGCCCACAGCCGGGAACTGGCTGTACAGAGGTTCCAGCCTGGCAACAAGGAAAACGCCTGCAGCGACCATGGTGGCCGCGTGGATCAAAGCAGAGATCGGTGTGGGACCTTCCATGGCATCAGGCAGCCAAACATGGAGAGGAAATTGGGCCGACTTGGCCATTGGCCCCATAAACACGAACAGGCAGAGAGCGAGCGCTGCCCATCCAGGCACCACTCCACTGCTGACCGCTGCTGATAATCCATCGGCAATGCCTTGGAATCCAAAGCTTCCGGTGGCCCAATAGAGCCCAAGAATGCCGAGCAGAAGTCCGAAATCGCCAACGCGATTCACGACAAACGCTTTCTGGGCTGCATGAGCGGCGCCTTCGCGGTCGTACCAGAAGCCAACCAAGAGGTAGGACGCCATCCCCACAAGCTCCCAGAACACATAGATCTCCAGAAGATTGGGGCTCACCACGAGCCCCAACATGGAGCTGCTGAAGATGGCTAGATAGGTGAAGAAGCGCACATAGCCCTTGTCGTGGGCCATGTAGCCGTGGGAATAAATCATCACCAGCAGCGCCACCGTTGTCACCAAGGCGAGCATCACAGCTGCAAGAGGGTCGACGACGTACCCCATCGGAAGGCTGAAGTCTCCAGCACTCGCCCAAATGAACAGATGCTCGACGGGGGGTGCTCCACCCAACTGCTCGAACAGAACGGCATAGCTAATGACCGCTGCAGCTCCAATGCAGCTGATCAGCAGCAAGGCAACGGGTTTTTTAAGCCGGTTGATGGTGCGATTGAAGCTAATCAGACCAAGCCCTGTGATCAATGCCCCAACGAGAGGGAGCACTGGGATCAGCCAGGCAAAATCGGCAGCCGAAGGCATCCGAGTGAAGCAGAGTGTTTTGAGTGTAGGCAGCTCAGCTCAAAAGCCCTTCAAGTCGTGAGTGAAGGAACGCGATGCTTCCTAAGGAGATAAAGCGATGAGCCCACCAAAAAACTCCCACGGCGATCGCGATGCCGAGTTGTGCAGGCCGCAGAAACTCACTCCAAACCAGGGTCTGGCGTCCATCTAAAACAGCTGCAAAAGGCAGCACGGAGGTGCTTTGTTTCAGCTTTAAGAAGTCATCACCAAATCGAGCCTGTAGGCGTCGGTCTCCATGCCACACCGCAAAAAGGTGATGTCCGATCAGGCCGATGCAGGTCACGACCATGAAGCTGCTTCCGATCCAAAGGGCATGGCTAAAGCACCAGAGAACCTGACCAACGGCCTGAGGGTGTCGGCTAATCCGGATGATCCCGGTGGCATAGAGACGCACTTGCGGTTTCAGGACAGCGGGAATCTCAAGCAGGTTGTAAGTGGCTGGATACAGGAACAGAAAACTGATGGCTGTTAGCACCCAGATCACGGGTACCAAGCCAGGTACACCTTGAAGATTCCAGAGCCTGATGCCGTCATACCGATGGGCAAGGAAATAGCCGATCACGACAATCGCTGAGGGAATGCTCAAGGCGGCGAACAGTACGCGCCAGGCTCGGGCCCCGATTTTGGCTTCAGCGCGAGTGCGAAGGGCAGCCCCACCGCTGTGAATGACAGCGAAAACCAAGAGCAGCAACAGCATCACCAAGCTGGAGTGATGCATTCCGCCGCTTAGGAGCTCATCCAAAGAGTTGCTGCATGAAGGGTAATTCTGACGGGCGGTGGGTTCCTCCCCTCTAAAGTTTTTGAGCTATCCCTGCCGGGTCGGCTGTCGCTTATGGCCGATCTGCCTTTCACACTGGATCAGCTGCGTATCCTTCGCGCCATCGTGAGCGAAGGCAGCTTCAAAAAAGCTGCCGACAGCCTTTACGTCACGCAGCCAGCGGTCAGTTTGCAGATCCAGAACCTGGAGAAGCAACTTGAGGTGTCCTTGTTTGATCGCGGCGGTCGCAAAGCTCAGCTCACTGAAGCAGGTCACTTGCTTCTGAGTTACTGCGATCGAATTCTGAGTCAATGCCATGAGGCGTGTCGTGCTCTGGATGACTTGCACAACTTGAAGGGAGGGTCCCTCGTGGTGGGTGCGAGCCAAACCACGGGGACCTACTTGATGCCTCGAATGATTGGTCTGTTTCGGCAAAAATTTCCAGATGTGGCAGTGCAGCTGCATGTACACAGCACAAGACGAACGGGCTGGAGCGTGGCGAATGGTCAGATCGATTTAGCGATCATCGGCGGTGAATTACCTGCTGAGTTGAATGAGTTGCTTCAGGTGGTTCCTTACGCAAGTGATGAATTGGCACTTGTGCTTCCTGTGAAGCATCCCCTGGCTCGCTTGCCAGAACTCAGCAAGGAAGATCTGTATCGATTGGGTTTTGTTTGTTTAGATGCTCAGTCCACCACTCGGAAAATGGTGGACCAGCTCCTGGCTCGTTCTGGTTTGGATGTGCAGAGGTTGAGGATTGAGATGGAGCTCAATTCCCTTGAGGCCATCAAAAATGCTGTGCAATCGGGTTTGGGAGCTGCTTTCCTTCCTGTGGTTTCGATTGAGCGGGAGCTCACAGCAGGCAGTTTGCACAAGCCATCAGTGGTGGGCTTGCAGGTGCGGCGGCAATTAAGGCTGATTACCCATCCCGCTCGCTACTGCTCTCGGGCTGCAGAAGCATTTCGGTGCGACGTTTTGCCGGTATTTGCCAGCGCCGATAGTCCTTTGCGTCAGCCAAGGACTGCGGCCATAGGGACAGAGCCCATGGTCGCAGAGCTCGACTCTCCTTAAAACTGATCAGCTTCCGGCGTGATTCCAACGGTGTCGTCGGCGATCCCTTTGGTTAGAAATTTGTTCTGTGTGATGTCGGTTTGATAAACACAGCGAACAACGGGTTTGTCCCTCACGGATCCGATGTAAGCGAAGGTGTTCATTCTTTGTTTGCACTGCCTTTCCTGAGCAGCGGTGACGGCACCTTCTTTGCGTAAAACAGACCAGTTTTCTCGGCGAATCACGCAGCCAGGCTGGAGGGTGGGCTGTGTGACAAAGCTGCTGGATGGGTTGAGTGTGGTGTACATCTCTATGTCCATCACAAAAGCACTCGCTCCCCACTGCCTGCAAAACTCCGGATCAGGCACCGCCATATCCAACTGTTGGCTGCTGGCGATGTTGCCTTGATCGCCCCCTGTGGTGCTCGTGACGGCACTGCCAATGCCGATTCCCACCACCAACACTCCGGCGAGGACAGCGATCCTGGTGGTGTTGAAACGACCTCCTCCATCGCCACCATCGTTGTTGCCCTGTGGAGGGGGGCTGTATCGAGCTCCTCTTCGCTCATCAGGCCGACGTGGATTTCCGCCCCGTGGACGGTCGTAGGGGGAGCGGCTCACAGCAGTTCAGGTGTGCGGGGCAGGCCCATGGAGTAATTCAGAACCCGGCAATCAGGGTTGTAGCTCAGCTGGCCAGCCTGGAGGAGCTGGCGAATCGTTCCTTCTAATTCAGAGCCGATCCGACGGAGGTTGTAATCGTTTAGAGGCTGGCCGGCATGGGCGTCAACTAGCTCACGGAAGCGTTGTTGAACGGTTTGAACGCAGCTGTCGTTCCATAAGAACTCATTGTCTGGATCCAGGTCGAGCGTGAGCTGATTGGGGTCTGGTACGAGCCGCCCGTCATTCACGCGAGCTGTGAATAGGCGCACGTGGCGAGTGGTGCTCTTCAGCAGGGTGTCGGCCATGGGGGCTTGTATTGCGTAAGGACACCGCGCTTGCGGTTGGTGACGACTTTAGGAAGCGAACGGGGTCGTGATCCTTTTAAGGTTGTCTTCAAATTCTGGTTTGAAGCATGCGTATCGCCATTGCAGGAGCAGGTCTGGCTGGTCTCTCCTGCGCGAAATATCTGGCGGACGCGGGTCATACCCCCATCCTCATGGAAGCCAGGGACGTTCTTGGCGGCAAAGTTGCGGCTTGGAAAGATGAAGACGGCGATTGGTACGAAACGGGCTTGCATATTTTTTTCGGTGCTTACCCGAACATGCTGCAGTTGTTCAAAGAGCTAAATATTGAAGACAGGCTCCAATGGAAGAGCCATTCGATGATCTTCAATCAGCCTGAGGAGCCTGGTACTTACAGCCGCTTTGATTTCCCAGACTTGCCGGCTCCTATTAATGGTGTCGCGGCAATTCTCGGCAATAACGATATGTTGTCCTGGCCTGAAAAGATCAGCTTTGGCCTTGGCTTGGTGCCAGCGATGCTCAGAGGGCAGGGTTATGTGGAGGAGTGCGATAAATATTCTTGGACCGAGTGGCTCAAGCTGCACAACATTCCAGAACGCGTGAATGACGAAGTCTTTATTGCCATGAGCAAGGCTTTGAATTTTATTGACCCTGATGAAATATCATCAACCGTGCTGCTCACCGCTTTGAATCGGTTTTTGCAGGAAAAAAATGGCTCTCGGATGGCATTCCTAGATGGAGCACCCCCAGAGCGTCTATGCGATCCGATCGTCGAGCATGTTCAATCGCTCGGTGGTGAAGTGCACCTGGATAGTCCCTTGAGAGAGATCAAGCTCAACCCTGATGGAAGCGTTGCTGCTTTCCATATTGGAGGAGTGAAAGGAAAGGAAAGTTTTGATCTCGTTGCTGATGCTTACGTCAGTGCCCTTCCTGTGGATCCCTTCAAGCTGTTGATCCCAGAGCCATGGCAGCAAATGGATGTATTCCGCAAATTGGATGGTCTCCGCGGCGTGCCGGTGATCAATATTCATCTCTGGTTTGACCGCAAGCTCACTGACATTGATCATTTGCTGTTCAGTCGTTCGCCCTTGCTCAGCGTTTATGCCGATATGAGCATCGCTTGTAAGGAGTACGAAGATCCTGATCGATCAATGCTTGAGCTTGTGTTCGCTCCTGCGAAGGATTGGATTGGTCGTAGTGATGAAGACATCATTGAAGCCACTATGGGAGAGCTCCAGAAGTTATTCCCTATGCATTTTGGGACTGATAACCCTGCAAAACTCCGTAAGTCTAAAGTTGTAAAAACTCCTTTATCGGTGTACAAAACGACGCCTGGTTGTCAGCAGCTGCGGCCTGATCAAACAACCCCAATTAAAAACTTTTTCTTGGCCGGAGATTATACGATGCAGCGTTACTTGGCTTCCATGGAGGGGGCTGTGTTAAGCGGCAAACTATGTGCTGAGGCTGTGGACCGCAAGCATGACCAACTGTCATCATCATCTGTTAGTGAGCCGGTCTCGGCCTGAGTCATGACTCTCGCAGCTTCGGATCTCGATGCTGCCTTCGAGGCCTGTCGCTCTGAGACGGCCGAGTGGGCAAAGACATTTTATTTGGGCACTTTGTTGCTGCCGCTTGAGAAGAGACGTGCGATTTGGGCCATTTACGTCTGGTGTCGACGAACCGACGAGCTTATGGATAGCGAGGAGGCTCAATCACATTCGGTTGATGAGCTTGCCGAGCGACTCAATCGTTGGGAAGAAAAAACCAGAGCACTTTTTAACGGCCATGTCGTAGATGATCTAGATGCGGTGATGCTCGACACCTTGCAAAAGTTTCCGCAGGATATTCAGCCTTACCTCGACATGATCGAAGGACAGCGGATGGATTTATCTTGGACTCGCTATCCCACTTTTGAAGATTTAAAGCTTTACTGCTACCGCGTGGCTGGAACAGTTGGCTTGATGACCCAGGGGGTCATGGGAGTCGACGAGGCGTATACATCTGCTCCATGGAGTGAATGCCCTGACCCCTCCGATGCAGCCGTTGCTTTGGGGATTGCGAATCAACTCACCAATATTCTCCGCGACGTAGGAGAAGATCGTTCGCGCGGGCGAATCTATCTTCCCCAAGAAGATCTGCGCCACTTTGGAGTGAGTGAAGATGATCTCTTGGCTGGAAGGATCAACGAGGCCTGGATTGAGCTGATGACGTTTCAACTGGCCCGTGCCAGGGAATGGTTTGTCCGCTCAGAAGCTGGAGTGCGTTGGTTGTCTGCCGATGCGCGCTGGCCTGTTTGGACTTCTCTTCGACTTTATAGAGGAATCCTGGACGCAATTGAACG
>ERZ887942.884-NODE-884-length-22613-cov-8.664997_pt1 | contig 22613 bp, 20 predicted proteins | sample MGYA00521099_ERZ887942 | MGnify/ENA primary metagenome ERZ887942 (study PRJEB32303, sample SAMEA104408605) | aquatic metagenome | biome: Brackish water; feature: Pelagic; material: water | place: Baltic Sea | collected 2014-06-07T06:48:00 | depth 16,251 m ...
TCCTTATAATACAATGATTTAAATGCAATATCGACACTAGAAGTTGTTATGTAAACACATATATATATGTTTTACATCAATTATCATCGCTAAGTCTATAAAAATATTGGAATTTGTTAAAAAATACTGACATACTAGTCAAGTACACTAGGTAAAACTGGGTCAACGGGTAGATTTTGGAATTGAATCTATATTTTGCGTACACGGCGCAATATCCGTACCCAACAGAGTGAACTTTCAAGGGTGGAGGCAGCTATGGCTGTTATGGTAGTAGAGGAGAGTCAAGGTATTGCTGGGCCAGTTACTGCGGGCCGCCAGATATCTGCTAGAGATATATTTTACTGGGGTGGTGCTGCAATCATTATGGGGATAATGGCGGTGCTACTTATCAACTATGGAGGTGGGCAAGGATCAGCCGGTGCGTTTGTAGATGCATTAGCATTGGCATTGGGTGTTACCTTGATTTTGGTTTTTTTACTGGTCCCATACTTTCTGTTTCGCAGTTGGCGAACTTGGCGCTTGAAGCAAACAAGTATTGAATATAAAGATCGCTATACTGAACTAATTTCTCAGCAAAACTATAGTGAAGCTGCAGTTGAGATTGATCTTGATTCAGAACTTGATTTTGAGTTCGAAGATGACTGCGCGCCCACTTTACCTTTGGAGGCGCGCTCACTATATGACGATTCAGTCTCATTTGATGACGTGGTACTTAATGAGCTGAAAGCTGAAGAGAATCAGAGTTCTACAAAGGAAGCTGAAAACACAATAGAGTTTGTTACGGAGTTTTTATCTGAAACGCTGGATGAGCCTATGACCGATGTGACTCTTCAGGACGCTAATCTTGGTACGGGTGAGTTCTTGAGTGAACCTCTTAGCCCACTTTCAGGTGATATAGAAACACAAACAGAATTTATAAATAGTGAGCTGGAACGGGGCTTTGAGAGTAATCCAACTGATGCTACAGAGCTTGAATCGTTTAAGGAACAATTAGACGAGACCTTGCAACAAATCCAGGTGGTTCCTAAGTCGGGCGATCCAGTTCGTGATTTAGAAGCACATGAATTTGATCTTGTTTGTTTGAGGTATGTCGCAGTAATTGGTTACAAAACCCCCACGCGTTGCAAAGGTGTGAATGATCAATTCGAATTTGCAATTAAACAGCCTCATAGTTCGGAGCCATATGCATTGGTTAGGTGCATTCCAGAGCCTTGTATAATTGAGGCGGAGTTTTTAGCGGACGTTAATTTATCGATGCTAAAAGCCGGAGCAACATGTGGAATTCTTTTTACCAGGTTCTTGGTTGATCCTATAACAGTGAAAGCCGCTGCGGCATGGGATTTTGAAATTATCGACAGTGAAGAGTTAAATCAACGCCTTGAAGCACTTCCAGCTTCAGCACTTTCGAAGGTTGTACCCGCAGCGCCAATGCAATCTTCTGCAGTCACACTGGATAGTCTAGATGTGTTTGATTTAGATAGTCATCCTTCTTTCGAGCAATCCGCGGTTTTTCAACGACCAGCGCCAACACCGATACAAGATTTTCTTAACGAAGCAAGCTAGCTTGCTCGGAATCAGCAGCATGGGTGCTCTAGGCTAAAACGAGGATGGTATTGATGAGCAATAATTCGCCAAGGCCAAATTCAGCATCTAGCGTAGCAAGACCTTCCAATAGCTTATTGACTTTAGGTGCTTTCGTAGTGGTGCTTGCTGGAGTAAAGTCAGCCGAAAGTATTGTTAACCCGCTATTACTTGCTTTGTTTATCGCAGCGATAAGTGCTCCCCTCTACACATGGCTGCTGAATAAGCGTTTACCGGTTGCTGGGGCTTTGCTATGCGTCATTATCGCCATTGTGTTTGTTGGCGGCTCAGTTACATCGTTAGTAAGTTCTTCATTAGATGGTTTTTCCGATTCTTTACCACAATACCAGGCGCGTTTGCAGACAATGTTTGCTGACCTGGTTGCGCAAGGGCAGGTTTATGGCTTACCAATTGAAGCGGAAGATTTGGCTCAAATTGCCGATCCGTCAGCGATTATGGGTTTTGTCGGTAACGCATTTAATAGTTTATTTGCAGTACTGACTAATACCGTCTTTATATTATTGTTGGTTGCTTTTATCTTAATTGAGCTGTCCAGTGTCGAATCAAAATTAGCTTATGCCTCGGATACTCCCGCTGAGCACTTTGCGTACTTTAAGAAGGTTCTATTTACGATGAATCGCTATTTCGCCGTAAAGTCTTTGTTGAGTTTGGCAACGGCTGTTCCTATAACGCTTGTGCTGTTTTTGCTTGGAATTGATTATCCTTTACTTTGGGGGTTACTTGTTTTTCTCTTGAATTTTGTACCGAATATCGGTTCATTGATTGCCGCAGTACCACCCATTTTGTTGGCACTAGTGGATTTGGGTTATGTATCAGCGTTGTGGGTATTGCTTACTTATTTAGTCGTCAATAATGTGGTTGGCAATATTATTGAGCCAAAAGTGCTAGGCCGTAGTCTTGGATTATCGACATTAGTAGTGTTTCTTTCTCTCGTCTTTTGGGGATGGTTGTTAGGCCCCGTCGGAATGTTCCTTTCCGTACCCATTACGGTCACTATTAAGATTGGTTTGGAGCGAAGTGAGGAAATGCGGTGGCTAGCAGTTTGGTTGGGTACAGCTAGAGATGACCACAAACTGCCCGGATAGTTTTCCAAATTGCTGTTTTAAAGGGTCCTTAGATTTCAAAATTATGCGCCCACCTGTTGTTGTTATGCCGCGCAAATTTCGACCATTAGTTCAGCTGATAACGATTCTAGTCTAGCCTGTAATTCTGCGAAGTCTTCAGAGCCGGCTAATTCAATTTCCAGATTGGCGACGAACAACAGTCCAGAGGACATCGGGCTGTTTTCGGTTCGGCTTTCAAATTTAACAACATTAACTTTGTTCGCAGCCAGCAATCCTGCTATCTCATCCACTATTCCTGGTCGGTCATTCCCGACGATGCTTACCGCAGCGTGTTCTAAGGATTGGGTTTTTGCAATTGTGGTATTGTCGACCCGCAACGTGAAGTTGTCAGCTGAAAGCTCGAGCAAACACTTCTTAAGACTAGTCGCGTTTTTATTGCTCGTGCTAACTAGCAATATACCTGCAAACTTTCCAGCCAACTTTGAAAAACTGCTGTCAAGCCAATTACCCTGATGTTCGAGGATAATTTTTGAAAGATCCCGAATGATACCCGGACGATCTTCGGCAGAGATCGTAATGACAAATTGTTGGCTCATTGTGTTTGGTTTCGGGTCGAGGGAAATGCTTGATAAAATCCATTACGCTGTTCTATCTGTGTAGGCGTATCAAATAACTGACTTAAACTATCATTGTTTAATAGCGTGTCTTTTGTATCGTCTCTGATTAGTTGTCCTTCTTTTAGAAAAACCACTCTCTCTACTTCGGGTGGAATCTCATGAATATGATGGGTAACTAATAGCAAGGTCTTGCCATTTTGCGCTAACTCCCTAATACGATCCAGATATTCGAATGTGGCGCGTAAATCCAGTCCACTCGTGGGTTCGTCTAAAATGTAGTGATCAGGCTCGTGAACAATCGCGCGGCCTAATAAGCAGAAGCGCTGTTGCCCAGTAGACATTTCGAAAAACCGGCGCTCGGAAAGGTGTTGAATTCCTAATTGGTCTAGAACGCTATTAGCCTTTGCTGCTTGCTCAGCAGTAATCGTTTGGTGCTTCCATAGACCGATAGACCCGTGCAAACCAGAAATCACGATATCCAGCCCGGTAACGTGATGCAAATAATTGTTCTGCAAGTCTTGAGAAACCATTCCGATATGAGTTCGAATATCGCTTAGCAGTGGTCGGGTAGACCCCATAATGCTAAGCATTGAGTCTTCTTCGACCACTGGGTATAGCTCTCTGGTTATAAGTTTGAGCAAGGTACTCTTACCGGCGCCGTTTGGGCCAAGTATGGCAGTGTGTTGGCCGTCTTTAACGCTAAGGTTTAATCGGTCAAACACCTTATAATCCGTTCGGTATACGGTCGCATTTTTTATGTGCAACCAAGGTAAGTCTTTATTCATAATCTAGCTAGTGGTGTGAGAGTATTTTGCTCATTAAACTATATGGTTCGCTACGACTTGTTCCAACTTGACCTGGTCAGCAGAAAACTTTCGAATTCCATCAGCAAGTTTTTCGTGTGCCATGATGTCTTCGTTCATCGCCCAAAGAAATGCTTCGTGCCGGAATGAAGCTTTCGTTTCAGCGGTATGCGAGTCAACCCCGAATTTTTGCTCAAGCGTACCGTCATCAGCAGCAAGCTTTTCGAGCAATGACGGACTGATAGTCAAACGGTCACAGCCTGCGAGTTCTTCGATTTGTAGGGTATTTCGAAAGCTAGCGCCCATTACGACGGTCGAATAGTTGTGAGCTTTATAGTAACGGTAGATTCGACTAACGGAGATCACGCCTGGGTCGCTAGCTGGCGACTCAGGAACGTCGCCACGCGCTGCATGCCAGTCCAGTATGCGACCAACAAACGGAGAAATTAAAAATACACCGCTGTCAGCGCATGCTGATGCTTGGGCAAAATTGAACAATAGGGTCAAGTTACAGTTTATACCCTGTTTTTCCAACTGCTCAGCAGCCTTGATGCCTTCCCATGTGGCGGCAATTTTGATCAAAATACGGTCGCTAGAGACACCTACATTATCGTATTTTTCAATTATTCGCTGAGCCGTATAAATTGTCGCTTTAGTGTCAAACGATAAGCGGGCATCGACTTCGGTAGAAACACGACCTGGAATTAGCTGTGTAATTTTTCTGCCAACCGCTACGGAAAAATCTTCACATGCGGTTACTATCGATTGCTGTGTATCGGACGTTTTCGCCGCCGAGCAAACAGTGCTCAATACGCTTTGCCAATCCGCCATACCCGCCGCTTGCAGTAGTAAAGACGGGTTGGTGGTCGCATCCTGTGGTTTATACTTTTCGATAGCTTGCAGGTCACCCGTATCGGCGACAACATTGGTCATAGATTTGAGTTGTTCTAATTTATTTGTCATCGGATTTGCGTGGCCTGAATGAAATAGCTATCGTTTTATTTTTTTATAACCTTAACGGTAGATTTTTATTAAGAAGCTATTCTAGGTGGGACTGCTGCCGTATAAGGTGAATCTCGTCTACGAGAATTGTAAAGTGATCTATTGTGATTATAACTGAGCTTCTTTGTATGCTTGTAAGTTTTTGACTTCATGATTTCGGGCATCATATTAGCTTGAGCAACCATGAGAATTGTTTCTAACAGAATTAGGCCGCTACCGTCGGCAGTTTCTACTCCAGCGACAAACGAATGATGAGCGTATTCGGGATTTCTTCTTTTCGGTAAGCACTGATTGATTGAGATTGCACTTATCAGAGCGGGTGAGTACTTTTGCATATAAGTAAGTGTTTACATTTGAGCTACAATGCGAGAATAGGAATTAAATATTAGCTGGTAAGTTTTAGTCCGTCGGTCTTCACTTAAATTCGAGTGGTAAGACCTGTTAGGGAACATATACATTTTAAGTATCAGCTTATTATTCATTGAGCCTGCTTTGGTAGCAAAGCAACAAGTGAACGGTAAATTCACAGTATTCACAATTTCGGGAAAGTTGATTTGTACGTATGTCGTTTTTAGACCAATTAGATAATTCGATTGGCGGTGCGTTACCGTCACAGTTGGTAACCGAGCTGCTTGAGCAGGGCATTATCCACACGCCGGTACCGCTTGCTAAAAATCAGGTGCAACCTGCCAGCATCGATTTACGATTAGGAGATGTAGCGTGGCGGGTGCGTGCTTCATTTTTGCCGGGTAAAGGCGCAACTGTTCAAGACTGCATTGATCGGCTCGGTATGCACCGTATGGATTTGGGCGATGGCGCGGTGTTGGAGCGCGATTGTGTCTATATTGTTCCGTTAATTGAATCTTTGAGCCTACCCAAGAACCTACGAGCCACGGCTAATCCAAAAAGTTCCACTGGCCGGCTGGATGTTTTTACCCGATTAATTACCGATGGCGCGGTTGAGTTTGACCAAGTAGCGGATGGTTATGCCGGGCCACTTTATGCGGAGATTTCCCCACGAACGTTTAGTGTGCTTGTGCGAACCGGGTCGCGCTTATCGCAGCTAAGGATGCGTTGTGGGCAGCGGGAGTGGGGTGATGAATTGCACGTGAGCTTGTACAGATCACATAAGCTTGTTGATGTGCCGTTAAATGAACGTGATATACGCAACGGCGTACCCGTATCGGTCGACTTGGAAGGTAATGTTAGTGCAGGTTTGGTTGGCTATCGAGCCAAGCGACATGCCGGCCTAATTGATGTAGATAAAGTGGATTATTATGATGTCGAAGAGTTTTGGGCACCAATGGAGAGTGGCCGTAGTCAGGGGTTAATTTTAGACCCAGGTGAGTTTTATATTTTGGTTTCTAAGGAATCTGTTCAGATTCCAACAGACTATGCTGCAGAGATGGTCGCCTACGATACTTTGGTCGGTGAATTTAGGGTGCATTATGCTGGGTTTTTTGACCCCGGATTTGGAGTGGCGGACGCTGGAGGCGGCGGCTCACGGGCTGTTTTGGAGGTGCGCTCATTTGAAGTGCCGTTTTTAATTGAACACGGCCAACGTGTGGGTCGCTTGCGTTATGAGTCTATGGTTGAGTCTCCCGCGCTGGTGTATGGGCAAAGCTTAAATTCAAATTATCAGGCTCAAGGATTGAAACTAAGCAAGCACTTTAAGTCTTGAGTCGCAGGGTCATGATTTATTGGCGATGACGATCGCGCGTTTGGGTCGCGGGTATCCTTCTAGAGTTTTTGTTGGGTCATTCGGATTAAGGAAATTCTCTAAAGAATGAAATGTCATCCAGCTAGTACTGCGTTGTTCACTCATCGAGGTTTCATTGATATCAACGCATCGAATATTGATGAAATCTGCTTTGGCTAATTCTTCGATCAGTTTCGACACCGTGGGTATAAACCAAACATTGTTCATTTGGGCATAACGGGATGCAGGTACTAGCAGGCCATTTGGTGCTTCGTCCACGATTAAGGTTTCTAGTACCAGGGTGCCTTTGGCGACCATCGCATTGCGAAGTTCTGCCAAGTGGTTTTGTGGCGTGCGGCGATGGTAGATAACGCCCATTGAGAACACCGTATCAAAATAGGCTAAGTCTTCAGGTAGATGCTCAGAGGCCAAAGGAAGAAAGTCGAATTGAGTTTCGCGGGCATATCGATTGATCGCGTGATGTTGAATCAAAAATTTTATCGATGGGTCTATCCCTAGTACATAATTTGCGCCGAAACCAAGCATGCGCCAACAGTGGTATCCGTTTCCACATCCAACATCTAATACGTTATGTCCGGTTATGTCCGGTAGGTGCTTGGCTAGCCGGTCCCATTTCCAATCAGAACGCCATTCGGAATCAATGTGCAACCCAAATAGCTGGTATGGACCTTTGCGCCAAGGGTGAAGCTCCATAAGGGACGCTTTTAATTGGATCTTGAGCGCGGAAGAAATTTCTGTGGCTGCTCCTATCGAAATTTTGCTGACGTCGTATGATTTGCGGTCGGTGGTTAGAGCGGGCAGCCTATCTAGAGCAGCTTGCCAGCGCGGTAGATCACCGTGACGTTCTGGACGAATATTATAGAGCGCCTGCTTAAGCAGTTGATCACGCCATTTAGAAAACTCTTGTCGGGCGATAAACTGATCAAAATCGTCTATTTTTATAGCGTCGCTGCGCATGATTTTCTAAGCGCTACTTTTTAGTCGCGAGCAGAGATACAAACGAAAACGCTTGGTACCAAGGCAGAACTTGGTCGAAGCCCGCTGTCCTGAGACGGGCAAGGTGATGGTCCATGGTTTCAGGGATCAAAACAGCTTCAAGCGCATCGCGTTTTTGGCTTATTTCCAGATCGCTGTAGCCTTGGTCGGATTTAAAGCCGTGATACAGCTTGGCGAGTAATTCTTGATGAGTGTCGCTTGAAGATAGGGTCTTTTCAGACACGATCAAAACGCCGCCAGGTACCAGTGAATCGAATACTTTTTTTATTAGTTGATCCCGATCTTTCTTGGGCAGAAATTGTAGGGTCAGGTTTAAAACTACAACTGATGCGTTACGCAAATGTACATTTCTGATGTCATCACAGATAAATTCGACGCGATCGAAATCTTTACTTAGCTCGCGGGCGCGGTTCAACATGTCTTCAGAAGTGTCGATACCGACAATGTTGCAATTAGGAATGCTAATGCTTCCTTCGTGCATGGAGAGGGCGCACGCGCCCAGTGAACACCCGAGGTCATACAAGCTGGTATTTTTTTGCGCAAATTGGCGCGTGACTGTGCGGGTTAATGCGATCAACAGGCCATAGCCTGGGACGGATCGATTTACCATATCTTCGAAAACATCGACAACAGCCGCATCGAAGTTAAAGTCCGCTATCTCTTCGAGCGGATCCTGGAAGACAGTATCGGTTTTTCTCACGTTCGTACCATTTGCGTTATTTGTCAGCCTTGAAAATATCGCAAATTAAGCTTCAGTGCCTAGTGCTCAGTAGCCCACACTAATCGTGCACTGAGCATATCTCTAATTGCTTTTAATACATCATGCGTTGCGATACAAATCAGATACGGCACGGATCATGTAAAGTTAGTGGCTCAGGTGTGATCTAGGATAACTTTCATACGACTGTTATCCCGCTCTCCAAGCATAGTAATTGCCCGCTCGAGCTCATTAAACGGTAAAACGTGGCTCACCATTGGTTCAAGCTGAACATCACCTCGACTTACAAGGTCTATACAGGCAGGGAAGTCCTCTCGCTTTGCGGCTCGCGCATTAATGACTAAAAGTTCTTTGTAATATAATTGATACAGTGAGAGCTGAAGTTCAGTGCTGGTATAGATACCAAATAATAATAGTTTCCCACCAATACGTGCCAGGTTAATAGCTTCTTCCAAAACAGCCACTGCACCTACTGACTCTATCACTAGGTCTGCACCGACACCGTTGGTTAATTCGAGGACTTTCTTATCAACATCATCATCAGGAGCGAATGTGAAATCGGCTCCTAGTTGCTCTGCAAGCTCGCGTCGCTGCGGGCTGCGGGTAATGCCAATTACAGGATAAGCTCCCCGGGCCTTCGCTAGTTGTACGTGCAGCAATCCACCAACCCCAAGACCAAGGACCACAACTGAATCACCAGGAAAAATATCCGATAGCCGCTGCGCATGTAAGCAGGTGGTCATAACTTGAAGCAATGGTGCAGTATTACCACTTATATTATCGGGTAATGGGAAAATTGCATCGGCGGCTGTCTGCATATATTCGGTAAAACCGCCGTCACGGTCTCTGCCATAAATTGCTCCGGTTGGACACAATTGTGTTTGCCCGCGTTGGCATTGATAACAGTGGCCGCAATAAACAACTGGGTCTATGATGACTCTAGATCCAATCTCGACCCCCTCTGCATCACCTACCTCGGCTACTTCGCCGATCATTTCATGCCCCATGATGCGCGGGTAGTCTACCGGTATACCACCTTGATAGATTTTAAGGTCGGTACCGCACACACCAGAATGGGTAATTTTTATTAGCGTGTTGCCAGCTTCAATTGTAGGGTTTTCGATTTCCCCCTGAACCAATGTCTCAGGGGATTGCAAGACCATCGCTTTCATTAGTTGTGCTCCTCGTACGTGTGTTTACTGGCTTTTAACCCAATTTGTTTACTGGATATCGAGGTGTCTGCCCGCTTAAGACGGCAACTACATCTTCTGCCGCCTTGGTTTGTAAATCAACTAGAGCCTCTACAGAATAAAAAGCGGTATGTGGAGTAATTATTACGTTATCCCGGTTCAATAGCGGCGAGTCGACTGGAGGTTCAATCGGGAGTACATCGAGCGCGGCCCCGCCGATTTGCCCATCATCCAGTGCGTCGGCTAGTGCTTGATCATCAATCAACGGTCCTCTGGCGGTATTAATTATTAATGCCTCGGACTTCATTTTCTTAAAGGCATCTTTGCTAAACAAATGGTGGGTCTTTTCAGTTAGCGGAGCGTGAACTGAAATATAATCTGAACGTTCAAGTAGGGCATCGAATTCAACTAGTTCAACGTCTAGATTCTTTGCTACTTCTGGTGGAACAAAAGGATCAGATGCAATTACATTTAATCCAAAAGCTTGTGCTTTGGGTACGACCGATTGTGGAATCTGCCCCAGCCCGACCAACCCGAGGGTGCGACCGCGCAAGCGAAACATTGGTGCCACCGCTTTTGCATCCCATCGGCCTTGTTGGACTAGCGAATTACTGTAGGTGATTTTACGGGCAAGGCTGACCAGCAAGGTCATTGCGTGGTCCGAGACTTCATCTTGGCAATAATCGGGTACATAACAGACTTGTATGCCGGCTTCGGTTGCCGCCTCCAAATCAATGTTGTCCACGCCAATACCATACCTGCCAATAACCTTGCAGCGTTCAAGCCCTTCAATAACTTCCCTGCTTAGATTGGCAAAGGTTACCATTAGCCCATCGGCTTCGCGGGCAACATCGAGTATTGCTTCCGGTGTTGGTTGCTTGGCGATTTGGATGTCGGCGTCCAGGGCGGCCAGTACTTTTTCTGTAGGCTGCAAATTAACAAACGGCGAATCTGCAACAGCAATTAATGTTTTACTCAAAGCTTGGGTCCTCATGTGACTCTGCGGATCATTTGTTTAGATGCGTACAGAGTTCGTTAAATGCCCACTAGGGGCAACATTATCAATCGGGATGGAACGCTTATTTAAGGGCAGTCGTTCTATGTCTAATCGCCGCCTTTCCTCTGATTCCCAGTAAAAAACAGCGGTAACTTATTACTGTTTGGCGGAGACTATCAAATAAAATTCGGCACAGCAATTTAACCGAATTGCTTTAACCCAAATCATTTTACTTATTTAAATGTTGGTTGAGTTTCTCGGGCTTGTTGCGATATGCATATAGACACGCCTTTGGAAGACAGAAGGTCAAAGACATGAGCCATTGCTATCACAGGCTTATATTGCCAGTGAGCATAGACAGATTTCATGATACTGTTTTGCGCGACAAATATGTTGATGCAATAAATACTATGCTCAGTTTAAGGGGCTATGATTTAGCTGTAAGACGCATATAATTTTAATATAAACATAATGTAGGAGTGAGTACTTATGCGTAATAGCGTTTTAAAATCCGTAGCTCTGTTAACGACATTGATCGGGACGATTTTCCTGTACGGTTGTTCCGACTCTAATTCAGTAACACTAAGAATTGGGGCTGGCCATCCAGCTGGACCATCTGTTTATGCTACGCAAATGAGAGATTTCTTCGTTCCGGAGGTTAAACGCCGTGTGGAGGCAGAAACAGAATACACGATTAATTTTGTTGAAGGGTATGGCGGTTCGATTGCGCAGGTGGCAGAAACCCTTGAAGCTGTGCAGAATGGTGTTTTAGATATTGGTGCATATTGCGTGTGTTTTGAGCCGGCAAAACTTTTCATTCACAACTTCGCTTATTACGCACCTTTTGGTCCTCAAGATGCCGTTCAAGCAATCCAGGTTGCCCGAAAGGTTTATGAAAAAAATCCCTGGCTCGAAGATCAGTTAACCGACCTTTATGGGCAACAGCTGCTCGCCATAAATGGTTATGATAATTACCATCTTGGAAGCACCATACCGTGGAGTATTGTCGATGACCTAAAAGGAGTCAAGATTGGCGGCGCGGGCCCTAATCTTCCTTGGCTTGAGTACGCTGGTGTGATTCCTGTGCAGTCATCTTTGCCGGACGGCTACCTTGCAATGCAAACCGGTGTGTATGATGGCTGGCTAATGTTTCCTTCTGCCTATTATAGCTATAAATTTCATGAGCCTGCTCCTTACTATACATTGATCGGATTTGGCGCTATTGGTGGGGCAGTTGTTTTGACGATGAATAATGATTCTTTGCAGAATTTGCCTGCCGAAGTGCGAGCAATCGTAATGGAGGTTTCTCAAGAATATGAGGTTGTAGCAGCAGAGGCATTAGAGACAGCACAGAGGATCGGGTTAGAAAGTCTAGAAAACTCTAACGCTACTATTAGTGTGCTGCCTGAAGAAGTTAGGCAAAGCTGGGGCAACTCATTGGCGGAGTTTCCAAATGAGATGGCGCAGGAGGCAAATGGGCGTGACATGCCGGGTTCAGAAATCATGCGAGCATATATAGAAGAAGTTCAGGCTGTTGGGTACGAGTGGCCAGTTGATTATGCAATAGACTAAGTTTTTGGTGGGTCTATGCCTCCCGCAAAATTAGTTCTAAAAATTCGCCAAGAGGATATTGGAAGATGCCAGACGTAGAAGATGTGAAGACCTTCGATATTGTATTTGAGGGCAAAGCCCGATCCAGTGGCAAGATGCGATGTGATGTTGATGTGGAATTTGTTACCACGAAGGAAAAGTTTTCAGTAGCTACTGATGAGGGCGCAATTCACGGGGGTGACAACTCTGCGCCACCCCCTTTGGCATTATTTACCGGCGCCCTTACGGCTTGTTTGATGACTCAGATTCGCGCGTTCGCCAAGCGACTCCAAATACCTGTTGCTAATGTTGAGATTTTTGCCAGCTTGCGTTGGCGGGCAGAGCAAACTGGAAATCAACCATATGTTGGTGAGCCCGTTGGGTTTGATCTTGATATCGATATTGATAGTGAGGCATCGTTGGATGAAATCAAGCAGCTTCTTGATGCAGCGAGAAAAGGTTGTTTTTTGGAAGCAACCTTGGGGCAAACGAATGAGATTTCTCATCGGTTACGCGTAGGCGGTGAGTGGATAGACCTGTAGGTTAATAATTCTGGCTAGTGAACTATAACCAAGTTATTTGGTGCTTATAGACGCATTATTAAGCGAAGAAAATGAACGAAATTATTATAACTGCCATTGGACTTGGGGTTACAGCATCCCTTATCTTTGTTGGTATGCAGATTAGAAGAAATAGCGATGCGTCTGTTTCCGATAGTAATGTGATGCGGGAGCTAAGGAGTCTTTATACGCAAATTGCGCAAGATGAAGGTTTGGCGGATCTTTTTCGTAGCGGAATGCATGATATTGACGCTATCAGCGTGGCTGATAAGTTTCGCTTTACTTTAATCGCGCACAATTTTTTCCGGCTTTTTGAAGAGGCCTACTATCTAAATGTGGCAGGGAAACTGGCGGCTAAAGATTGGCACGGCTTAACTGAACAATTTCTATTCTTGAAAGATTTGCCAGGATTTCAGACGTTTTGGCGTGATAGGAAGTTTTTATTTAGCGATAAATTTTGTGTGTATTACGAGGAGGAAATCATCCCAGCGCACGCTCATACAAAATTTGAGTACCGTTAAACTTAGTGCAGGAGTATGTAATGCCGCGTTTAGATTATATTAGTGATGAAGACTTGACCGCTGAAGCCAAGACTTTTCTGGAGTTGGCCGAAAAGGCCGGTTCGCCGGACGCTCGTGTATTGCGGATATTATTCAAAAGCCCGGCAGGTCTAGCGTGGTATCGCTACTGGCGGGCTTTCGCCATAGAAGGTGAACTGCCGGCGGATCTAAAGGAACTATGTCGAGTGAAAATTGCGTTTGAGCATACTTGCGGTTATTGCAGTACGGTGCGTTCGAATGAGGCCAAAGAGGCTGGGCTGCTAGAAGATAAGATTCAGCAGGTTTGGGACTATGAAAACAGTAATATTTTTAGTGTTCGTGAAAAGCTGGCCTTGCGCTTTGCTGATTATCTTAAACACGATATTGCTATGGCTGATGATGATGCGTTCTACGTGGAGTTGAAGGAGCACTTCACAGAGTCGGAGATTGTGGAGCTTGGGTTATGGTGTGCTGAAAATGTGGGTGCAGGTAGCTTTGTTCGCACGCTTAGCATCATTACCTGGGAGCAGGCCTGTGAGTTAAATCCTCAGACCGCGGCAAACGCCAAAAAGGCATCTAGCGGTTCTTAGCAGGTTGTTTAGGATAAAAAGCTCTTAGCCAAAAAAAAGCCCGGGTATACATTCCCGGGCTTCGTTTTTTGTATCGTCAGAAATTACGCAGACAACACACCGTTTGCTAGAGTGTTAAATTCTTCTTGTGTCATCAGTCTCTTGCGCTCTAGTCCCCAAGCTTTAACTGCACCTAGAACTTCCATTGCTTGTTCTTCGGTAGACTCAATTCCGGCACGTTCTAGCCAATGTTTAACTGAATCGATACCGCTACCTTTACCCATAACAACTTGGGGGTCTTCTCGACCGATTAGTGATGGGCGGTACGGGAACACCTCGGTAAGGTGCTCATCACCACAATTTAACAGCCAGGTTGCGATGATGCCTGATTCGACATTGAAGGCATGCTCGCCAACTACCGGTCTGTTTGCCGGAATCGGGTGGTTTGACATTTCTGAGACCATCAACGCAAGGTCGTAGAGCTTGTCATAATTAACACCAACATCGATTCCGTAAAGCGTGAGTAGTGCCAGTACTGTCTCTTCCCATGGTGTATTCCCCGCGCGTTCACCTATGCCTAGAATAGTCGACTGTACAACTTCTACACCTTCGGCTAATGCCATAATTGTGTTGGCCACACCCATACCAAAGTCCATGTGAAAATGGGCTTCCAGCGGGGTATCTGGGAATCTTGCTTTTACCTGTCGCACGAAATATTGCATCGCATGGGGCGAGGTTGCGCCGAACGTGTCGACCAGGGCTAAGGAGTCCATGTGGCCTTCGTCAGCAACTCTGGATATAAGGTTCAGCACCCAAGTCATATCTGCACGAGTAAAGTCGATTGGGAAAAACACAACCTCAAGACCCTGTTCATGGGCGAAGGCTGTTGATTCAATAGATAAGTCTACGGCTTTTTCCATTGGCCATTGATAGCCATACTTAATAATGTGCTCACTTGATGGAACCTCCATAACAATGCCTTTTACGCCGGTATCGATAGCGCGCTTAACGTCATCTACCATGCAGCGTGAGAATGCAAAGATTTGTGGCCCAAGATCACGTTTTACGATTTCGGTAATCGCAGCAGCATCCTGTGGTGAAACAACAGGCATACCGGCTTCGATACGATGTACTCCTGCTTCTGCGAGGCCTTCTGCGATTCGAATTTTGTCATCAAAATCAAAAGCGACGCCTGTTTGCTGCTCTCCATCACGTAAAGTTACGTCATGAATTTTGATCTGTTTAGGGAAGTTTAGGTTTGACAATACTTCCGGGGCGAAGTTCCAGGGGCTTACAAAACAGTCATCTGTTTTCCATGGTTGATCACTCATGCTACTTACTCCTCGTAATTTAAATAGTTGCAGCGCAAGCGCGCTACGTGATGGATGGTTTTGAGGTGCTCGGCCGAAGTTGCAGCGCCACTCAATGAATTATAGTGTCCTGACTTTTTACCCTACTAAAAGGGAATCCTTGTAGGCAGGGTCGCGAAATTTTAACATACTGTTTAGATTTGGGAAAACTGTGAAACAAATTGTAATTGATTTAGGTCAAGGCGTTAAATTCATTCAATCCAATATGATTCTTAGGTATAATAAATTCTGCTCTTTTTGGGCAATATCCATTTTCCCAAATGAGATTGCATCTATTTTGACCGGCTCAAAGGCCTCAGTATAGATTTCGTTACAGATATAGAGCGGTTGAAAAACCGTCTTAACAGATCGTTTTATTTAGATACAGGAGATTTACATGACTGATTTTGGTATGGCTGGTGTTGACTGGCAAGAACGCATCAACTGGGAGCGACTGCGTACATATCGATTAGAGAGTGCTCGAGCTAGAATGAAGGCACATGGGCTTGGTGCGATGCTGTGTATGTATGACGAAAATATTCGTTACATAACAGCCACGATTACGCCAGGTTGGTGCCGGCTAAAACCTGGACTTCGCTACGCTTTACTATGCGGTGATGGCGCGCCTGTCTTGTTTGAGCAGGGCGACATCGGCGTTCAGATTAAGCGCCACTGCCCATGGATTCCTGAAGAGAATATCCGTTATTCGTATTGCTGGATTAAGGGAGCAGCAGGTGGTGCGGCTACCGATCAGGTTAAAAAATTCACCGAGGCCATCAAGTATGAAATGAAGCGATTTGGTGTTGAAGGTGAGAAGCTTGGCGTCGACTTTACGGACATAAATATGGTTCGTGGTTTTGAAGACGCAGGTATCGAATGGACAGATGGAATGACTCCTATGATGGAGGCTCGTGCTATTAAGAATGAAGACGAGCAAGAGTGTATGCGCATGGTCGGTACGATTGGTGATGCAGCTCACTGGGAAACAATGAAGTTCCTGCGTCCTGGAATTACTGAAAATCAGGTGACTGCCCATATCATGAAGTATTTGTACTCATTTCCTGGCATGGAAGATGTTGAAGACGTTATTGTTTCGTCTGGGCCGAATACTTGGCCTAATTGGCGTAACTTTTCGGATCGCATTATCAAGCCTGGTGATATTACGTTTATGGATTTGGCTGCTCTTACCTGGAATGGTTATAAGTCTTGCTACTACCGAACGTACTGTGTTGGCAAAGAACCGACGCAGGAGATGAAGGACTATTATTCTATGGCTTTGGAATGGCTATATGATTCTATTGATGCCGTTAAAGTTGGTACTACAACGCGTGAAATTGCTGAAAAGTGGCCTTCTGCTAAAAAAGTTTGGGGTTATGAAGAAGAAGATCAGGCAGCTGCGAATCTTTGGGGCCATGGTCTCGGACTTGCGCAGTATGATATTCCGGTTATTTCGCGGATCTGGTCTCTAGATCATCCGGTCGAAATCAAACCGGGTATGGTGTTTGCGCTGGAAACCCAGCACGGCAAGCCACTAGAGTTTGGTGTGCGAATTGAAGAGATGCTTATCGTGCATGAAGATCGAGTTGAAATTGTTTCTAACTTCCCGGTTAAAGAGATCACGGTTGTTGATCCTATTACTGGGTATCGATAGCAATATCGTTTAAGCGTAACCCTTATCACTCTTATTTTTCTTTATAAGTAGTGAGTTAAGGGTAAATATCAGGCTTGGCTTGATATGCAGATAGATGCTCCAGGTGGACAGTGAATTGACTAAAATGTCATATCACTGTTTGCTTGGGGCATATTTGTATACATTGCTCCGTTCGTGAGCAAATTTCTCAGAGAATAATCGTAATGACACAATTGGTAGTTAGACTTAGCGATCCAGCAGCTGTTAATGACAACCGTTTTGGTCCGAAGGCCGCAAATCAAGCGTTACTCGGGCAGGCGGGTTTACCGATCGCGGGTGGTTATGGTGTTGATGCCGAAGCTTATCGTATGCAGTTGGCTTCATTGGGTTTTGATGAACTAGAACGGAAAACAGCGGAACTCGATCCGATCGAGGCTCGTAGTTACATTTCTGATGTGCGAATCGGTCTTTTTGATGCACCAATTGTCGAGCCAGTTCTTGAACAATTATTATCCGCCTATAGAGAGCTGACTGAAAATTCTGATATCCCAGTTGTAGTCCGTTCATCTTCGCTTTTGGAAGACAGCGCTGGATCGCTCTTTGCTGGGCAATTTGAAAGCTTTCTTGGATTGCAAAGTGAGGAGGACTTTCTTACCGCCGTGCGAGCTTGTTGGGCAGCACTTTGGTCATCAAGGGCGCGTCAATACATGGATACTCATGATATGTCTCCCGCCCAGACCGCCATGGCTTTGGTTATTCAGCCATTGGTGCAAGCACGTGTTTCGGGTGGCGGAATGAGCCTTACAGCCGACGGTAGCATGGCGTTGACTGCGACCTGGGGGCTAGGTTCGGCGATTGCTCAAGGCGAAATTGTGCCCGACCGCTACGAAGTGACCCGCGAGTGCGAGCTATCTGAGGTAGCCGCTGGCCGTAAAGAACACAGTGTTTCTTGCCAGCATCATGCTGAGCCAAGTGCAGAAGCCATATCCAAAGAGATGTCTATTGAACCGTGTTTGAATAAAAGTCAGGTAAAAGAACTCGCTCAGTTAATGCTGAAGGCTGAAGGATTGCTTGGTAGCGCCGTAGAAATCGAATGGTCGTTAGACGATACTGGTTTTAAGATGCTTCAGGCAAGACCCTTGGAGATGGAACCTGCAGTGGTGCCGGAAGAGATTTGGTTGCGGCACCCTGGAATAAAGGGTCACCCATCTGGCATTGGTTGGGGTAGTGGTCGAGCATGCGTGATTAATTGTGAGTGTGAATTGGGCCGTGTCGCTCCTGGCGATGTTCTAGTGACCAAAGTTGCTGGCCCGGCATTAAGTCAGGTTCTACCACGTGTTGCGGGTGTCGTAGCAGAGTTGGGCGGTAGTACTTCACACCTTGCTTCGCTTGCACGCGAACGCGGTATTCCCATGGTTCTAGGTGTTCTTGATGCTACAGAGACTATCCCCGATGGTTCACAGGTAGGCGTTGACGGTGTTATGGGTGTGGTGCGCTGGTATCGGTAAGTTCTTTCTTAGCGACAGCATTCTAGTGTCAGATCAAAATATTTTATTGGGCAACCAAGAAGCTAATTCAGGCACTGCGAGAATTAGCATCGCAACAACTAACATCATCGCCCAGTAAGGAATAGATCCCTTAAATATTTCTGTTAATGTTAAATCTGGGTCAGGTACCGCAGCTTTTACGGTAAACACCAGTAGCCCCACCGGCGGCGTCAGTAATCCTGCCTCGATGATAAGGATTCCATAGATTGCAAAGGCTATCTCGTCGAAACCGGCGACCATTGCAACTGGGAAAAAAATTGGCACAGTTATCAAGATGACCGAGATGGAGTCGATTAGTGCGCCTAGCACCAACCAGACGATAGTCATGATTAGAATCATGCCGAATATAGACAATCCCGACCCTACAAACATATCCTGGACCAGGTTAATGCCTCCACTCATGGCTAATAATCTTGCGTATAGTGATCCTGCGATCAATAGGAACATTATTGGTGCCGTTGATCGCCCCGCATCGTAGATAGCATCCATAAACTCCTTACTACGCATTCCTTTTATCCAGCCAATCAGGATACTGGTTAAGACGCCAAAACCCGCGGCCTCGGTAGGGGTGAATACTCCGCCCCACAGCCCACCGAGTACGATAATGATCAATGCGATAACGCCAAGCCCACCTACAATTTCGGATTTAAGGGTTTCCTTTTGTGAGTGCGAGTCACTAGCCCGATCCGTTGTGGGTGCGATTGAGGGGTTAAGGATTGCGGCAATGACACAGTAAGCAATGAATGTAAGGCCTAGAAGTACACCAGGGACAATGCCCCCGATAAAAAGCGCCCCGACTGAACCTTCCGTCAGGATAGCCCAGATAATCAATAGCACACTCGGTGGTATTAACATGCCAAGACAAGCACTTCCTGTGATTACGCCTAAAGCGTAGGATTTCTTATATCCCATCTTTCGCATTTCTGGGTAGGCAATGCGGCTGAATGTTGCTGCAGAGGCGATAGCGACTCCAGAAACCGCTGCGAAAGCGGTATTGCCGATGACAGTTGCCACGGCCAATCGACCGGGTATCCGGTGCAGCGCACGGTCGCAGAGCTTATATAGATCGGTTGCGGATCCTGAGCGGCTAATGAGTTCCCCCATTAGTACAAATAACGGAATTACTGCCAGTGTATGGCTTCTAATTGATTCATAGGCGGTTGTGCCAAGAGTGGATAAAGCAATATCGAGATTATTGGTAATTAGAAAAACGCCGAGAACACTGGATACGCCAAGCGCAATACCAATATGCACACCAATTAAAACCAGAGCGATCAACATCGCCAACGAATAAAAAATAACTTCCGGGCCCACTAGTTTTCAATCTCCCTTAGGTTGTTAGCCGACCACATGTTAAACATTAGATGATTGCTCAGGTTGGTCATTTTGTTCCATCTCGGGGAGTAATTGACCGGTCCAGTCTAGGTATAACAGGTAGAAATAAACGAACCCTGTGAAGCCTGATGTTAACGTAACCAATAGACGTACAGGGTAGGTCGGCACGCGCAGAGCACCTTCGCCCTCATATTCGCCAATACTCCATGCCTCTAGAGATGGTCCCCAAGAACTGTAGGCCATGCCCAGAAAAAACAGCAACCCAAGAATGTTGGCAAAAGATCTAATATACCGCTGAAGATATGGGCTTACTGCATCATAGATCAGTGTGGTTCTAATCATACCGCCCCGATAGATCGCAAGTGGCAACTGTAAAAAAGTAATGGAAACCACAGAGTTCTTTATAATTTCGACAGCACCCAATAACGGCACATTAAATAGATTACGGCCACCAACATCAACAAAAATGATCAACGCTAATACCACAACCCAGAAGGCCGATATAACATGACACACCTGCGCAACGCGTCCTAACAAGGCCATTCCTCCTTCTCCACCACAGTGGTCATTTTGATTGCTTGGTTAATGAGCATATCAGTTTTTGATCGGTATATGAGAGCTACTTGATACGGCTGAGCATGGCATATAAATAGAATATTTAGTAAGGTTGGCTTCATTGAAAGGAGCCATAATCTGAGTCGACCGTTCAGGAGTTTAGTGCAGGTTTGTGATTAAGGATTATAGTGATTTTATAGCGGAACCCGTAAGTTTCACAATCATAATCACACTACACTTAATTATTGGACAACACATAATGTAGTTTACGCAAAGGATATTATTTTGAAAACAATTACCCCGCTAGCTCGTATGGCGTTGTTTTTTGGACTGGTCGCTTCGCAAGGCGCAGTGACTGCTGGCGATGAGTTGGCAGACTTTTGGTTAGCCCCTTCTAGCCAGAACATACAGAACACTTCTTCTAACGATGCGCTATCCGTAACAACTCAATGGGTGAGCAAACTTTCAGACCGATCAGAGCATTTACTCTTCTATGATGAAGTAATTAGTAACTATGCCGAGACGGAATTGGGTTCCAGTTTGATGGCGTTTGCCTCGACTTATTCTGAAAATGAAAAGAGCGCGGCTATAGGCGTGGATCTTGGGAAGTTATCGTTTTATTTCAATGCGGGTAAAGGCGAATCTTATGCTCGCAATACAAGTGATTACACAGGGCTGGATCCTTATGCCTATCATGGGGGTAATTTTTCCGATTTTCGGTATTCGGGTGCCGCTCTGGGTATCGATGTTGGTCGTACCGGGCATATGCAATTTGGGCAAGTTTCGGTGCAAGCAGATCGATTAGAAACACGCAGGTCTTCTTACCTTGATTATTCGAATGATTATATCTACGCACGATATACGCATGTAGCTAGAGGTAACGATACCGCGGGGTATGGTGTTGATGCAGGGATGCGGTTTGGCAGCCTAAATGTAGGATATCAAAAGTTGACTACCCGAACCGATGTTTCGACTCGGCGCATAAGATTCAATTGGAATAAGTCTATCCGCGATCGATATTGGTTGGATCTCAGCGTGCACAAAAATACGTTGGTACATGAGTACGCCGATGCCGCTGTTATGTTTAGTTGGCAACGTACGTTTGGTATTCGTCAGTTGATAAATTATGCGGCGGATACTGGTGAGGAGGAGCAGGGCGCAACCGGCGAAGAAGATCAAAGTGGTCGAGGTATCGGGATGGGCCGCGGATTAATGATCGGCGCCGGTGTTGCCGCAGCCGCAATAGTGGCAAGCTCGGGTAGTGATGCGCAAGATACTGCTGAGCGTGTTGTGGCAAATAAAGATGCACAACACGCCGCTGCTAGAACTGTACTCAATGTGTTTAATCCGGAATCAGTTGCTGTAAACCGTGAATACGGTGGCTACATTTATCAAGCAGCAGATGGGAGTTACGCGTGGACAGAACCAATTATTGGTGAGGCGGCTAGTGTCAGTCTTCCCGGGCCAATATTTGCGATTCCTGCAGGGACGATTCAGCGAGCGACTTATCACACTCATGCGGCATTTGATCCGCGTTTTGATAATGAAAATTTTTCGACTACTGATTTAGCAGGAGATCGATCGTTGAACGTTGATGGTTACCTTGGAACTCCTGCAGGTGCATTTAAGTACTTCGATGTCGTGACTGATCAGGTATCAACCTTGGGAACGATCAATAATTAAATTTGCGCTTGTAGCCAAATAGGTAACGAACTAGTAGATGCAATCCCGGCATATGCTAGTTGAATTGCCTTAAAGTCTATCCAGATAACAAGATATGCCACTGTTATGCCTTTGGGTTTGCTAAACTTAACTTGATTTTTCAGGGTCAGGCGCTAGGCTGGCGATCCGCATCAACGTCTAAATCGGCGAGTTTTTATGCAAAAACAAAGTAGTTACAATTATGAAGAGTTAATTGCCTGTGGGCGAGGTGAGTTGTTCGGCCCGGGTAATGCTCAGTTACCCAAACCGCCGATGCTCATGTTTGATCGCATAGTGACGATCAATGAGGATGGTGGAGAGTTTGGAAAGGGTGAGATGGTTGCTGAACTGGATGTAAAGCCAGACTTGTGGTTTTTTGAATGTCATTTCCAGAATGACCCGGTAATGCCTGGATGTTTAGGCCTAGATGCTGTTTGGCAAATGGTGGGTTTTTATTTAGGTTGGTTAGGAGGGCCGGGTCGTGGTCGCGCTCTTGGGGCTGGCGAGGTCAAATTTACTGGGCAAATTC
>ERZ887942.885-NODE-885-length-22606-cov-15.112456_pt1 | contig 22606 bp, 10 predicted proteins | sample MGYA00521099_ERZ887942 | MGnify/ENA primary metagenome ERZ887942 (study PRJEB32303, sample SAMEA104408605) | aquatic metagenome | biome: Brackish water; feature: Pelagic; material: water | place: Baltic Sea | collected 2014-06-07T06:48:00 | depth 16,251 m ...
GCAATTTTGAGGACGCCATCTCTCTGGTTGGCGAAGAGCTCGTAAGCTTCTTCAATCTGTTCGAGCCCAAAACGATGAGTGATCAAGGGACCGAAGTCAATTCGGCCCGATGCAATGACATTCATGAGACGCCGCATCCGCTCCTTTCCTCCCGGGCATAGGGAGGTGACAATCTTGTGGTCTCCCAGTCCGGCGTGAAAGGCCGCAAGCGGTATCGTGAGATCTTCGGAGTAAACCCCGAGACTCGACAAGGTTCCTCCAGGCTTGAGAACCCTGAGGCAGCTTTCGAAAGTCGATTGCAATCCAAGGGCTTCGATCGCCACATCAACGCCACGGCCATTTGTGAGCCGCATGATCTCTTCGACAGGATCGACCGCGCTGAAGTCGATCACGACATCGGCACCGAAACGCTTCGAGATCGCGATACGCTCCGGAACGGTCTCCACACCGATGATCGTTGTCGCGCCGCGCAGCCTGGCTCCGGCAGTTGCACAGAGCCCGATCGGTCCCTGCGCAAAAACGGCCACGGTGTCGCCGATCTTGATGTTCCCGGATTCCGCGCCGGCGAACCCGGTCGACATGATGTCCGGGCACATGAGCACCTGCTCGTCGGTCAGGGTATCGGGAACCGGGGCCAGGTTGGCCATGGCATCGGGCACCAGGAGATACTCGGCCTGCGAGCCGTCGATGGTATTTCCGAAGCGCCAACCGCCCATGGGTTTGAGCCCGTGCACCGCACTTTGGCCGTCTTGGGCACCCAAGCCGTCGAGCGAAGCGTTGGAGTAACCACTCGGACATATCGCGCCGGCGATGACCCGTTCACCTTCGCTATAACCCTCAACATTTCGGCCGAGCTTTTCAATAATCCCGACCGGCTCGTGCCCCACCGTAAGGCCTTTGGCGACCGGATATTCCCCTTTCAGGATGTGGACATCGGTTCCACAGATTGTCGTTGTTGTGATCCGGATCAGGGCATCGTTCGGACCCACATCAGGGATGGGTTTTTCATCGAGAACAATTCTTCCAGGTTCAACAAAGAGAGCAGCTTTCATAAGACTAGACATAGTAGTGGATCGTTGGTTTCAAGCTCACCATGCTACTACCGTCGGTCGATTGCGGCTCCGCATTTTCTGCGCATTTCCCCGCATTACCGGGGTTTGACCTGGCGTTCGAAGCGAGGCGATAAAGAAGCTCTGGTTTTGCACATCCATCCGTGCCGATTGATCCCCGGTCGAATCTTGTCAGTCTTTTCACTCATCTCATTTTTTCCTAGACGAGGATCTCGCTCACGACCCGCGCCGGCTCCACCCCGGTCAACTTCTGGTCGAGCCCCTGATGCGGGAAGATCAGTCGCTCGTGGTCGATGCCGAGCTGGTGCAAGATGGTCGCGTGGAAATCGTGGACGTGAACGGGGTCCTTGCTGACGTTGTAACAAAAGTCGTCGGTCTCGCCGTGGCTGATACCGCCTTTGACACCGCCGCCGGCCATCCACGTGGTGAAGCAGCGGGGGTGATGATCGCGTCCGAAATTCTTTGGGCTGCTGGCGGCCTGACCGTAGGTGGTCCGACCGAACTCTCCCGCGAAAACGACGAGAGTGTCTTCCAGCAGTCCGCGTTGCTTCAGGTCCCGCAAAAGCGCCGCGATCGGTTGATCGACATCGCGAACCTGGGCTGGCAAATTGACGGGAAGATTTGAATGGTGATCCCACCCACGGTGAAAGAGCTGGATATAGCGGACATCGCGCTCTGCCATACGCCGCGCCAGCAAACAGTTCCGGGCAAAGGAGCCGCTTTTGTGCACATCGGGGCCGTAACTTTCCATCACCCTCTTGTTTTCCTTGCTCAGATCCGTCAATTCGGGAACCGATGTTTGCATTCGAAACGCCATTTCCTGCTGAGTGATGGAAGTCTCGATCTCCGGATCTCCCGCCTGTGCCTGCTCGTTGCGATTCAACTGCGTGACCAGGTCCAGTGCTTTGCGCCGCGCACCGCGATCGACGCCGGGCGGATTCGACAAAAAGAGAACCGGATCACCTGCGGATTGAAAGGCCACGCCCTGGTGCCGGGAGGGCAGGTAACCGGATCCCCACAAGCGGCTGTAGAGGGCCTGAATATTGGCTTTTGGTGCCGACCAGAAAGCGGACTGCATGACGACATAGTCCGGCAGCTCCTTGTTCATCGAACCGAGCCCGTAACTGAGCCAAGACCCCATGCTGGCCTTACCGGCAATTTCCGAACCGGTACAGAAGAAAGTTTGAGCCGGGTCATGGTTGATGGCGTTGGTATGGGTCGATTTGATCAGGCACAGATCATCAACCATCGACGACATCTCCGGCAGCAATTCGCTCAGGTAGAGACCGGACTTGCCATGCTTCGAAAATTTGTAGGGCGATGAGTAGATGATTTGCGGTTGCCCTTTCGTCATCACCGTCACGCGCTGGCCGTTGCTAACGGATTTCGGCAGCGGCTTCCCCTGCTGTCGATGTAGATCGGGCTTGTAGTCGAAGAGGTCCAGTTGGCTGGGGCCTCCGGCCATGAAGAGGAAGATGACCCGCTTGGCCTTGGCGGTGTGATGCTGCGTTGTGTTTCCGGCCAGAGCCGTCACCGCATTGGCCAGGGCTGCAGTGCCCAGTCCCATCCCGGAGCGGGTCAGGAACTGGCGGCGGTTTTGCAAATCGCAGAAGCGTTGAAATGGGTCCATGGCTACTTCCGGACTCTCGCGGATTCAAGGTTCATCAGACTGTTGGTGAGCAGGGTCCAGGCAGCGGTCTTTGGATCGGGGGCGACCTCCTTGGCCAAGTTTGGGCGGGAATTGTAGTAATCGAGCAGTTCGTCGAGAGTTTTCCCAAGCATCGCCAGCTCTTTCGCGGTCGGCTTGTGCGAGGTGATCCGTTCATGCAGGCGGAGCAACGCTTTGCTACGATCATTTCCTACTTCGAGCAGAGTCCGTTCCGCACAACTCCGGGCCAGTTTGAAATACTCCGGCTCATTCATCAGCACCAGGGCCTGCAGCGGCGTATTAGTCCGCTCCCGCCTGGAGATACAATACTCCCGCGACGGGGCGTTCATGATGCTCATCTGGGGCGGCGGCATCACCCGTTTCCAATAGGTATACAAACTACGCCGGTGGATGGCTTCACCGCTGTCGGGTTTAAAAAGCTCGTTTGTCATCGTCACCGATTTCCATAGGCCCGGAGGTTGAGGTGGCTTGACGCTCTTGCCGTAGAGCTGCGTATTCAATTTGCCACTCACCATGAGCAACTGGTCCCGAATCATCTCGGCATCCATTCGATAACGCGAGCCCCGCGCGAGGAACCGATTTTCAGGGTCGGATTGATAAGCCGCAGGGGGCGCGTCCGATTGTAGTTTGTAGGTCGCCGACAAGACGATCTCCCGCATCAGCCCTTTGACATCCCAGCCGGACTCCATAAAGCGAACCGCGAGATCGTCGAGCAGCTCCGGGTGACTTGGCCATTCGCCCCGGGCGCCGAAGTCCTCCGAGGTTTTGACCAGCCCAACGCCAAAGAGCTGCTGCCAGAATCGATTCACCGTCACGCGAGCCGTCAGGGGATGCTCGCGTGAGACCAGCCAGTTTGCCAAATCCATGCGACTCGGGACACTGCCCGAGGTATCCAACGGCGGAAGGAAGGCCGGCGTGCCGCGCGGCACTTCTTCACCGGGCTGATCATAGGCCCCGCGAATCCGAAGGTGCGCTTTGCGCGGCGGGGTGCGTTCGCGCATCACCATGGCCCGCCCCGCTCCACTGTGCTGCGCCTGCCGTTGCTGGTTGATCTCATCGACCTTGTGCTTCAACTCAGCGAGGAGGTCGGCGGGCGGCTGTTTGCCAGCCAAAGCGGAGATCTGGACCTGGTTCAGGGCGATGTTGAAGACGGCAACTTCGTCGATCTTCCCGTCGAAGCTCGCGCCGTATTGCTTGAGGAAGGGGGAGGAAATGCCGAATTCGCCATGTTCTGCACCGTAGTGGAAGCCCGCCGCCGCGGTCGCCTGTGCAACGCCGTTCAGGTAAGCCGTGACGGATTCGCCGGTCCACACCAGGGCGAGATGCTGCCAAAAACCCACGCTCAGCGCGCCCGGCGGCGCAACTTGCAGCCAAGCGGATCCGCTCCAGACCTCCATCGCGCCATTCGCCACCACACGCACCACGCCGGCCTGACTCCCGGCTCCACTCAGCTGGCCGATGATCCGGCTATCGGCAACAAAGCTGTTCGGGTGCAGCCACATCGAAACGGCGGCTTGCCCACCGGAGGCGGTGGCCGAGAGATTGATGTTGCCACCGTTGACGTAGTCGCCGGTGCTCGCTTTGAAAACCAGTGCGCCCGGCGACTCCACCCCCGGCGAGCTCCACATCGGCGATCCCACAAGCTTGCCTTTGTTTCCGGTGCCAATCTTGTTGGCTGCCGTGGTTCCGCGGCCCTCATCAAAATTCCAGTAGTGCACGGTCGGCGCCTTGGCCGGGGGCCGTCTGACGTCAGTCGGCCGGAGAGCCCCCAATTTTTCCTGCAGCGCATTGAGCTGCGCATCCAACCCGGCCTGTTCCGCCCCCTGCCCCACTGCGGGCACAAGAACCGACGGTTCCTGAATTCCGTTCGGTTCCGCGGGACCGGTCTGTGCTTCGCCGGAGAAGTTGTTGAAGAAGGCATAGAGTTGAAAAAACTCTCGCTGCGAAATGGGATCATACTTGTGATCGTGGCACTGCGCACATTGCACCGTGAGACCGAGAAAGGCCGTTCCTACCACTTCGACACGACCCAGGACGTTCCGGAAAAGGCTCTCTTCTGGAAGAACCGACCCCCTTTCGAACATCAAATGGAGCCGGTTGAAGCCGGAGGCGACCTGCTGATCCACGGTCGGCTTTTCGTAGAGATCACCGGCCACCTGATCGCGGATAAACTTGTCGAAGGGCAGGTTGGCATTGAAAGCGCGGATGACCCAGTCGCGGTAAGCGCTGAAGTCACGAGGCCGGTCGGTGTGCAGTCCATTGGTGTCGGCCAAGCGCACCAGGTCCGCCCAGTAGCGCGCCATGTGCTCGCCGTACTGCGGACGAGCGAGGAGCGCATCGACCCGCTTTTGATAGGCATCCGGAGACTGGTCCGCCTCGAACTCGGCCAACTCTTCCAGCGTCGGAGGCAAACCGGTGAGATCAAAGGTCAGCCGACGAAGCAGCGTTCGCTTGTCAGCTTCCGGGCTTGGAGAAAGCGATTCATTCTCCAGCCGGGCCAGGACATGGCGATCGATTGCTCCGTCGCCCCACTCACCCTTTGGCAAAGCGGGCACGATCACCGGCTTCTTAAACGCCCAGAACGTGTCGTACTTCGCTCCCCCTACAATCCATCGTTTGATGATCTCCTTCTCCGCCGCCGTCAATGGCTTCTTGTGGGCATCAGCCGGCGGCATGATGTCATCTTCGTCGTCGGTGGTAATGTGATACCAGAGTTCGCTCTCCTCCAGATCGCCCGGCTTAATGGCATGCACGCCACTGCGGATGCGATAGGCTCCGTGTTCACCATCGGCCTGATCCAGGCGCAGCTTACCCTTGCGCTCATGCTTGTCCGGGCCGTGACACTGAAAGCATCGGTCCGAAAGGATCGGTCGCACGTCCCGATTAAAGTTGATCGGAGCAGCATCGGCCCAAGCCTGCTCCAGGGTCGCGGACTCACCGTCCACCGCCTTCAGCACCTTCTCCACACTCTCTGCGACACTCTTGGCGAGAAAGGCGGAGCCCTCAGGGGTGTAATGGCATCCGTCGGCACCTCGGAGCCGTTCCACATGCGGCAGCATTTTTTGGTAGAGGTCGTTGATGGGAATGCCGTTCTCCTCCATCACTTTTCGGGCGATAGCATTGCGGATGGGTATGTCCGCCCCTTTCACCGAGATCCCGTTTTGCTGAAGATCCCTCACGGGCGTCGTACTCGCCCAGACCAGCTTGGCGCCGGTGGCCTTGAGTCGCGCAACGAGCGTCTTCAGATTCTTTTCATACCCCTTCGAGTTGATCCTGATCTTGCCGCCATTCAAATAGTGCGCATCCCAGATGCCCCAGTTGAAATGAATGACATCCCAAGGTTTTTCACCCAACCATGCCTCGATTCTCTTCAGTCCGTGTTGCGTGGATTGGCAGTTCTCCGGTGGACGATGCACCGTCGCTTTTCCGGCCAGGAGTTTACGCGCCGCTTGATCGTAGCCCATGGAAATGGAGTCCCCCAACAGAAGCACGCGCGGAAGATCGCCTCGTTGTTTTTCGACGACGGCATCCTTCGCATGCGCGGTGGTTGGAACAGCCCACGCAACGAAACACCCAAGAACCAAACGGCCCAAGCATTCCCCCCATCTTTTTATGACTGATATCTTCATTTTGCTCTAGGGCCGCACCTCAAACCGTGCCGATCGATCGCTGAGCTGCAATTTCTCGATAGTGAGAAGGCCGGTTCCATCCGCCTTTGCCGCTCCGGACTGCAGAGTTTTCCCCTCACGACTGAGAGACCATTGGTAGGTTTGTCCCGCTTCGGTTTTAAAGCTCTGCAAGCGTCGAAAACTCACCGCCGTCTGCGCGGTATTCGGGAGATCGATTTCCGCCTTCAGTGCGGGCTTGATCTCGGCTTTGTTGACCAGGCGGAGATCGATCTGAAAGTTGCCGGGAGTATCCGAAATCGACTTCCATCGGAACAGGGCACCGATCTGGCCGGATTCGTCACCGCCGTTCGCGTTCTTAAACCCCGGATAATTGTTGTCCGTGCTGGCATTTGAAAAAACCGGATAGGCCTCGTTCTTACGAATCGAGCGCCATGGAAATAGCTGCGCCGCAGGATGGTAGCCGGCCACCGAACTCTGGTGACCATGCGGCCCCCATGCGAACACCAATGGGAACTTCTTATCCTTGAAGTAGGCGATCAGCTTCTCCTGATCCTTACTCCAGTTGTCGTTTGGTGCGGAGAAATTCACGAGAATCGGTGGATCCGGAACATCCTTCCCAAACACGCGGTGTTCGATGTGCTCGATCCCGGCAGGCACCGCAACATTCACTGCCGCGAAAATATCCCCGCGCCGCATCCCGATTCCAAGACTACCGCTGCCACCCATCGAGATGCCACTGAGATACACCCGGTTGCGATCGATTTTGTAGGTTTGAATCACCCATTCGATCGTAGTGAGAACCCGCTTTTCCGCAGGGCAATACGCATCCGCGTATTTCTCCTTCTCCTTCCGAATTGAGTGTGCGCCCCACCACCAGTCGTTTCGGTTTTTGCGGCAATCGAGATAGAGGATGACTTGGTCTTCCAGCCCCACGTAGTGAAACCAATCCGGATGCTTGAAGGCGCGATCCAATGCCACGTCGCCACTGCCACCAGCCGAGTGCAGGACCACATGCAGCGGCTTTTTCCCGGGGTTCCCGGCAAGGGGAAGAACGTAGAAGTAGTCTTGCTGTGGCTTGGCATACCCCCACTCAGAGATACTGTCGTGCTCGTAGCGCAGGACCTTGCGCCCGCCCTTTTCGAACTCCTTGACCAGCTTCATCTCGGGCGTTCCAAAACTGACCTCCTCCGAGGCCGAGAGTGACGCCGGCGATAGCAGTAGGACGAACAGGATCGTGATGAGGTGTTTGATCATGGTTAATTGTGCCCCTTGAGCGACTGTAGATAATCGAGTAAGGAGGCAAACTCTTTCACCGTCAGGTTGGCCGCCAGCCCGGACGGCATGATTGATTCCTGCCGCGTGCCCCGCTCCTTGACGTCTTTCGCGTTGATCTTAGTTTCCACCCCTCCGATGCTCCTCAGCTGGATCACGCCGTCAAGCTCGGCGGTCACGAAGCCTTCGTGGTGCCCGCCATTGGCTAATTTGATCCATTGCGTTTGGAATCCCTGCGCCACAGATGCGCTTGGATTCAAGATGGACTCTGCCAGAAAGCGCCGATCAAAGGTGTTTCCGACACCCCCCAGAAAGGGACCTTTCGGCACTTCCTTCAAGGTGGTCGCGTGGCAGGCAATGCAGCCCTGGCGCAGGTAGAGATCCTGCCCCTGCTTGGCGTCGCCATTGGTCTGCATCACTAACTTGATCGCCTCGTCGACCGTCAGTTCGGCGATCCGCTTGCCGGCCTTCGATTTGATCGATTCCAGATTCTGCTGCACCGCGATCAACGACTGCTCACTCTGATTGCTGTCGATGATGCGTTTCAGCTGCGCCTTCACCGCCTTGCCATTGCTTTGCTGCGCGACAAGAGGCGAGTTATGGAGATTCAAGAGAATGGTCCATACCATCGCTTGTTGGCTTTGCTCCAACTTGGGCAACAAGCGTTCCAATTCTGCGATGCGCTGCACATGCTGGGTCGAATACAGGTATTCTATTTTTTTCTGCACAAGCAGTGGCTCCGACACCTCGTTCTTGTCCCAGTAGTCGAGCACGTCCAATTGCGCTTTAGTGACCGCAACAGATGGAATTTTCGCCAGGGCATCGAAGGCCATGACGCGCTCAGTCTGCGTCCCTTTCGATTTGGCGATGCCCGCAACCGCGTTGATATTCTTCCCGGTCATTTCCAGCAAGGCCAAAGTGGTGTCAGCGGCCTTGTCGCCTGTCTTCAGCTGCAGCTCTGCGGGGTTCAGACGGTTGCGCTTGAGCTCCACGAGCAGCGCCACTTGGCTGGACGATTCAAAGACGTTTAAATTGTCCTCCACAAAGGTTTTGATCTTCGCACTTTGCTCCCAAACAATGGGGGCGAAATAGGGGCCGCGGTCATCCGGGCGCGTATGCCACCAATCCTTGGCCACCTTGGGTTCCCAGCGTTTTTCTTTGTGGTAGAGTCGGAACAGTGCCGTCATGATTCCGACCCTTAAGTCGCTATCTTTTGTGGAACTGAACGTCGCCATCAAACCATCGACTGCGCGGTCATCGTGCATCTCCTGTAAGCACCGCAAGGCCACGGGCCGGAGCGTTGGGTCCGCGAGGGCTTTGAGACAGGCGTCGACGGCGTGCAACGAGACCACCGCTTTCGCCGCCACATGGGGAATAGCCTGAACGTGATCGACTGTCTTCGGCACACCAAGGGGGAGGATATCGGGAGCGGCGGACGCGTCTCCAAGGCGGGAAAGCGCGATGACCGACTGCAGCCGGACCCGCGGATCCGCGGATCCGGATCATTCAAACCCTTCACGTACGGCGTCGTGGTGACTCCGTTCAACTCCCCCTTTCGATCGGCCAGCGCTCGCAAGGCAAACTCGCGAATGGCCTCGGACTTCGCCAACTCGAGAAGGGTGGCATTGGCCTCAAAACCCAGCAGTTGCTTGAAGGTAAATAAGGCTGCAATGCGCCCGTGGAGTTCGGTCGATTCATCGGCAGCAGCCTTCCCAAGCCCATCACGGAATAACTTCTTTGGACCGCGTCTCAGGATTTCATGCTGTGCGTTGGTGCGTAGCACCGCACTTTGTGAGGTGACGTATTTCAAAAGATCCTCATCACTGGATTTAGGCAGGTCGGGGAATTGCGTCGGTTTCAGATTCTTGGGTTTGATCAGGGTCACGCGACCGACATCAGGCCTCCCGTGAGAAAAATTTCCGTTGTTCCAATCGCACACATACATCCGCGACGAGCCGTCCACATCGATATCGATGGCCACCCTCTTGTCGTAGAAAACCTGCTGCTCCGACACGAACGTTGCCTCTGCATCCTCCATCACGTGCAGATAGACTTTACGGGTCGAAAAATCACAGGTGTAGACCTTGTTGTTAAACGCCACGGGGATCCCGGGTTCATCAATAAACGCGGCACCCGTTCCCGAACCCACCGTATGTTCGGCCAAGGCCTGCATGTGTTCGCGGGGAAAATTCTTATAGAGACGCGGGTAGCCCATATCCGAGAGCGCCGGCAAGTGATGGAAGCGCACGCCCCAACCACCGCCATCATTATTGTTGTCCCGGGCGAAGAGGTCCAGCCGCGGGCTGACCGCCGCGTCCATGATGTTGCGGACATTCTTGGTCACCAGTTCCAGCTCGGTGCCGTCCGGGCGAACACGAAAGACGCCGCCACCCTGCAGATACATCGTGCTGCCGTCTTTCGCGGTGGCATTGACCATGCCGAAATCGCCAATGGCCAGATACAGCCAGCCGTCAATCCCCATGCGAACGCCGTTGGAGGTGTGTCCCGTGCTCCCAAATAATTTCCCGACAAAGCCGAGATCCTTGATCAGCAGCTCCCTCTCGTCGGCAACGCCATCATCGTCGGTATCCCGGAAGGCAGTCAGAAAGGGCGGGTGTACGACGTAGAGCGTATCGCCGACAAAACAGGAGCCACGAGGCGCGTCGATGTCGGGGACAAAGTCGGTAAAAATGTCGGCCACCCCGTCTCCATCGGTATCCCGACACTTGACGATCCGTCCGCGATTCGGCTTGTGATCAAAAACACTGTTGAGATCCACACTGACATAGACGTCGCCGTTGCCAGAGGCGGACAAAGCGGTGGGATAGGTCACCTGCGGCGGCTTCGCGAAGACGATCGTTTCAAAGTCTTCATCAATGGTTCGCGGCTTCGGAGGAGCGATGATTTTGGGCGGGATGTTAGCGTGACCAACTCGACCGACGGCCGACGACAGGCCAAAGTCCCGCACGACCGCGCTCATCGCGCTGCTCCCGCCGAAGGTGATTCCATAGTACACCATCGAGTCCTTCGTCCGGACGCTGTAGGTGTCGCTTGGATTTTTCCCCGTGGTGTAGTGCAGGACTCCATTGGCCCGGAACTCGTAGTTATCCCCCTTGCGAATAATCTCCAGTTTGACTTTGGCGGCAGGATCCACTTCCGCGCTTGCATACAATTCATAGTTCCCGCTGCCGACATCCTTGCGGACCCGATAATCCCAGCCGCGGTCATTGCTTTCACGGCGGACAAGCCACTCATACTTGGTCGTGGAATCAATCAGTTGAGGCTGCGCCCTGGAGGAAATCATCAGCCCTGCCTGCGCCCACGGTTTACCTGGGGCGTCGACCTTGCTGACCGTCATGGTGACGGAGTCGGCAGCGGTGCGCTTCTTGGTGTGACTGAGGCCGGCAACTACGGCGCCCCCCTCTTTCTGGAGGTTCAGGGCCTTCGCCTTCTCGTCCCACTTCGCGGTTGCCGCGGTGGGACCATGATACGGATACAGAGTCCATCCTCCCGCCTTGGATGCCGCGGCTTTCAACCTGCCGACCTGCGTGGGCGGATACAACAACTCGGGCGGATACAGGGCTTTGACTTCATCCTCAGTGAGAGCATGACTGTAGATGCGAAAGTCATCCAAGGCACCTGCGAAAGGGCGGCCGTGCACTCCTATGAACCGGGCGGCAATCCCTGCCTTGATTCCCTTGAAATCAAAAGCGCTTTGGAATGTGCCACTCTTTCCTCCATTCAGATACCCGGTGGCCGTACCATCTTTTTGGTAAACCACCGCGACGTGTTGCCAGACACCTTTGTCACTCATGCCGTTCACCGCCATGGGCCAACCCGTAACGTTCCATGCCGACAGGCTTCCTCCGCTCAGGCGCAGGCTGCCGGACTGGGTCGTCGGCCCTTCAAGTTGAGAAAAGACCCGCCCGTCGGACTGTGCGCCGTCCCATTTCATCCAGAAAGACAGCGTCGCAGGTGCCTGGAGATCGAGATCGCCGAGGACGACCCCGCCATTCCCTGCCTCGAATCGAAGCGCTTTACCAATCACCCCCTCACACAGCTCCTGCCCCGAAAGCCGGGCATGGACCTTGTTTGTTGAATCGTCAGGTGCGGCGGCTCCGTTCTCAATGAGCGTATCAAAGGTATAATGCCGATAGAGATCCGCGGAAGCGAGTTGTGTCAAGCAGACCATCGACATGAAGAGTAACAGGAGTGGTTGTGTCATGGGCTTCTCCTCTGATTCTAAGGGATCCGGCCACCGGGGGCAATGAAGCGAAAGCTCGAACTTAATGTACAAATCCGACTTTATGTGGGTGGCCTGCTGACAAACCTGAATTCGGCTGACAAATTCAGGTCAGTTCCACTCTCTCTTGGAAATCCCTCTTTGCGAGAGTTTCCTTCACCACCCGTGCCGGTTCCACTCTGGTGAGTTTTTGATCAAGCCCCTGATACGGAAAGGTCGGTTTTTGATGATTGATACCAAGTTGGTTTAGAATGGTGGCGTAGAAATAAAGGCGAGGTCATGAACTACGGCCTCTTCGGAATCATCAGCTGTCCGCTCAATTGACCCCTCAACAAGCTCTCCAACCTCGCCTCCACCCTCGCCCTCTACCGGACCGTCCCAAACATCTTCTCCATCGGCCAGACCTGGCTCATGTAAAAGAGGCCCGAGCCCGAGTTCAAGACCTCCAAAAAAAAACGGTAAACTGAGCTGGATGCAAAAGATGGCCGCACGCGCCGAGGAAGCCCAAAAGCAGCGCCAGGCCCAACAAAAAGGAGCCGGCAGCCGTGGCCAAAAGCAAGCCAAGCCCAAAAAGCCCCGCGGCCCGAAGACAGGCGGGTAAGGAGTCACGCACTCTGAACATTCCACAGCCCCAATCGATGCCTCACTGGACATTCGCACGCCTTGGACTGATGCGAATGACCATTGGAGAGAAGGGGATCTTATAATTCCCGCACGCGGTAGAAGAGAGTCGGGGTATTCCCGGCAACAATTGTATCTACAAACGTCGTGACGGAACCTTCCGAAATGACTCCGTCCTGAATTTCCGCCCAGCCTCCTGGTTGCCCCTCGGCACTGAGATTGGTGGAGAAATCAATCGCGTACTGTCTTCCCGGGCGGGAATTAAAAGTCAGAGAGACTGCGGGATTACCGGAGTCCAGGTAGTTGTCAATGTAGGTGACGTTCGTGATCTCTAATCCCGATGATCCAACTCCAAACTCGCTGAAGTCACCATCCTTGATCGCCACGATTTGGTCGGCTGAAAGACCTCCATTGAAAATGGCCACGTCATCCAGGCGGCCTAAGAAGTCGACGAAGAGGTCATCGCGGTTTCCGATCTTCAGAGGGGTGTCGGAATCCTGGAGTTCGGAGTCAATGATTCCCTGTCCATCGGGTAGGCCATCGTAGTAGAAAAAGATGTCACTACCAATTTTCGAAACGGCGATGTGGTGCCATTCTCCGGCAATGGGAGCAGTCTGGGCATCCGCTGGAGCTATATCTCCCGGGCTCCCGGCATACAAGCGAGGCACTCCCGATCCAGTGAAAAGATAGAGATCATAGGCGGAGGGAAGATGTCCGGCGGTCTTTCCCACAACTCCACGGAAGTTGTTGTAGTCGGTGGCGTTGACCCAGGCGGCAATGGTGAGGTCGTTGGTGAGCGAGAGACTTTCCGAGTCGGCCGCTTCCAGATAGGAATCGTTCCCGTCGAATTCCATCGCTCCGCCGCGCTCCAAATCGTCCACCCAGGACGCACCGGCAGCAACCGTGGCGTCATTGAAAAATCCGGAGAGATCGGGTTGAGGATCGGAAGCGGCATCGAAGGGCCAATACCCCACCAAGGTCACCGGTGGGGTGGAATCGGGGTTACCGGGATCACTTCCTGCGGCGACCTCGATGCCGTCACTGAAGTTGTCCTCGTCGGTATCGACGAGTGTTGGGTCGGTACCGGTATCACCGGGACCGTTGAAGGTCCCGGTGTTCGTCTCCACTCCGTCCGTCAGGGAATCGTTGTCGGTGTCAGGATTGGTGGGATCGGTGGGCGGACGCGCGCCTGCCCCGGCAATTTCAGATCCATCTTCCAGGGTGTCATTGTCACTGTCTGGCTCGGTCGGATCTAGATCGGGAAATTGATCCCGTAAGTTGTATTCCTCGAGATCGGTGAGTGAATCGGCATCAGCATTGGCACCGCCAAGACCGGAGAGCACCGCAAGGTTTCCGACTCCCGCCCACCTCTCCTCCCAAGGATCGGGCAAATCATCGCCATCCGAATCGGCCGAAGCAGTGATCATGACGACTCCCTCGAAAACTGCCCCCGAAGGAGAACCCGTGGACTTTATGCGTAGCGAGAATTCAGTCCCTTCAGGGGTGGGGCTGAAGTCGAAAGAACCGGCTTGAAGCTCGTTATCAGCGATCTGAAATTTTCCGTTGTCGGCATCGCCATCACCAGCAATGAACTCATAGCTGAAGGTATCTCCGGCGTCTCCGCGCGGAGTGGAAAGATCTCCGATCACCGTTCCCTGAATTGCCGCCGTCGAGAAGTTCGCCGTGCTGAGAATGATGGGACTCGATGCGCCCGTGAAACGCACTTCGCTGAGGCCCACGAAATTATTGTCTCCGCCATGGTTTGAGGTGATGTTGAATCTCACCAGGCGGGCGTTGGTCGCCTCTGAGATGGCAGATAGGTCGATTGTCTGGCCGAAGTCCTCCAAATCCTGCCCGGGAGCCACCACGAAAACGAAATCGCCAGCAGAAGTGAAATCACCCCCTTCGCTTTCAGCGAATAGAATTTCAACCTCGTTCGCCCCTCGCAAAAGAAGGTCTTCGCGGCCTGGCAGGGCTTCGTTGTAGTTCCAGACCGTCAGCGAACCGAGATCGTAGTTGGCTCCCAGGTCAAAAGTGATGACGGCACCCGGCACATTCGGGTCGTTGGGGGCGGCAAAGATCCCGGTGTTCAGCCACATGAACCCGTCGGGTGTCACCGTGTGAGTGCCGAGGGCTTCGTCCCATCCACTTCCATCTACCAGATAGTTTGCGGCGCGATCAAAACCGCCAACGAGCTCGCTGGAAACATCTTCAATCGTTACTCCTTCGATGTTTTGACTCCAGCCAGTCTGTATTGGAATTGTCAGGAGAGCAACCGGGAGCAGACTTGGGAATGTGATGTTTTTCATTTTATGTTGGCGAGGGAAGTGAGAGATGATTTTGAGGGCCCAGGTTTTGCAACCCGGAAGCGGCCAAGGGGGAACCAAGACGTCAGATCTGACGTCTTGAAATTGAAAGGGCCGAAACTTTGCCAGAAATTCGACTGCCTGTTGGATGGAGGGAAGCAATCCCGCCCGGAGGCTTAGCGTCGCCGACGCAGGCAGCCGGCAAGACCGATCAGAGCCAGCATGGCAGCGGAGGGCTCGGGCACTGCCGCGCCGTCAAAGCGCACTTCGCTCAGGCCTACGAAATTGTTGTCTCCCCCGTGACTCGAGGTAATATTAAATCTTACGAGTCGTGCATCGGCAGCGGCTCCGAGGCCGCTGAGATCAATATCCTGCCCAAAATCAACATTATCCACTCCAGGAGCGATGGTGAAATTGAAATTTCCGAGAGAGGCGAATGTGCCCCCTTCCGAGCTGGCAACGAGGATTTCCACTTCGTTGGCCCCACGGTTGAGAAGATCGGCGCGCCCGGTCAAAAATTCATTGTAGTTCCAAACAGTGAGCGAATTTAGCGTAAAGTTGCTTCCCATATCAAAGGTGATCACGGCCCCTGGAGCATTCGGGTCGTTGGGATTGGCGAAAGTCCCATTGTTGAGCCACATGCCCCCACCTGCGGTCCCATCTGGAATGACGTTGTGGGTTCCGAGAGCTTCGTCGAATCCACTTCCATCGAGCACACGAATTGCGCCGCGATCAAAACCACTAACGAGCTCGCTGGAAACATCTACGATGGTGACGCCGGTGATGATGGCGCCTTGAGCAGCAGTGGAAATCAGGCCTAATACGGCTGTTGTGCTCAAAAGGGATCTTACGGGGAGATTTGAAAAAGTATTCATGGTGATGAGGTCGTATTTTCCTTAAAATAGGTTAAGTTAGAACTATCGCGAATTTTTAATAATACCACAAGAGTTTTTTCAGAGATTTCGAGCGATGATAGATGCTCCCCCTGTTTTTTTGATGTCTGCAGGGCCTCAACGCTGAATCGCCTTTAGACGGACATACAATTTGCCCGGTGATTCAAGGGGTGGCGCAATGGCCCAGGTTTCGAGGGCGATTCCATTACCCTGGCTTGCCGATTCAATCATCGTTGATCGGGCCGTCGTCCAATTTCTCAAATCAGTGGAACTCTGAACTTCGAGAACCACGTCATCTGCAGCGAGATTTCCAGGAAAAGTGAAGAGCAGTCCACCAGCCCTTTCCGGATCAGCTCTTGCCTCGAAAACAGGCGAATCGACTCCCAACGCGTGCTCCAGGAAGTTTGACAGCCCATCTCCATCGTCATCCCCATTGGGATCGCCTGAAAAATTAACACTGTCATCTGATCCGGGGTTGCCGCCAGCAGTGGTGCTTGATCGCCAATTGCTGCTCATGGCATGATCTGGATTGGTGTCCGGGTTGATCAAGACAATGCTGAACCCAGCTCCATCAGCGTCGATCGGCCATGGGAAATCGTCGTCGTAGGAGAACGTGCGAATATCGCTCCCCGAGGCATCGACCAAGGCAATCATTTCGCCGCCGTTGGAAAGTTTGTTGGTATCGGCAATCGCGTATTCGCCGGGGAGAAGCATCGCGGAGTTTCCTGGATAGCGGCTCAGAAATCCGGAGCGGCTGCGGGCGATGACAACCCTTCCACCAACCGGAATGACCGTTGCCGGAAGGGCATAGTTAATACCGCTGATGAACTGCGCCCCATTGAGTTCCACTTCGTTGTTGCCGATGTTCATCAGCTCGATGAACTCGAATGCGCTCTCATCGAGGAAGCCGGCTGCCATCTCGCCCGGCGTCAGGGGACTCGGATGATACATGATCTCAGAGATCACAAGATTCGCAGCAGAAGATGGTTCGACTGAGCTGGTATTATTGACCGTGATGGTGTCGGTCCCGATGACTTCCCCTGAGAAATCGAGGGCCTCGATTGTGATCACGTTGGCACCAAGGGTGACCGGAACGTTGACTTGCCAACTGTTATTATCAGTCCAAGTGGCATTGAGTTCGCCGCCGCCGACAAGCCGGAAGCGGCGCACATCGACCCAGCCATCGCCTGAGATCGACGCGGAACTGCCATTCACAGCGTGCGGGTCCGGGGTGATGATTTCGAATGAGACCGGCGAAACCTGACTGTTGATCTGGCTCAGGACGTTGTTGGAACGGGAGGTGATATAATTAAGGTGCGAGTTCCACGGCTGCGACGAGTCGAGCGATTGCAGATGGTTCGTCCACATCGACATGTAGCTGTTGTTGTAGGTGGTGTTAATGATGTCCTGTAAATGGCCGAGATAGATCCGGCGCCGTGCCGGGTCTCGCGTCAATTTCGAACACTGGCTGTTCGCAAAGATTGACCGCCCGGCATCGAAGGCGAAGTCCATATCGTGAGGCAGGAACATGACCCGGCCATCCGGACGGGCGTAATACATGCCGTTGTGTTGGCTGTTTGCGCCGGCGTTGTCACCGGCACCGGAGAGCACCGCGTAGGCCATGCCTCGTAGCCAGGCATCAACATCGACAACCTCTTCGAGACCTTCTTCAAAGGCGGCACCATTCTGGCTAAATTTCTTGTTATAGGCGATGATCGGATCGAAGTCGTCCGCGTCGCGATTGTTCTTCTTCAGAAAGAACCAGCGGTATTTCTCTTTTTCATCGCCCAGATCGCCGACGGTTACGCCCACGACCCCATCGGGGTTCGGCAACTTGAAACCGTTCGCGTCGGCATTGTTGGGGGTGTAGAGGAGTTCGTATTCGTAAAGGTTGCCATCGGAGCCATCCTCGAACTGCGAGTCGAGGAAGACCGGGTCGTAGCGTGCCATTTGCAAGACCGCCGACCGGGTATGCACCGTCTTTGGCGTGATGACATTGACGAAGTCATAGTAACGCGAGACGACGCCGCCGGAGTTCGCGATCATAAAATCAAACAGAATCTCAAGCTGGCCCTGACCGACTCCCTCCGAGCGGTCGATTGCGAGCGATTTATGGATCCCCCGGTAAAGCTGGTCAGAGCCGAATTGCATGTTGAAGCCGACCCGGTTTGTCTGGTTCCGTGCGCGCTGACTTCCTTTGAGACGAAGTTTGACATCGTAGTAGATGTCATTTTCACGGTCGATGATTGTTGCCCCGACGCGGTCATTGCTCATGACCTGGATGGGCTCATGAATGAAGTCGCGCTCTTCGTTGGTGACGACGATGCGAAAGTTGTGCTGGCCGTTGTTCTCAGCGAGACCGTCATCGACCTTGAATAGCGCGCGGGAATCCGGGCCTGCGCTTGGAAAACTCGCGCTGGCCCCAAGGGTGTCGCTGCCTTGGACGTAAAACTGTACCACCGCAGAGGCGGCTTGTCCGGGGATGGTGCCTTCGTAAAGGCCGCCGGTGCCAATCCCCATGGTTGTGCTTTGGAATGCCCCGCCGTTTACCGAGTAGAACAACCGGATGGTGCCGAGGCCGTCCGGATCTGCCGGACGGGTCGTGATCTTGATGGCCTCGTTCACTGCCGGAACTGCGGGAGAGTGGCGCGTCCCGGTGAAGGTCGGACCGATGTTGGTATCGGCTCGTGAGTTGGGAATTGAAGGCGTCCCAACATCCTGCGGGCGATCGACTACGGTCACGTGTGGCATACGGTTAAAGTAAAGTCTCGTGTGGAGTTGATTGGACCCGTCCACCCAGCGTGCCCGAAAGGAGATGTCGTAGGTCCGGCCATTGACCGCGGCACTCAGCAGCGTGGTTTCAATTTGATTCGACATGTGGCCGGTGCCACCGGTGGCGACAAGGCGCAAAACCTGATTTCCGGGTGAGTCGGGATCATCGATCACTTCGCTGTGCCGGTGTGTGCCGCGAAATCTCCACCCGGTGTCACCGGAACTAAAATCGATATTGCTGAGTTTTTCTGTCGAACCGTTCTCGACCACACTGATGTCGTCGATCAGGAGTTCACCCTCGCCGAGCAAGCCGATATTGAATTCGCGCCACTTCGTATCGGGACCACGGCTGCCAGCAAGAACTCCGCTGTGGGTGTATGTTTTCCATTCCGTTTGGTCGGTCTCATTACTGGCCGCCCACGAGGCACCATTGCTGAGGTCGGCATGAAGGTCGCGAAGTTCCAGGGACGCGCCTCCCCCATCCGGAACGTCAGGCCAACGCCCGCCATCAAAGTAGCGCATCTCGCAGGCCGGATTGTTGAGGGTGTCGCGCAGCAAGAGATGCTCGCCCGAGCGTGAGAGAGTTCCGTCGAATTCACCCAGCAAGCGCGCATTTGGAAACGCAGCGGAAAAATCAGCCCCATTTCGTGCGATGCAGGCATATTCCCCGGCAGCGAGGGTGGTTCCAGGCGGGAATTCGAACCTGAGTCCGTCGCCAAAGTCCCACCCGCTCAGATCGACTGGTGCTCCGCTGCGGTTCGCAAACTCCAGCCATTGATTGTCGGAATTACGGGAGGGCGCACCGGGAATGAAAGGGGTAAGCGCGAAGCGGGCGTCAAGTTTCGCGCCAAAGACCATATCGCTCGACCCGGTCGAGGACTGGTGCACCTCCACCGAGATGCGGTTGCCCCCGATGACCAGGGCATCGGCCGAGATCGGCAGAGTCAGGATCTCTGCGTTTCCCACGCTGGGATTGGCCTGGGTCTCAGGACCGGCTCCACTTGGGAGATTGAAGGTGCCAACTTCAACGCCATTGAGATAAAAAATGGCCCCGTCATCGATTTGGTGCGTGACCTCCATTGAGTCGATATTCGCGAGTTGTTCGACGGTCAGATCGAATTCTCTTTCAAAATAATAAGTGACGGTCGATGGGGCGTAGGTCGCATTCAAGTCAGTGACGAGGGGCTCGGCGAGGAATCCGGTCTCGCGTGCGATTGGAGCGCCACCGGACTTCCAGTTGCCGCCAACCGCGTGGGCCGTGTCCGCCCAGTCCGACGCCAGATTTTCATCACCATCGTTGTAGCGCCAATCAACATTGAACCCAAACAGCTCGACGTTGTCGAAAGTCGCAGGGACATCCGGGACTGCCGGGAGGGCCGGAGGATTGTAGGCGATCTCGCTGATGACAATCTCATCACGAAAGGAAAAGACGTTTGGTGTGCCCGGTGTAGCACTCGCGGGAAAGAGCCAGGAGCCGCCTTTTTCCGAAGCGCGACCTCGCAGGCGACCGGTCTGCTGTTGCCCATCGAGCACAATGCTCTCAGAAGCATCATAGAGAAAAACATTCTCATTGTCGGCTGGACGGAATCCAAGGGTAGCCTCGTCGAGAAGCAACAGTTCGCCAGCCGCGAGCGATTGCACAGGGAGCGAATACTGGCGCGCCGGATCGCCGCCGATCGAGAGAACCATGCCGCCGACTTCGACATTCACCCCGCCAGTGTTGACGAGTTCGATCCAAAAATCTGTTTCCGTCGCAGGAGGAATCTCATTGATCACAACCCGGGGAGTCGAGCCGGGAAGGACGTCTTTGATCACCATGTCGAGTTCCGCGCCAAAGACGATATCGCTACTGGCACCGTTCGTCTGGTGGACTTCAACTGAAAGCCGGTTTGTCCCGGCGACAGCAGCACCCGGTGGCAGTGGGATCGAATTCGAGAGCACGGCCTCGACATTTTCGGGAGCACGGGTCGCAGCGGTGATCACTCCAGCGGGGAGATTCGTGCGCAAAACTTCGGTTCCGTTCAGGTAGAAAACAGCCCCGTCGTCGATCAGGTGCCGGATCGGCAGCGACTGCAATGCTCCCGCCTGCTCCGCGCTTAGTTCAAATTCTTTTTCGAAATAGTAGGTGACGCGGTAGGGAAAATTAAGACCAGGGAAGGCGAGCCTCGTGTTGATCGTCTGCGCGAGGCCGCTTTCGCTAGCCAGGACGGCCTGCCCGGATTCCCAATTGCCGCCGATTGCGTGGGCGGTCACTGCCCAGCCCACACCGAGATCATCGCCGGCCTCGTTGTAGCGCCAGGTCGTATCGAGGTCGAAAAGTGGAATGGTCGTGGTCGCTGGCGGTGCGTTTTCATCAGGAAAATTCAAAGCGCCGGGGGTGCCGCCGACTTTCTCGGAATATGACCAATTCTCGTTCGGCTTGTTGGCGAAATACGGGTTACGTTTGGCGAGCGTCGCGCCGGATCCGTCGGCTTCAACCGGCCAGCGCCCCGAGTCGTTGTAATCAAGCTCGTCCATCAAGCGATCTCCCTGGTTGATCAACTCGAGCCGTTCGCCCGCGTTATCGAGACTGCCGGTGAACGGCCCGAGTTGTCCGGCCCCGGGGTTCTTTGCGACCACGACATAGCCGCCGGGATCAACGACCGTCCCCTGCGGGAAGGTGTAGTTAATCCCCTTGATGTGCCAGCCGGAGATATCTGTTTTGATTCCCATCTGGTTGAAGAGCTCGACCCATTCGCCGTCCTCCGCCGCGCCCGCCGGATTGTATTGGATTTCGTTAAAGACAACGATTGCGTCAGGAGATCCGGCGAGGCCAAAACGGCACGCCACGAGAGAAATAAGAAGGAGCCGATGGAACATAACAAGCGAGCCTCTGGAAGGCTATGCGAAGGGTAGATCAGCGGTTTCTTTCAACCAGAATATTTTTTATGGAAGGATTTTTAACATGGTTCCGCTTCGATATACCTTCGATGCGACTTTTAGAAGGCGCGCCGCAAACCACCTCCCCTCCCCCAACCCATGAATCGCCTCCGCGAATGCTTTCCCTATCTTGGCCATGATTATTCCGGATCCTTTATAGTGATAGTCGGAGTTGGTGATACCTTTGGGGAGTTCGAGATCGCGCGCGGTCATTAATCAGCTCTTGCGGTGACCCTCAACCACTAGCAACCCCCTGTTACCATTTCTGCACCGTCCGAAGCAGGCGGGCGAGCCCGTTAGGGCTTGGGCTCGCCTGACTACTTCGGCGGATTTTTCGAGGGTGTCCGACATGGCATCATCGTGGTGCCTTGAAGACGTCCAAACAAAACAATATCACCTCGGTCTATCGCAATCAGAACGTGCTCATCCAGGCGGTTTTCGAACGCGCCGGGGACACCAGAAAGGTCCTCTGCGTCGCCCTCGACTATGCCAAGCGCAAACACGTCGCACTGATCTGTGACGGCAACGGCGACATTCTCAAAGCCGCCTTTCCGGTGGAGAACAACCCCGCCGGCATCGACTTCCTGATCAAGGAGGTCTCGGCCACCGCCCGCCGCCGCAAGATTCCCAAGAACCAGATCTTTTTCGGCGGCGAAGACGAAGCCGGGTATGTCGCCAACTTCACCGCCGCGCTTCGCGAGATGGTCTATCTCGTCGTCCGTGTCAGCGCATATGAAGCCAAAGAGAACCGCGAAAATCTCATCGCGAGCACCGACACCCTGGACCTGATCGGTATCGCCAAGACCCTGCTCGCTCGCCGCGCCCGCCTCAACGGAGAGACGGATTGTGTGAAGATACTCCGCCCCGGTTCCGCCGCAAGCGCCGTCGAGGGCTCGTCATACCAGGTCGCCACGCAAAGGGGGCGAGGCCCGGACTTTCACTCCGGGCAAGCGGTGGCTGCCACCACCCGCTCCCGTCTCCATCGTTCGGCCCCCGAAACGAACATTCCGTCGAGGTCCCAAACATCGCCGGCCAATTCGACACCTCGATCTGGCACGTCCCACCGTGCCCAAAATCAACCCACAAAGAAAAATCAAAATCCCTCTTGATTCACTCTGATACTACTTTCTCACCCCTCTGCTCCGGCCCAAAGGCGGCTTCAAGGACCTCCCGCCAAAAGTAAATTCCTGCAGTCACCAATAAGCCGGCACC